>Ga0100380_10005081_pt1 | contig 13649 bp, 8 predicted proteins | sample CryGeymeta201504_FD_80417 | JGI IMG/M metagenome (GOLD analysis project Ga0100380, IMG submission 80417) | Groundwater microbial communities from Crystal Geyser aquifers in Utah, USA - Crystal Geyser metaG 2015-04 | ecosystem: Environmental > Aquatic > Deep subsurface > Groundwater | place: USA... | reverse complement strand
AGCTTTTAATTCTTGTTGTAATTGTAGAGAATTAGGTTCGTTTCCAATTTCCCCTGAAAATATTATATCATGAATTTTATTCCAATAATGTAAAGGGTTTCTTTTATCAATATCTTTAATAATAAGTTTCGATCCAACACTCATTTTTTCGTAAACATTTTTTAAAAACGCAATTTGATGTTTTGTTGGAATATGATGTAAAACATCAATTAAAAAGATATAATTAAAATTTTGTATCTCATCAGGAATGTTTTTTTCATCATATTTTTTAAACTCTGAAGAAAACTTCAGGTTTTGAAATAGTTTATTAGCATTTTCAATTAATTTATCATTTATTTCTATTCCATAAATTTTCTTTGGATTTTTATAGGTTGCTACTAAAGATAAAAACATGCCCGAACCACACCCAATATCAAAAACACTTTCATTCTCAGGAATTATTTCTAACAAATCATCAAAAGGACAAACAAATGGTCTATAGCTTATTTTAAGCTGATCAATTAAACCTATTTTTTGTAATTGATGCTTTTTTAAGGTTTTTATTAATTCTGATTTTTTAATATGACTCATTATTTTTTATTTAAAAATATCTTCTCTCTTTCTACTTTAATCAAATAATCAACATCCATTTCTAATACTTCTTCAAACGGTTTGTTCCATTCTTTGGCTTTCTTTTCAATAAGTTCAATGTAAGAAGGAGATGATAAAATATGATTTTTAATTTTTTCTCTGATTATTTGATTGTTACTGTTTTCAATATAATTTATAAGCGTATCATTTGCTTGGTTGTATCCTAAATCATCTAAATCTTCTTTGTTTAAATATATCCAGTCATTGTAGTATTTTTTATTTTTCAAAAAAGCATTAATTTTTTCTTTTTTAACACCTCTGTACTCTAATTGATAAATAGAATTCCCTTTATATACCATCATTTTAGTAATAGTACTGTCAGGTTTATTATAAACAATCACAGAGTCTGTGTAAGAAAGATTAGCCTTACTTGTTCTTACCTGAAAAATATGTGGGTCAGGATTATATAAGTGTGGGTAATTATTAAAAAACCATAATGCTATTTGATTGTGTTCACTTGATTTCCAATGAATTTTTTTTATATCAGAGAAATAATAAATGCTAATTGTTTGAGTAATTAATAATACGGAAAGCAGTCCATATTTAAGTTTTAAATTCTGAATTTTTATTGATAAAAAAATTACGTAAAAAAGAATAATAACCGAATTCCAAACGACATACCTGTTTACAACAGACATACCATGACTCCAATTACCCATTTGTAAATAAAAATAACCCATTAAAAAAACGGAAATAAAAGTCATATCAATTATATCAAATTTTCTTTTAATTACTCTGCTTATAAAAAGTATAAATGACACAAAAAGTATTAAGGGTAGTCCTAAAATCATTCCCTGATTCCAATCAAATAAAAAACTATGTAACCTATTTAAGGTAACATAATCTGAACTTATAAAGTTTTTGGAAATAATTAAATTTGGTATTGAATAATGATACAAATAAAACAATGAAGGAACTACTACCCAGCATGAAGAAATTCCGCTATATATCAAGTTCTTTAATGTCAATCCATTTAATTTTAACACATAAATTAACATTATTAAAACAGGGATAAAAAGTGGTGGAAAGTGCATAGATGTTACCGCCATTAAAAAAATGGCTAAATAACGCTTTTCATCATAAAATAATATCAATGAAGAAAAAACCATTAAGCCTGCAAAAGCCTCTGGGTGTGGCCAACCTAAATACCAAAAAATAGGTGAAATTATGATAAATAACGATATTATTATTTTGTTAAAATATTCAATCGTTTTTCGAGTAAAAATCAATATTATCGTTAATAACAGAAAAATATAATTTGAAATAACAAACGTATATGTGATATTTAACCTAAACCATTCTAAAACAATTCTAACAGGTGTATTAACTAATGAATAAACCCAAAAATGATAGGAATAAACTTTTTGATTTTTATCTACAAAAAACCCATGCCTGTCATCTAATAATTTTATATCCTTAATATATAAATCTTTTATAGAAGATAAAACATCTTTTTTATAAATTTCAACCTGACGTTTTTCTAAATATTGAATGTATTTATCAATATCACTTTGCTTAAGCTCCGGAGTGAAATGGTTTCTAAAAGATTCCGTCATTAAAATATATTCTATTCCATCACCATAGGGATAAACAGCCGTTTTTTTAATTAGTTTTACTGAACATACTAAAAAAACGATTAGGAATAACCCATTTAAATACAGTTTATAATTATGTTTGTATTTCATAAAACAAAGAAAGTAAAAAAAATCAATCTAGCCCAATGCGTAAGCTTTTAATTATACTTATAATATATTTAGTCTGTATTTCTTGTAATATATTTAATAAATCATTCGAAATCAATAGTTTTACTCCCATTTCTAACTTTTCCTTAATTAACAATCAATTAAGTTTGTCACTCGACTATGACAATGCTTTTGAGAATGGTTTTGTTGTCCCCTCGGTTAATCAAACTCCTGATGGAAAATTTCATTTTTCTTTCAAAATAAAAAATACCTCTAAACAACCTAAAAATTTTTATTACAAAATTTATTACCAAAATAGTTCATATAAATTTGATGAAAAGCACGCTTTTTCCAACGAAAACTTTTATGGCAGCTGGGAGGATCTATCAATTACTTTTAAAGAAACAGAAATAATACCTGCTGACGGTTCTCCTCATTTAATTACAGATAACTTCAGAATAATTGGCAACCCTAGAAATGAACAACAATTTTTTGGCTCTGATAAAGTTGGACCTGCAACAGATAATGAGATTCAAAATAAAATTAATGCTATAAAAAATAATCCGGAATGGTTAAAAGCAGTTACAGAAAAAGCTATTAATAGTAAAATGGATGTAGAAACCCAAATTTATAAAGATGCTATTTATACAGCTAAATTGGACAGAAATTCAGGAGCAACAAATAACCGATGGAAAAGAAACATTAGGGTAGGAAATTACGAATTTTTATTAGTGATTTTTGCTGATAAAAATGAGCTTGACAAATTTATCCCTGATTATATTCAAAACATTTCATTAAAAAACAGTGATAATAATTATGTTAATCCTTTTTCTTTTTTTAGTAAAAACAATAGCTCCAATTATGAAAAAATATTAGTTAACGACTTTTTAACTCTTTCTGCTTCACCAAGTTTTAGCAAAGGTATTTTTATAAATAAAGAAACTTTTGTTGACTTAAATTATGACACTACTAACTACTCAAGTTTATGCAACGAAAATCATCAATTACAAACACAAGCAAACTTTGAACAGTTTATAAGTTCATTTAATGCCCATTTTACGTTTAACAATGTTCCTATTATAGCCGATGTAAATGGCAATAAATACTCAAAAAAAGATTACTACAATTCATTAACAAAAACGCATCAATTTATTAAAACACCAATAGAAGCGAGTAATTGCCCCTGCAAAACCATTATGCCTGATAGTGTGAATAATAAAGTTGCTTTATTTAATCCTGCAGTTAAAGACACAAATTATAGGAAAGAAAATGTAGGAATCATTACCCGTCATGGATTAACCTATGGAAAATATAGTATTAAAGCTAAATTACCAAAGCTACTCAACAAAGATTTATTATGGAATGGTTTAACCAATGCTATCTGGTTAATTTATCAGAATGGAGAATGGAATAAAAGAAGAAATTGTTCAACAAAAAATGGTTTTGTTCCTAAAACTTATAGCGGTAATGGAGATATAAACTATATGAGAGAAACTAATTATTCTGAAATTGATATTGAAATTGTGAAAGCTGCTAGGTATTGGCCAGCCTCATCTTATGGAGGAGATTTATCTAAAAAACCTAAAGAACCTGTATCTGATTCTAATAAAGTAATAGTTACGTACACCAACTGGGATTTAGCATGTGATGATGCTCCTAAAATAAAAAATGGTGTTTTTAATATTAAATTTCAAGATAATAATTTTGAATTACATCGTTGGGATACATGGTATCAAGCTGTAACTGGAAAGTACGCTGCTCTTAATGATGATTTGTTTGGTGGAGATTATTATTGGTTTCAAATTGAATGGAAGCCAGAAGAAATTATATGGAGAATAGGTCCTGAAAAAGACCAATTAAAAACAATTGGGTATGTAAATTCAACTTATTCATCCATTCCTAATAATCAAATGTTGCTTGTTATCACTCAAGAATGGCACTTAGAAAATTGGTGGCCCGAAGCTACATTTAATCAGAATTATATTCCTTTCCCTGCTGATGATATTAAAGGTGAAATTATTAAAATAGAAATAGAATAATTTTTATTACCAATTATACTTCAAAATACACCAAATGGCTCTAAAACCGTCTTTCCAGCCAATTTTTTTGCCTTCTTCATAAGTTCTGCCATAATAAGATATGCCTACTTCATAAATTCTAATGTTCGGAATTTTTGCCAATTTTGCTGTAAGCTCAGGTTCAAAACCAAAGCGTTTTTCTTTTAATGTCAAACTTTTGGCTATATCACTTCTTATTAATTTATAGCAAGTTTCCATGTCAGTTAAATTCAAATTGGAAAACATATTGGAAAGTGTTGTTAAAAATTTATTTCCTATGGAGTGCCAAAAAAAGAGAATACGGTGCGGATTTCCTCCCATAAAACGAGAACCATATACAACATCTGCAAAACCTTCTACAACAGGTCTTAATAAATAATTAAACTCTCTAGGATCATACTCTAAGTCTGCATCTTGCACAATTAAATAACCGCCTGTTGCTAATTCAATGGCTTTATGAATGGCGGCACCTTTTCCTTGGTTAATAGATTGGTTAAATAATTGAATAGAAATGCCTGGATTAATTTTGATATAGTTTTCAATTACTTCAGCTGTATTATCTGACGAGCAATCATTTACAATAATAATTTCTTTTTTAATGTCATTAATTAATTCAACAGCTTTTACCTTATCTAAGATTAGATGTATGGTTCTGGCTTCATTATAAGCTGGTATTAATATAGATAATTTCAATTTTTTTTAATTTCGTTAATTAGAGTTTGTCCATAATATCCGATATCTTTCCCGAAAAAACGGGACAGGCTGTTATTCTCGACTTTATGGACAGACAATAATTGGTGTCAAAAATATACTTTTTTTTAACTTAAAAAAATTACCTTTATGAAAACAGCGTACTAATTGAATCTATTCTAAGGAATAATTCCGAATTTTATAAATTAAATAACAAAAAATAAAACTTTACGTTAGGAAAGTTCCCTATGGAAAACAACTATCAAATATTAATTAGAAAGCTCGATAACTTTATACGCAAGTATTATAAAAACAGGTTGTTGAAAGGTAGTATTTATGCTTTTGGATTGTTGTTGTTGGCATTTATTTTTTTTACTTCGTTAGAGTACATTATGCAATTTAACACAGGTGGAAGAACATTGTTGTTTTATGCTTTTCTTGTTATTTCAAGCTATGTGTTGGTTTATTTTATAATTGTTCCGCTTGCAAAACTCTATCAATTCGGTAAAATTATTAACCGAAAACAAGCTGCAGAAATAGTTGGAAACCACTTTGAAGAAGTAAAAGATAAGTTAATTAATGTGTTGCAATTAGAGGAAATAGCCTCTTTATCTAATAAAAACCATCATTTATTATTGGCAAGTATTAATCAAAAATCTTTACAACTAAAGCCTGTTCCTTTTTCAGATGCCATTCGATTTGAAGAAAATAAAAAATACTTAAAATATGCTTTAATTCCCTTGTTTTTAATCTTAATTATCAGTGTTTTTTCGCCTTCTATTTTCACCGAAGGTTCCCAACGACTGCTCAATCACAATACGTATATTGCTCCTATTGCACCATTTAAAATAGAAATAAACAACCAAACTTTAACGGTGTTAAAAAATGACGATTATACGCTTGAAATAACCGTAAACGGAAATCAGCTTCCTAGCAAAGTTTATCTTCAAAAAGAGGGAAATAAATTACCGCTTACCAAAACCAATAATAGAACATTTACCTATACGTTTAAAAATGTGCAACAAAACGAACCTTTCAAAATTTATGCCTCTGGGTTTTATACGCCCGAATATGAACTAAAAATGCTTCCCAACCCATTACTCAATAATTTTACCATTGAATTAACCTATCCCAACTACATAAAAAAACCTGCTGAAACACTTACTAATACAGGTGATTTGATAGTTCCAGAAGGAACAAAAATAAAATGGAACATAACAACCGAAGATGCTGATAAGCTTCAATTTATTTTGGGAGATAGTGCTTACGCAATAAAACCAGCCAACCAACTTTCTGTTTTTTCATTAAAAGCAATCCATTCAAGTAATTATGGATTTGTTCCTCAAAATAGTTTTGTACAAAACAAAGACACTATTTTTTATAACTTACAGGTAATTAAAGACAAATTTCCTTCTATAGAAACTGACGAAAGACAAGATTCAACCAACGAAAACCGAATGTATTTTAAAGGCTTGATTACTGATGATTATGGATTTTCATCGTTGAGTTTCAACTATAAAATCAAAACCATTATTGATAGTTTGCCTCAACGAAATGAACTAAAAACAGTTAAAATTCCGTTTAATAAAGTAATAACAAGCGAAGAATTTTTTCATTTTTGGGATGTAAAAGAATTAAATATCCTTCCAGGAGATGAAATTGAATATTATTTTGAAGTTTGGGATAATGATGGTGTGAATGGCTCAAAATCGAGCAGAACTTCATTAAAAACATTCAAATCAAAAACCATTAAAGAAAGAAATGCTGCCACCGAAGGCAGTAATAAAAATATCAAAAAAGAACTTAGCGAAAGCGTTGCAGAAGCAAAAGACATTCAAAAAGAACTGGAAAAATTAAAGCAAAAACTCTCAGAAAAAAAAGAAATTGGCTGGGAAGAAAAACAAAAAATGAAAGAATTGCTCGAGAAACAAAAAGAATTACAAGAGCGTGTAGAAAAAATTGAACAAGAAAATCAAAAAAACAACGAACAACAAAATGAATACAAACAATACAACGAGGAGTTGTTGCAAAAACAAGAACAACTTCAAAAACTTTTTGATGAATTGATGACAGACGAAATGAAAGAAATGATGGAAAAGTTGCAAGAAATAATGGACAAACTCGATAAAAACTTACTTCAAGAAGAATTAGAAAAAATGGAATTATCCAATAAAGATTTAGAAAAAGAATTGGATCGTTCACTGGAATTGTTTAAACAAATGGAGTTTGAACAAAAATTAGATGAGGTTAAATCGAAACTAGAAGAACTAGCCGATAAACAAGAAAAATTAGCAGAAGAAACTGAAAAAGGTGATAAAAATGACGAATCATTAAAAGAAAAACAAGAAGAACTCAATAAGGAATTTGAAGAAACTAAAAAAGAGCTAGATGCATTGAAAAAAATGGACGAAGAGCTTCAGAAACCTAACGGAATGGAAGACACAAAAGAAACACAAGAAGAAATTTCAAAAGATCAAAAAGAAAGTTCGGAACAATTAGAAAACAAAAAAAACAGCAAAGCTTCTAAATCACAAAAAAGTGCAGCTCAAAAAATGGATGAACTCGCTCAAAAAATGAGTGCACTACAAGCAGAAACTCAGCAGCAAGGCGAAGATATGGATGCGTTGAGACAACTCTTAGATAACCTTGTTCACCTTTCTTTTAAACAAGAGGAGCTAATGGAAAACTACAAAAAAACCAATCGTCAAAGTCCAGAATATATAAAAATGGCTCAACAACAAAAAAAGTTAAAAGACGATGCAAAAATGATAGAAGATTCTTTGTTTGCACTTTCTAAACGAGTAGTTCAATTAAAATCTGTTGTAAACAAAGAAATTAACCTTATTAATTCTAATATGGAAAAAACCATAGCATATATGGCGGAGCGAATGAACCCTATGGCAGCAGCTCGCCAACAATACGTTATGACTTCTTTAAACAACTTAGCCTTATTGTTTGATGAAGCCTTACAACAAATGCAACAACAAGCACAAAAACAAGGTCAAGGCTCTTGTGATAAACCAGGGGGAGGAGGAAAACCAAAACCTGGACCTGGTGGTATGGGAAACATTAAAAAAATGCAAGAACAATTGAGCAAACAACTCGAACAAATGGAAAAAGCGTTGAAAGAAGGGCAAAAACCAGGAGGCAAAAAACCAGGGCAAAAACCTGGCGAAGGAATGGGAATGCCTGGCGGACAAGGAACGAGCGAATCATTAGCAAAAATGGCTGCCCAGCAAGCAAAAATAAGAAGTGAATTACAAAAGCTCAAAAACAAAGGTGCTCAGGGAACAAATGGGTTGAATAAATTGATGGAAGAAAATGAGCAAGACATTGTAAATAAAAGAATAACTCAAGAAACTATCAATCGTCAACAAGAAATTTTAACACGTTTGTTAGAATCTGAAAAAGCTGAAAGAGAAAGGGAGTGGGACGAAAAAAGAGAATCGAAAGAAGCTAAGTTGGAAGAAAAATCTAATCCAACACAATATTTTAACTATAATAAAGAAAAAGAACAAGAAGTGGAATTACTAAAAACAACACCTCCAAATCTTACTCAGTTCTATAAAAATAAGGTAACTCAATATTTTCAAGAAATAAATCAATAATTTTACATAAAAAAGTAACCTTTTTTTTAAATAATAAGTATAAACATCAGACTATAACAAAACTAAACAACTATAGAAATGATGCCCGATGCTACAATTCAAAAATTTGAACTTCCATCTAACTTAGAAAGTATTTCCAAAATAGAACAACTTATTGAGGGTCTTTGTGAATACAAAACAATTAATCAAGATTGTTATGGAAATATGTTAATCGCTTTAACTGAAGCTGTTAATAATGCTATTACGCATGGAAATGGTAATGACAAGAATAAATTAGTTCATCTGGAGTTAGAAACTTTAGATGATGAAGTTCTTTTTACAATAAAAGATGAAGGAAATGGGTTCGATTATGAAAAAGTACCTGACCCTACACTTCCAGAAAATCTGAATAAAACAAGTGGAAGAGGTATTTTTTTAATGCGAAACTTGGCAGATAAGATTGTTTTTGAAGAAAATGGTCGCATTATTAAACTTACTTTTTGTTTATCTTATAGCTAATTTATTGTGAGTTCGATTATATTTCATCAAGAAGACATTTCCTTCCGTCTAAAAAATATCAAAAAAATAAAAAGTTGGATAGAAAAAAGCATTGCTCTAGAAAGAGGAATAGTAGGTGATTTGAACTATATTTTTTGTTCCGATACGTATCTCCATAAAATCAATCTTGAATATTTAAAACATGATACACTTACAGATATCATTACTTTTGATTATTCAGAAAAAAAACAAATTAGTGGCGATATTTTCATCAGCATTGATAGAATAAAGGAAAACGCACTAAAATTCAATCAATCAACTGATATTGAATTAAATAGAGTTTTAATTCATGGTGTATTACATTTGTTAGGCTATAAAGATAAAACACCAAAAGAAAAAGAAACAATGCGGGCTAAGGAAGATTTTTACCTAACTTTGCTTTCTTAGTTGAAAGTGAAGTACCTTTTCAAACTTTCAACACATTAATGTTTCACGTGAAACAATCAGTTTAAAAACTATGACGAACGAATATGACGTAATTGTTGTTGGTGCTGGGCATGCAGGCTGTGAAGCCGCAGCAGCTGCTGCAAATTTGGGTTCTAAAACCTTGCTTATTACTATGAATATGGATACCATTGCTCAAATGTCGTGCAATCCAGCTATGGGAGGTGTTGCAAAAGGACAAATTGTGAGAGAAATTGACGCAATGGGTGGCTATTCAGGAATTGTAAGCGACAAAAGTGCAATACAGTTTAAAATGCTAAACCGCTCAAAAGGACCTGCCATGTGGAGTCCAAGAACACAAAATGACAGAATGTTATTTTCTAAAGAATGGCGATTGATGTTAGAAAATACAAAAAACTTGTTCTTTTGGCAAGATATGGTTGTAGAACTTATTACAGAAAATAATAAATGTGTTGGTGTTAAAACTCAAATAGGTGTTGAATTTAATTCTAAATCAGTAATACTAACCAATGGAACTTTCTTAAATGGTATAATTCATATAGGAGAAAAACAGTTTGGAGGAGGAAGAGCTGGGGCAAGACCTTCTACAGGAATAACAGAACAATTAGTAAGTCTAGGTTTCGATTCTGGAAGAATGAAGACGGGAACACCGCCAAGAGTAGATGGACGGACATTAGATTTCGCTAAAATGGAAGAACAACCTGGCGATGAAAATCCTTCTAAATTTTCATTTTTATCTTCGTCAGCTAAACTTACTAAACAAAAAAGTTGTTATATAACCTATACAAACAACAACGTACACGAAGTTTTACAAACAGGTTTTGAAAAATCTCCAATGTTTTCAGGAAGAATTCAAGGATTGGGACCAAGATATTGCCCCTCCATTGAAGATAAAATAGTTCGATTTTCAGAACGTGATAGACATCAACTTTTTGTTGAACCTGAAGGTTGGAATACAGTAGAAATTTATTTAAATGGATTTTCTACATCATTACCAGAAGACGTTCAATACAAAGCCATGCGATTAATTCCTGGTTTTGAAAATGCGTTGATGTTTCGACCCGGTTATGCGATAGAATATGATTTTTTTCAACCTACGCAATTGAAAAATACACTTGAAACAAAATTAATCGATAACTTATATTTCGCTGGACAAATAAACGGTACAACAGGTTACGAAGAAGCTGCAGGACAAGGATTGATGGCTGGCATAAATGCTCATTTGAAAACAAATGAAAAAGAAGCTTTTGTTTTACATAGAGACGAAGCTTATATAGGTGTTCTTATTGATGATTTAATTAATAAAGGAACTACAGAACCATATAGAATGTTTACGTCAAGAGCTGAATATAGAATTCTTTTAAGACAAGATAATGCAGATATTCGTCTGACTGAAAAAGGTTTTGATTTAGGTTTAGCTTCTGAATTAAGAATGAAAAAAGTAGTGGAAAAGAAACAAAACATTGAAAAAATTATCAAACATTTTGAAGATGTTTCTATCTTACCAAAAGAAGTGAATACCTATTTAGAACAACAAAATTCTTCTCCTTTGAAGCAAAAAGTAAAAGCCATTTCTGTTATAACAAGACCAAATATTGCTATAAAAGAATTGAGTTTATGCAATACAAAACTTTTAGATGAAACTAATTTATATACAGAAGACATATTAGAAAGTGCAGAAATTTTAATGAAGTACGAAGGTTATATAAAAAGAGAAAAAGAAGTTGCAGATAAAATTTCCAGACTCGATGACATTAAAATTCACAACACTATTGACTACACTAAACTTGGTTCATTATCAGCTGAAGCTGTAGATAAATTAACCAAAATAAAACCTAGCACAATTGGTCAGGCATCACGAATTAGTGGAGTATCTCCTTCAGACATATCTATCTTAATGGTTCACATGGGAAGATAATTTAAAACATTTAATTACGTATATATGATTTTGTGTATTATATTTCATAGAATGTTTCACGTGAAACATTCTATGAAATATAAAATTGTGGATGGGTGTTAGAATTTAACCTCATGGCAACAACTTTAATCATAAACCAAAAAAATTAATAACCTAACGTAATTGTATTTTGTTGATTTACAATTGTTTAAATCACAAAACAAAAACAGTGCAAATTTATTTTATTGTAAATGAATGTTTTAACTAATAAAATATGTTGCGAATAACAAAAAAATTAAATACAAAAGAGAATTGAATTAAATTTAGTGTTACTACTGTCTCTTTACCTTTAATTTATCTTTGTTAATTTCTTCTGAGAATTTTCTGTTTTTTACCACATCACAAGCTAAATACACTGCAGTTCTAAAAGAACTTTCTGAGGCTAAATTTTTACCTGCAATTTCATAAGCAACTCCATGATCGGGTGAAGTTCTTATAATATTTAATCCAGCTGTAAAATTAACACCATCTCCAAAAGATAATGTTTTAAAAGGAATCAACCCTTGATCGTGATACATGGCTAATACAGCATCAAATTTTTGATAACTCCCTGAACCGAAAAATCCATCAGCTGGGTAAGGTCCAAAAGCATTTATACCAATACTTTTGGCATTGTTAATAGCTGGAATGATTACTTGATGCTCCTCTTTACCTACCAAACCATTATCTCCTGCATGAGGGTTTAAACCTAACACTGCAATTTTAGGACTAGAAATAGAAAAATCTTGAATCAATGACTTATTTAAAATCTTAATTTTATTAAAAATACCTTCCGAAGTAAGAGAATTAGAAATATTAGCAACAGGGATATGGTTTGTTGCAATTCCCACTTTTAAGTTTTCACTTGTTAAAAGCATTAATGATTCTCCTTCAAATTTTTCAGTTAAATATTCTGTGTGTCCTGCAAAAGTAAAAGCATCAGATTGAATATTTTCTTTATTAATTGGCGCTGTAACTAATGCATCTATTTTTCCATCAAACAAATCCTTACATGCTGCATCAAGTGATAAAAAAGCATATTTTCCGCCATTTGTAGTAGATTGACCTAAATTTAAGTCCACTTCTTCACTCCAACAACTTAACATGTTAACTTTTTTGGGATTAGCTTCGGTAACGCTAGCAATTCTGTTAAAGGCAAAATCAGTGGCTTCTAATGTTTTTCTATAATTATTGGCTAGTTTAGTGGATCCATAAACAATAGGCGTACAAAAATCTAACATCCTGTTGTCCATAAAAGTTTTGATAATAACTTCTAAACCAATACCATTAATATCGCCAATGCTTATGCCTATTTTTATTTTTTCTAAGTTTAACATCTTTATAATAGTTTTTAATTCATTGTTTTGGGTTCTAGTTAATCCCACCCCAACCCTTCCATCCCGATAGTTATCGGGATGGAAGGGAGATGGTTACTTATTTATATCCTCTAGGAAAACCCCTCCTTAGGAGGGGTTGGGGAGGATTCTTTCAATAATTCTTTACAAAATCATACAACAATCTTACACCAACACCAGTACCACCTTGAGATAAATAATTAATTTGTTTCTTAATAAAAGCTGGTCCCGCAATGTCCAAATGAATATAAGGAGCGTTAGTAAAATTCTCTAAAAATTTACCTGCTGTAATTGCTCCTCCTGCACCATTTCCTAAATTCGTAAGGTCAGCTATAGAAGATTTTAATTGTTCGTTATATTCATCCCAAAATGGAAATTCAACGATACGTTCATACGTATTGTTACCGCTTTCTTTCAATTTGTTCATGATTTTTTCGGGCGAATTTCCCATGGCAACCACACCATAATGTCCAATAGCTCCAGCAGCAGCACCTGTAAGTGTAGCAACATCAATCACCAATTCTGGTTGGTATTTATCAGCATAACTCAAAGCATCTGCTAAAATCATTCTTCCTTCAGCATCTGTATTTAATACTTCTACCGTTTTTCCGTTGTACATTTTAATTACATCACCCGGAACATAAGCATTTCCACCAGGTCTGTTATCCGTAGCGGGAACTAACACAATTACATGGTAAGGCAATTTATTTTTAGCAATGGCAACCATAGCTCCAATAACAGCAGCAGCT
>Ga0100380_10005077_pt1 | contig 13653 bp, 8 predicted proteins | sample CryGeymeta201504_FD_80417 | JGI IMG/M metagenome (GOLD analysis project Ga0100380, IMG submission 80417) | Groundwater microbial communities from Crystal Geyser aquifers in Utah, USA - Crystal Geyser metaG 2015-04 | ecosystem: Environmental > Aquatic > Deep subsurface > Groundwater | place: USA... | reverse complement strand
TAGTACTAGTACTAGTATTAGTACTAGTGCTAGTGCTGGCAGCAGCAGTAGCAGCAGCAGCAACTTGATGTAGTACTATTTGCTGTTCTTCTTGTTCTAACAGTACTTTCATTGTTTTGGATAAATCCATAAACCGATCGAAAATGGGAACAACGGCCAACAAACAGCAAATGACAAGCAATATATTGGTTCGTCGTGTACCACCAGTACTACTAGTAGTATTTTTTCCACCGATGATGCTGTTACTACTACTGCTGCTGTTGCTGTTGCTGTTGCTGCTGCCACTACTGCTGCCACTACTGCTGCCACCAGCAGCTGATGACAGTTGTTTACGTTTACTCTTGACTACCATTTTCAAACTTTGTTCTCTTGAAAGTTGTGATGATGGTGGTGATAATATATATGATAATATGGTTGCATGATGTGAATTGTCGAGGCTCGTGACGTAGACAGATGATAGTCTTGCAAAAACGATTATCTTGTGTCCTCCAAGCTCCAATGAAGAATTATGATTATTTGTTATGATTATTATTACGAGTACCTGGTATTTGTTTGGATATTGAGGATCATGGTTTTCCGCAAGAAATTAATCATTCAATAAATAATAATAATAATATTATTATTATTATGTTTTTGTAGTAGGAGTACTACAGTAGAACTTTTTGGATTAACTGTGCATCCATCTAATTAAGTTTTCTTGTCAGTGGGAGTGGAACTCGTTCTATTAGGTTATGTTTCCGTTGGATATATTATGTTATTGCTTATTATTAATAGACAGTAGACCTAGCTAGCTCTAGTAGTAGTCGCTATTCGAGACCTACTTCAGTAGCTACTGATAATAAAGCTACTACTCCGAGTAATAGACTAGTCTCGTCTAGCTATTGTTGGCAGAACTACTAGACTAGACTAGACCAAGTAAGTAGTTTTTAAAACAAGAGACAAACAGATTGACATTTTATCAAGTATCAACAATGCCCTCTTTCTTTTTCAACACGAAACAAATTTCTATATATATATATATATAGTAGTGGATCCCAAAGGTCCATCGTGCCTCGACAAAGATTTTGTTTCGCTTTTGTTTTTTATTCGTTTCGTTAGGAGCTGCGCTTTATTAACACGCACACACGTTTACATAATATTATTATTGCTCTCACGATTCGCACCAGCAACCCACATCCAAATTTCACGTTTCGTTCCGGCCACCAAACGAGATGTTTTACGAACACGATTGTCCTTTTTAATTTGATCCTTCACCAGAGGCCAGATTGTAGTGATGAAATCATTCCGATGTACATCGGTTTCATCTTCGTACAATTGAAAGAGGAGTGCATCACGCAAATGCATGACAGCCACTTCACCTTTTTTTAGTCCATCACCAGGAGCTTTGTTGAGGGAAGCCTGTAATTCCGACAAAGCTTCAACACGGACCAATTTGACTTGTTTCGACACTTCTTCCTGACGGGTTCGGCGAGCACGTAGAACGTACCACCCTCCAGCAAGTGTACACATAATTGTTGTCAATAGTGTTTGATATCGTACAAAGTACCAAATAAAATGGAACATCCAACCCATCAAAGACCAAGCCATCCAAAACATGGAATCCAGAAGAGCCATGATGGATCGTCGAATACGACACGATCGTTCCAATTTGGTTGTTTCCACTTTAGCAAAGTAACTGGGAGAAAGTCCCACCATTGTTCTATCACCGTTATTTTTTGTAGTAGAATCCACAAATCTCAATTTATCCAGCTTGTCATTGACGTGTTTCATCGTTTCCAATGTAAAATCACTCTGCTGTAATTCTTCATCACTCTCAAGCGTAAGATACATTGCTGCGAAAAAAGTATCAAAGTCGTACAGAGGAATATTGGACGTTGTTGCAACATCATCATTATCAGCTGCAACAATAGCAGCAGCAGCAGTAGCAGTAGTTGCTGTGTTCCTGTTGTCGGCATTGTTATCATCGTCATCATGAACCATTTTTAATACGTCCACACTCATTTCTGTTACGTGTTGATCCAAAAAGGATACGGGTGGTGTATAATTTAAGGCAGCAGTCCGATTCACGTAACACATGTACCGTATCGATTGTAATTCGACAGTGGTAACCAATTGTTCGTACAGGATGTGAGGACCGTGTCGTAAACGACATTCTGGTTCATCTGTCATGACACTTATCATTTCAAATGCTGGCCAATAACACCCAACAATATATCCTTGGTAACAAACATGACCAGATGGACAAGGTTCCAATGGCATCGGCGTACTATGATGACGATCAGCTCCAGTACTAATTTGGGAAGATGATGTACTGCAAGACCACGATTTGACAGCAATCGTAACATCCAAATCAGCAGGATTCATCCCACCCAATGTTACAGAATCTTGGTAACATTTGTTGTTGTGATTGGTTTCGTACAAGGAAATGATGTCGCTGTTTTTGCTCTTCTTGTCACGATGACTGCTACCACTACCACGACCACCAAAGCCAAACCCAAACCAGAACCAATTGGGTGTATTTTTCGAGTTTCCCACCAGCATCAGTATACCATTATGATACTTGATGGCACCATCATGACGTTGGTAGTAGGGACAACCCAACAAAACCAAAAATAGCAAACCAACAAAACCTCCTGCCACCAAATAGTGACGTTGTTGTACGAAGGTTCTGAATTTCCCCCCAAACGTGTTGAAATCCTCCACTTGTTCTTCTTCGTGTGGTTCTTCTTCGTGTGGTTCTTCGTCTTGTTGATCATCGTCATTCTGAACGATTGGTTGTTTTCGGTCATTGACAATACCAATATCTACTTTGGGCATAATAAACGATCCCAAAAAGCTTGCAGCACCAGTCCCAGCAGCAGTAGAGCCACTATTATTATTATTATTATGATTATAATTATTTGCCGTTGCATTTGCATTGTTCATTGGAGCCACAGCAGCAGCAGCAGCAGCAGTCGTAGTAGTAGTATTTGTTCTTGTTCTTGTTGTTGGTGGCAAAGGCATTCTTTCATCTTCATCTTCGTCTTCTCTTGGTTGTTGAGAAGGTAGTGATGGTGGTTGTTGTTGTTGTTGTTGTTGTTGTTTGAACCAACTTAAAGCTCGTTCATGAGCTTGTTTTTTGTTTTGTTTTTTAGTGTTACTAGATGTTGCTATGAGTGGTGTCTTTTTGGTAGTGCTCGTCGTAGCAGCAGTAGCAGCAGGTGTTGTTGAAGGTCTTGTTGTTGTTGCATGATTTAGTTTCCGTCGTTTCGTTGCTGGTGTTTCCATTGTTGCTTTTTCTTGTGATGGAGTCTTTTTCTTCTTGTTGCTGGCAGTAGCATTACTAGTAGTAGTAGTAGTACTAGTACTCTTCATCTTGTTCTTGGATGATGTTGTTTTTGGTGGTGGTGGTGGTGTTTTCATCATGGCTAAACGTGCACGTTCTCTTGCTGCTGTTTTTTCTTGTTTGGTCATTTTTTTTCTACTACTACTACCACTACTACTACCACTAGTAGTAGTAGCAGTGGTGGTGGTGGGTTTGGGACGATTGCCTTTGTCTACATTGCCATCATCGTTATCGTTATCATCTTCTTCAATAACATCGTCAACCTTACGCTTCTTGTTGTAGGTTCGTTTGCTTGACATCTTAATGATGATTTCTCCAATGATTGTGTGTTTTGTTTTGTTTTGTTTTGTTTCGTTTCGTTTCGTTTGGGTGTTCCACCAGGTATTGTGACACAGTGACGTGTGACGGTGTTGCTGTTACTAGAATTAGCTATTGTGATAGTGTTGTTTAATACTACTAGTAGTAGTACCTGGTAACATGCAATTGACAGCTACTCCGATTATAATTACTGTATTGTTGTTTGTATACGAGCTGTTTCCTACCAGGTAGTAGAAGCAAAGGTATGGTTGGTGTTTGGTGTTGTTTGATGTTTGATGTCTTGTGTTTGATGTTTGATGTTTGATGTTTTGTGTTTGATGATTGCTGCTGTTGTTTGTGGACGTCGCTGTCGTTGCTACCAGTAGTAGTCTCTACTAGTAGTGCTGCGTGAGGTAGTACCTGGTAGTGGCAGTCTAGTAGTAGTGTCGATGAATTACGATTTGAATTCTCGTCCAAACAAGGCTGGCTGGCGTGCTATTCTCAATCCTTGTTGATGGCACTTGGGATGGATGCACATTAGATCCACGTTTCGGAAAATGAATACAGTATAAAAAATCCAATGACACACAAAATACAAAATAGATAATCACATAGTGCCTAGTAGCACAGAGCACCTATACTATACTTTTGTTGCTTTTACTTGCACAAATAAACAACCACAACAGCAACAACAACAACAATGACTGTGGATGTTGAAGAAGCTAGACAACGACGACGGCGACCACCACCACCACCAGCAGCAGCATTAGTAGTAGTGGCAGTGGAACCGAAAGCAATCGTAGCAGAAAAATACAACAATACTAAGCAAAAACACCAACATTATGATCATCATCATCATCATCATCATCAACAACAACAACAACAACGAAGAAAAAGAAAGAATCGTCGATTCGAACCAGAAGAACCCTTTTACGTACTTTTTGTCAAAGTTGCAATCGTGCTGTTTCTCCTAAGTTCTACCAGTTTGTACTTGTGGAGAACATTTATGATTCAAAAAGGTGTGGATGATGCTACTACTACTGCTACTACTACTTATAATGCCATTGGTGATGATGATGATGCTACTGCTACTACTACTGCTAACAATAATAATAATAATAATAACAACTACCACAACAATGTTGCGGAAGAAAAAGAAAAAGACGCAGAAGAAGTCAAAGGGATGCTTCTTCCGACTCTACCTACACCTACACAAGCACCCACTGTTCCAACCATTCCACCTTTACCTGTTTGGAAATTAGGAAATGTTTCTACCTATGATGCTTACGGAATTGCACATTTATTCTATCAACAACAACAGCAAACAATCATGAATCATTACAACGTATCAACAACAACAACAACAACATCAACAACAACAACAACAACAACAACAACAGCAACAGCAACAGCAACAGCAACAACAATAGAAGATGAATTCTGGAATGTAGCACGGACTACCAGGAATAAATTTGCACAATTGTACGGTGGAGAAAATGCCGGTCGTGCCATGTTGGAACGAGGAATGACAGGTTTTCCCAATACCACTACCACTGCTTCTACTTCTACTTCTACCAATACTTCTACCAATACCCAAAAGTCACTACCAAGTGATTTGGTAGCCACAGCCTGTCGGATACAACGTGCTCGGGATCAACAACGGCCCTTTACATTTGCTTTTGGTGGATATTCCGTTACCGTTGGAAGAGGAAATTATTTTTATCAATCCTTTCCATTTTGTATGGAACGAATATTACGACCCCTATTTACATCCATCAATATGACCCTTCAAGTACGAAATGCTGCTATTGGTGGTTGTCCTAGTTTTCCGTACGGATTTTGTCAGACCAATCATTGGGGCAAGAATGTTGATGTCGTTAGTTGGGATTTCAGTATGAACGAACCAAATGGCATTGCCCAAGGATTAGAAGCCTACTTGCGTCATGCGACAACACTATCAAACCAATATCATCATCATCATCATCATCATCAGAATCATTATCATTTTCATCCAAAACTTATTGTAAAAGATACGTTTGATATGGGTGAAAAACGTCGATCTATGTTACACACGTACGCAAAATGGGGTGTTCTACCAGATCCGATTGTTCTACATTCTGATCCAGCCGTACGACCCTTTTTAGAATTACAACATCAATATCGACAATTACGACAACAACAACAGCAACAACACCGAGACGAAGAAGGAGAAGAAGAAGAAACAGAAGATTGGATACCTCCTGGATTTCGACAATGGAGAAAATTTGGATCACCACCTGGTGCTCCTGGACAGGCATTGCACCATCCAGCCGTTAAAGAACACGAACTATTGGGATGGATGGTAGCTATGCATTTTTTAAGTGCCATGGAACTGCTCGTAGCAGCTGAAACAATAACCACCACAACAGCAAACAACAATCATCATCATCATCATCATCATCATCATCATCATCGTAGTGTCCTACAATTCACTTGTCCATCTACTACCGCTGATGCATTGGCACCACCCACATCAGCAGATAGATTACTTCCACCACCCCTTTCCATCAATGCTACAACAGCAGATAAATGGTCGTCCATTTTCTTTGGTGTACCCATCGATGAATCCACCAAAACAACTGGTACTATCGAAAGCAATTCTTCTCACAACGACGACAACAACAACAACAACAACAACGACAACAACAACCACCTACAACATCAACAATCATGGAAAATGAATCCGGTGTACTGCAAAACGACGTACGAACCAATTGTCAATTCCAGTAGGAGTGGTATGAGCCACTCCTTAACGTCTATTGTTGTTGATGGAACCATAGGAGAAGACATGGATATTATGCTACCCAAGGGACACATGTTTTACAATCAGGCCTGGGTACTCGATCTGAGTGAAGGAGAAAAGGAAGCGAAACGAAAGCTCGATCGATTTGGTGGATTGGGATTTATCGATTCTAAAAAGGCCTACCGTGGACTGTTTACATCCGGAACCTTGCGATTCTTTTTACCATTCTATTATAATGATGATGACAAAAACAAAAACAACAACAACAACAACAAAAGCAACAACAAAGATGTGAAGTCAAACTCAAGCTCAATAACCAAACACTTACAACAACAGCAAGTAGAATATCCCAAGATTGGAGATCTGGCAACCGATTGGTTTCAAAGCATTGTTGTTTGCGAAGTCAACGAACGACGAGAACCTTCTGCTTGTCAGACGGGCAATGATGTGACATTTCGTGTTGGAAAAATTAATGCTACAGATGTTACCATGCTTTCGAATCCTGGTACCTTGTACCTCGGGAAGAAGATCTGCACCTACATCGATATCCCAAAAGATGCAACGCTGACATCTCGACAGTCCATGCTGTTGGAAGAAGATCCAACAGCAACAAGAAAAACAAAAACATTGTTCGACGAAAAACGAATTCGGGCTTCTGCTGCTACTGCTGCTGCTGCTCACACAGCACAATTTGTAGGCTTGTCGTTGGAATTGACGGTTCACAATCATCTCATCATTGCTCGCGACAAGGCATGTTCCGTATCTCATGTGATTTGGGAACAACGTACCCCTCAAGGTGTGAGATTACCTGTGGTACACATTCCGAAGAAGGAGAAACTGTAGGAGCAGCCTAAAAAGTGGATGCTTTCACTCGCTTTAAAAATCGAAATGACGTCCTGGTGATTCGTAATAATTTCTGTAACTACGAATGATTACGGTAAAAACACTCGTCATTGTATTGTCAACTTATAAATATATATATAATCTGAACTGGCATGTGTTACAGGATACACACGTTGCATACAACAGTATTTTAGTTGCGTTTTGTTTCCACTCCTCCTCCCAACAGGGGGGAGGGGATATGACACAGATTGGTTGAAAAAAATAATTAGTCCAATCACAGTGCAAGCCTGTAGGCTGCGCTGAACAATAATATCTGTAGCAGTCAGTTCTTCGAGAGGAGGTGCGTGCTGATGATTGACAAAGAAGAGGCGCAGCAAGATGGTTAACAATCCAGAAGACCATCCTGCTACATCATTACTGGACTCTTCCTTTGTTTAACTGTAGGGATAGTAGCACTGAAAGGTTTCCGTTTCGGGGCTACAGTACTCGCACACTTCACCGGTCTCGGCAGATCCGCCACACATGGTACAGCTACTCAACTGATCACCAGCAAAGGGATTGGGAACATCGAAATTGGCAATGCATAGTCCGCCGTTCCTGGCCACGACTAGAATGAGCATAAGTACGACCGATGAAATGATGATATTCATGTACACGGCTATATGCAAATATTGCAAAAGCCTTTGATCCATCCTTTGTTCCTGCTTGAGTACGTAGTACCTACGACGTGCCTTGTGCAAATCTCGGAGGTACAAATCTTCGTCCTCGAAGGATTCCTTCTTCTTGGTGGTTTTTGGCATTAATGTTTTGATTTCGGCTGATCGCATATTAACCTGCCGGATCTTGACGCGATAAACGGCAAATTCCGACAGTACGGCAGCTGTTTCGATGCACCACATGATGAGAGCTTCGACGTAGGAGTCATCAAAAAAGAGTGCAAAGGTAATCAAAAATCCAATAATGGGATTGACAATGTTGAAGGGAAATCCTCGTCGAAGGACGGGATAAACCTCTAGCAGAATAAGAATGAGGTAAAAAATGGTAGCGTATCGTATAATGACGGCCCAATCTGCATTGATGTTACCTATGTTGAGAATGGGTTTTCCGCAACAGTACGTAATTTCACTGAACTGCGCGAGGGTAACAATGGCTGACGTTGCGTCGCACAGAAAAGTAAGCCAGGTCAAAAATCGAAGCCATCGTTTAATGGGAGTCGTTTCTTCTCCCTTTTTTTCCAACAGCAACAATCCGCGTCCTAGGGCAGTGTACCAAGGATCTGGGACAACAACTTCACTTTCATCGTCCGAATCAGCTTCGTATTCTCCAGAACTGGAATTGTCGCCTTCGTTGGCACCATCGGCATCTTCTTCTCGAATGGTTTCTTGGGCTTCAAATTTTCCAGCATCGACCTTGTCAATATCTGCGGAATACCACTTGATGCTGCGTACCTTTTTGCGAAAGAATCCCTTGGTAACTTGCTCCGTATGCAGTCCTTTTCTAATTTCTTCTTCTGTTTGTGGCATAACAATGGTCTCTTCTTGTTGATGATGATCTGCATCGTCATAATCATCATAATCATCATGATTATTTTCATAATAATCATTATTTTCGTAATCACCATTTTCTTCGTGGAATTCGTCGTAATCATCGTTATCGTCATGATCGTATCCCGAGTGACGAGAATGTCCCGATTTTTTGCTGTGCATGCTTCGAGCACCAGCACCAGTAGCAGCACTTTGCATACTGCGTACCGATTTCGTTCTACTACTACTAGTACCGGCAGCAGCAGCAGCAGTACCATTGCGACTATTCCTGCTGCGTACGGAATGTGCCGATGATTTGTTGGTACCCATGGAACGTGTAGACATTTGCTTCTTCATGGGACGATTTTGATGATGAGTGGATGGTGGTGACAAAGACCCGCCACCACCACCACCACCACCACTGCCAGCATTACTACTGAAACCACTGTTACTTCCGGACCTTGAATACTTGGATCGGCCAGCACTGGTATTGTTGGTCATGTTGCTCCTTTGTGACATGCCCTGAGGTGCCACTGCCAATCCTGGACGTGCCTTGCGTTGTTTGTGTGTAATTTTATGTCCACTGTGCGAACTTAATCCTAATCCACTCCCCACAGAACCTGCCCTTTTCATAAGTTCTCGTACGCTCTTCTGTGTACCCTGGGCAATGCCTGGTCGTTTATCTTCATATTTGGTATCATTGTTGTTATCATCGTCACCCCAATCACTAGTACTGCGTGTCGTATGTGTCGATCTTCCACCACCAACGGTCGACAGACCAGATCGCGTCGATATTCCACTCCGCGTGGACTTACCACGATCTCCCATTCCACCCCGACGAGTCGATTCTCCTCGACCAAAACCACCACTGGCGACACTGTCGCTACTGCTTCTGACAGATGGAGCAGCCCGTACTCCTGGCCTCTTCTTTTTTGCCATGTTTTGTTGTTGTTTTGGGTTGGTTGGTTTTTGTTTTATACTTTTTATACTATAATACGCGTTTGTTGGTACGTTGGTTAGGCCTGCAGTAGTAGTAGTAGTTTGTAGTGTGTAGTGGTGGTAGTAGTAGTTTGTAGTAGTAGTGATACACTTTTTATTGGTTCAGATATTTTTCAACAGGTAGAGTAGCTATATCTATACTATATGATATCTTCTTCTCGTGATCACGGTTCGTATTTGTTTTGTTTTATCCTGCCTGGTACAATAGTAGTTTGTAAGTTGTTCCTGTTGGTTGTTTGGCTGGCACGGCGTACTAGTCTGGTACTAGTAGCTGTTTTTGGCTGTTGAGTGCGCTGTTTGCCTGGGTGTTGCTGGGTAGGTGGTGGTGGTGGTGGTAGTTGGCCGCTTGCAGTCGACTACCTAGTACTAAAAGACCAGTAGTCTACCGCAGTAGGATGTGGCTGATAGGCTGCTGATATGCGGATGTTTCGCAACTGTGCAATCCTTCTTTTACCTTTTACCAAGAAAATAAAATAGAAAATCTGCCCTTTTTTCAAAATCTAAACTCTTTCCAGCTGATCTTAAAACAACTAACAGTGCTTCACTTGGCTCTGCACTGTTACCTGAAATGCTGCTGTTGCTATTGTTGCTATTGAAGCTGTTGTGGTGGTTCCGAGTTGATAATAACAATAATAGTGCGGCTGAATAATAATGTCCTGGTGGTTTGGTTTTTTTCATCAACCTGAAAGAGGCAAAAAAAAGGATAGGTGACTGACTGACTTTGATTGCTAGCGAAGTACCACTAGTAGAGTACTACTACTCTACTAGTACTACTACTTAGAGTACTACAGTACCTGATTCAACGGTAGTAGCTATTAGAACAGTCATTGATGACTCTCTTCGAATTTCTTCCAGAAATACCACTAATAATAGCCGCCATTGTTGATGACCCAGCTGGCTGGCGGTGAATGACCCATCGCCGTCCATGGAATGCCGGTTTTTTTTGTTTCTTTGATTGATTGAGGCGAGATATTTATTTTCATTAGTATTACCGTACTACAAGCAAGGTACCTGGTAGTCTACGTTGTAACACTACACTACGGTACTTATTGTATTACTGTACCTGGTACTGGTAATAATTTCATAGAACACCGAATACTTTCATCAGTGGTACGTACTACCGTAGACTAGTACGCTACACCATTATTTTATCCATCTCATCTACCGGCAAAACCAGTGCTAGCCTACCGGTAGACGCTAGCTAGCTTAGACTAACAGTAGCCAGGTCTACTCGTACCAGCAGCTTCAATAAAAAATATTCTCCAGCAACCAACCATACCATACAACCTAAGCAATCAAAAATGATGCACATCAATCATGATGTTTACCAGGTCAGATGTAACTTTCAGGTCATTTTTAGATATCATGATGCAATCGAATTATTGCAATTACCACTGAAGTACTGGCTACTGGTAGCTAGCTAGCTAGCTAGCTAGACAGGTACAGAGTAGACTACTCCATACAATCACGCACATCATTGCTGAACGACTAGATCTACCCCAGAATCCTTCACGGTCTGATTCACGTTTCCCTGAACTGGTAGTAGTCTAGTATTCTTGGTGGTTTACAGCCAATGTCTACAACCTTAAACACGACAACGTTCTGGGGTACTAGACCTACTGGTTGTCTAGTACCACGAGTGGTACAATATGGATTTGATATTACAGTTACAGTCTGTACTAGCTCGTAGTAGTGTGTATTCCTTCTGCCAAGGAGTGCATTGTATTACAGTAAATACGTGATGAAAATAATACACGTCGAGGCATTTCTGTCCACGGTCCGTCAATTCACGCACACATGTACTCAATATCCTACAAACAAACAAACAAAATGGAAAAATGAAAAGTATCGTAACACCGAGTACTACTCCAAGCTCCAAGGTGATAAAATAATTACATTCCCATAGCAGCACTACTCTAATGATGCACAACCACGACCCAAAACAGCACTGCTGTACCTCAAGAACAGTAACGAGTCTATCTCTCTGCGTCTTACATCTTCTGGAACTATGTCGTGTGTGGTGGTACACAGCACCACACAGCATTCGCCCTACCGCCGTACCGCCCTACCTACTATTCTTCATTCGAAATCCGCCATCCGCTGTAACCACAAGAAGAACCTTTGCTTGCCCATGATTTGATTTATTTTCATATTTTTGCATCCATCCGAACGTAATGTTTTCCTTTCCATCATTGGTAACGCGGATTGCTCGTCTCCGTCCTCCTTCGTTGTGGTGTTGCTGTTTCGTTTGGCACTTTTCGTTTTTGTTTTTCTCAAACGAATTGCCCGAATAGCAGAGAGGAGAGGGCTGGGATGTGTGGGTTTGTAGTCCGTTGTCATAAAAGCTGTGGCGCAGCTTTCCTCATACCTCCCACCCCCGCCTCACCCGTAACGTGCAGCAGACTCTACTACACTACCAGTGGGACAAGATCCAGCAACAAACAACAACAACAGTTTTATTAAAAACAACTAGGATATCTCAAGGTACGGTGGATGTCAGTGCCAACGACTAATGACAACACGAGTCTTTAAGTGTTTCCGCAATGGCTACACATTCAGTGGCGACGACCAAAAAATGAAAATATGTCTATTATTATATACTCGTATATATAAATAGATGAAGTCCTCACCCGTATTAGATAGACGCTGATCTTGTACTTCATGGATGTGTTCCAGTTGTCACCAACCCATGCACCATTCTGTGGTTACCATGATTGTTGTGATTCTCAATGTCCTTCATTTGCAAGGAATCAATGTTTTCATGCTACGTTGTAGCGTGTACTAATAGTCCAAAATGGTGTCCAAGAGATCGTAAACCTGATTGAGAAGAATAGGATTATCTAAAAGTGGAACACGGCCAACTTGATAGAGTACCGGTGAGGTATTCCGTTTTGGTTTGATGGCACCACGCAATAAAAGTCCTTTGAGTGTCATCGCCTGCCTATCCGGCAATTTCGAATTTGTGGAAAACTGGTTTAAATTATGGTTCCAGGAAGAAGAAGAAGACGATGAGCTTTGGCTAGTCATGGTGTGGCGTCTGTTAGAGAATCTTTAGAATTAGGTTTTTGGAGTAAATATGTTTTTTGATATTTTCTATTTGTGAAGAGCAATTTGTGTCCAAACACTACTAGAGACTGCTTTTTTTGCTCGAAAATCAGGTTGTATTAGTACTTCTTGGTTGCTACCTGGTACCTTTCGAATACCTGCATGCAATCCGTAACCTTCGTATGGCCCCCTACTCTCATTGCCTGTTCTTGGTCGGCCACTGTACTATATCATGAAAACAGAAAAAGCGTGTTCCGGCCACTGGTCACCAGGTATGACAAAGGCAGGAGGCAGGAAATAAACCAAAACCACGGGGGGAAAGAAGTCGTTATTCGACTACTATTACCTGGTACCTAGTAGTAGATTGTCAATACTAGTACAGTAGTACTACAACTAGTAGAGGAGTGTTTCTGATTGGAATGGCAGAGTAGGCATTACTCTGCACTACTAGATTACTACAGTGGATTTCTACTGATTCGGCATGACAGTAAAAACTGCTACCACCCTAATCAATTATTAATACCTGGTACTAGGTAGCAATTGAACCCTTACGCAAGTTCGGAAGTGTTGAACAAATAAGACGTGTTACCTGGTACTTTTTTGACTACCAGGTAGACCTAACTACATAATGGTACCTGGTAGTGATCATAAAAAGAGAAAAAGACACTTTACCCAAGAACGCTAGTACCAGGTACACTTAACGTCCTACTATTAGTACTGGTAGTCTGTCTCTCCTTGTCCAAGGTTGTCGATCAAATAAATAATAATGATACTGTAGAAAACCTCGAAGGGAAAAAAGGTGGCTAGTTACCAGTACTGGTAATGACCAGTACCACTAC
>Ga0100380_10005073_pt1 | contig 13655 bp, 20 predicted proteins | sample CryGeymeta201504_FD_80417 | JGI IMG/M metagenome (GOLD analysis project Ga0100380, IMG submission 80417) | Groundwater microbial communities from Crystal Geyser aquifers in Utah, USA - Crystal Geyser metaG 2015-04 | ecosystem: Environmental > Aquatic > Deep subsurface > Groundwater | place... | reverse complement strand
TTTGGGATTGATTATCCACTTCGATTTGTGCTCGCCTGACTGATGCCTATTGTTCGGGGAAGGGATGAACAGTCCAAGGGAGTAGCTTGGATCAAGTTATCGCCCGATATCTGTGAAGAACTGTCTGTAGGGACCAGCTTATCCCATAACGTTTTAGCCCTTGAATGTGACAGTGAAAGAAATATAAGGATCGGTACCTTTGGGCTTGAAAGGACGGAGGTAAGCAGGGGATATTTTTTGGAACTGATCATGGGCTTTTGTGAAAAGGTGGTCCTCTTTTTCCTTGGGAATAACAATGCCAGTTCTAGCTCTTTCTTATCTAGATTTCAACCTTTCCAGAATGATTTTGGGGACATCATCGTTTTATCGACTGACACTTGTCTTCTGCATGATCTTCTGGTTCAGTTCGAGCTTGATGACTCCCATAATGAGATTGCGGTAGTATTTGATTTTGTAGCCTAGACAGTCGTTGTAAACTGGACATGTGTCGTTTCTATCCTTGTCAAAGCTGAAATCCATGTTGATCAGCTGCAGACATTTCGAGGCAGCTAAATTGAGCTCCTTCACAAACTTCCAGGAATACCTAATGTTGTAAGACTTGAAACCAGCCAAAGCTTTGTACTTTACTCGGACTCCCATATCATTCTCTGCGGTAAAGTTAAGAGGCTATTCTTATTCTTCTCTGTCCAGAAGAGGTATCTGGCTGAGAATTCTGATGGATTCTTCGGAGTAAGACAACACGCTTGATGAACCCTTGCATATTTACGTCTGAACATAGTCCATCAGCAGGTAGAGGAAGTTGAAAGGAATCAGAGTAGCATTCTCGTTGGTGATGTTGTCGCCCCAAAGGTCATATCCCATGTTCAGTAGTTTTTTGAATTTTCCTATGTAAGTATTCTAAGACTCAACTTGGCCCTTGAGCTCTTCTGGGAAATACTAAAGTCTAGCTTTCAAGAACTAGTCTATTTCTGGCTTTTGGAATACGCTTGAGCCTGTTTCTAGCTTTATCTATGGCTTTGCTGGCACTTCTTTTGCCTCGGGAACTTCCTCCTTCCCTCCTTTCTTGTTGTTCTTGTTCTTATCTTGCTTTTATTCGTTACCTTTTTTGTCCTTCTTCTCAGATAGTTTCTTGTACTCCTCATCGAAAAATTGCAAAATCTGAACCTTAACATCTTCGAAACGTTTAGCCTCCTTTTCTTTGACCTTTCTCTCAGCTTCCTTCAGGTCAGTAGCCTCAACCTCATCGTACTAGTCTTATTTTTTGGCAGCTACAGGAGCAGGGGATTCGCACATTTGGCACATGTTGACATCTGCAGGATTCTGGAAGGTACAGACCTAACAGTTCCACATGAGCATGTTTCCTCCATTCATTTAATCCTGTCTCTCTTCCTACACCTCCTGTTCCATTTTTTCCATGACCTCCTCCTCAATTAACTCATTTATATCCCACCCGTCCACAAGAATGTAGCAGTTTCCATTCTTCAGGAAAATATCCAGTTTGGGACAAAGAATTTTGCCCTTGCTACTCTGAATTATTTATTTTATCTTTTGATAAACTATATGTTCGGGTATGTAGTCGGGGATGTTGCTGACATGGAGGATGCGCTACCACTGATAGTTGGCGTTTTGGTTTGGAGGGAACAGGCTGATCTTTTTTGTCCTGGAAAAGCTATCGATTTCCTTGAATATTTTAAGGAGATCGATGGAAGACTTAACATGTTCTGGAATGGGAGATACTGAAGCTGTGCCTTTGACCAGGAGCGATGCAACCATTTCTGATATGTTTTGAAGCAAAGTTGAGTAGAGAACGATCTTGTCCTTCGACTCCTCCTCGACAAGCTAGTTGATCCAGTCAATAAAGTATTTGATCTGTTCAGGAGTTGTTCCTAGTGTCTTCAAGTTAATTTCCTCATTATTCTTCTCACAAATCGAAACAATGGTAAGTGTAATCTTAGAAATGAGCTTTGAAATATGAGTACAGAGAATGCTGACGCTCTTCTTGCTGAGCCATTTGAGGAAAAGAGTATTCAGGCGTCTGAGAATGTCGATGTACTGAGGTGTTCCTTTACTAGTGGCGATCTCACAAGTGACCTACCCTATGTAGCAGCCAATTGTCCAAAGGTCATCAACTGCGAATATTGTGGCTTCAACAGGATGTATTTTATAGGAGTATTGCAATTGAACAGGAAGACATTCTTTGTTGGAGTAGTAGCGGCAGTATAAGTTGGGCTCCTTGAACTCGAGAGGCTCTAAATCTCCTCTTTCATCTTTTGCTGTATACACATGAGCGATCTCTTTGTAGCCAAATTTGTCGTCATAGAAGCGAACTCCCGAGCAGGGCGCCAACTTTGCCTCCTTCTTGAATGAAACTATCAGAGCCTTTGCATTATCAAATCTATTGAGCTCAGTCATTTTTTCAGAGTTGAGGTTGAGGTCAATACCCTTGATGGAACAAAACTACTGCTCAAGCATGTCTAGAGTGGCATGATTTCCTTACTCAAGCATCTTTTCAAATACTCCTCGCATTGGCCATTCTGGTTTGGGGAATGCGAAGCACCCTGAAATAGGGTTCTTGATGAACATGTCAAGAATAGTCTCACGGATGAGTTTAATGTTGTCGACTTCAGATACCAGAGTGGCAAGCTTGGTCAAGCATTATTTCGCATAAATGTAAACCATGCCCTCAATACTCTTGTGTAGCTCTTCGTATATGCTCTTTGTGGAAATGTGCATCACTTCTTTTTCAACTCCCATCAGAGCGTTGATAGGGACCCAGCTATAACTGAAAATTCCCAATTATTCAAGTCTGTATCTCACCAAGACACTGCTGCTTTTGACATCCACGAAAACGATCTTGCCCAATCGGTGTTCGTGTCCTCCCCAGCCTAAAAGTGGAGTCCAAAACTATCCCTTGCTTTTTGGTACCTTGATTAGAACATTTTCCCCAACAAAGATTTCCTCCATCTAGAGAGAGTTCCAGTTATGATTGGAGTCCGGAAGTACAGCTCCTGCTGGCAATTTGTTATCGCATATGATGTAGGCTACTCTCTTGGCTTCAGTATGGTCCCCTACTCTGAGGGGTCTTCTCATTTGCTCCCAGAAGTCTTCAATTTCCAGAGGTTTGAGAGTAGTTTTAACGAACTAGTGGATACGAGGAAGAATGTTCTTTTCCCAGTACTTGAGTAACTTGTTGAGTTCACTCTGAGGGGGCTGGCTGTTGAGGAGGTATTTGCTCTTGATGCAAGCATGAGTTTTGAGAGATTCCTGCTTGACCTAGTTTCTTGAATTTAGCTTTTCAAATTGTACAGGAATATGGTATTCCTCTATTTCATGGTCATATTAATCGTCGTGAATGTAAGTTCCAAAAAGATGAAGCTGCTGATGTTCATTATCTATGAGCTTAATTATCAGCTTCTGGCATTCTTGCTGGTAGACCGACAATTCCTTGTATGAGTGTAAATGCTCAGTGAATTTGAATAGTTTTTTGACGAGTTCTTTGTAGACAGCCGTATCACCGTATTCAAGGTTGAAGGTAGTCAGCTTTTTGAGGTAGAAAGTTAAGAGCAAATACTCCCTGATGTGCTCTTTCTTGGACATCTCAATGCTTCCCTTTTCAATGATGGTGTTGATCTTTTCTACAAGCTCTTCAGGTAACTCTGTCTCCTCGTACTCTGACTCATTTTGACTCTTTGGAGCTGTCAGTATTTTCTCGAAAGATGCAATTTGCTGAGTCAATGTTGGATCATCAGCAGGAACCAATACATTGTCTCTTATTCCACTTTAGATTCCTCCCTGAGCAATGTAGAAGGTCTGATTGGGATAGTCATTCAAGTAAACCTTCTCATATTTTTTTTTCATGCGAGAAAAGTTTGACTCAATCCACTGCTTACCAAACTCAATATCATTTTGGTCCTCAGCAGACTCGTCAAAAGGTATGAAATGTTCGTAGGGCATGAAGGCCTTGGAATCTTCCATGGCTAGCTATTTTCGACCAAGCAAGGGGTAATAGTTGGAGTGGTGGTGGTCATTTTTTGAAAGGAGGTTGTTCTGGTAGGCCAGAATATTATTGAAGTAGGCGTAGTCTTTGTTCTTGATGATGGTTATTTTAAGTTTGGAGTTGAAGTTAGGGACAACCTCGTTCACCACCAGTCTATTTTTGATATCATTGTTCTTAAGGTCAACAGGAATGTCTTTCAGCTTATTCATGCTTCCAGAGGTAATCAGTTGGCAGAGCTGGTTCATCCGAGCTCTAGAAACATCCTCTCGCAATACATAGCATCCGTTTCTCGAGAAGTTGTCAATCATCATCAGGATCTCTCCGAAGTATCTCTTCATGCGGTTGAATATATTTTTTGCTTTCACGAACTCGGCCTTCACCTCAGCTGAATCCTCAGGTTTTGGTTCTTCTGGAGGTTTGCTGCTAAACTATTAATATTTTTTGGCTAATTTGGTGAAAACGGGAGTCACCCAGCCTTTCTTTGCTGGATTTTGGTTGTTTTGATTATTGTTTTTGGCCTTTTGATTCTTTTGAGGGTTCTGGGCGGGATTATTGCCTTTCTTTCCCTTCTTGATGCTTAAAGAGTCAACTTTTTGAAGAGGCTCACTAAAAATATCACAGTAGTTGAAGAACCATCCGACAGGAAGCTCCTTCTCAAGTTCAGGGTCAACTTTAGAGTACCTAGGCATAGTATTAAAGATTCTTTCGTTTTTCTAGATCTATTTGAAGCTACTTTTGTCTTTTTCGTTCTCATTGTTATCCTTCTGGTTGTCCTTTTTCTCCCCCTCCTTCTTCTTGCTCTTCAACAGTAAGTAGTCCTCAAAGTCTTTGATCTGAGGAATTATTTTCTCGCCTTTCTTGAGCTAGAGCTCGTCGATGTAGTAGAGGGCCTTGAGCATCCAATAGAGATCTTCTTCCTGATGTAGGTTGAGAATGATGTTGAATTTGTCTTCTTCCTCATCTATCTCTTTAGGTTCGCCGAATTTGAGGGCCAACTGATTCTTGAAGTCAGTGTCAAAGATGCTGCTGATCTTGGAGCAGAGCAAAGTTACATTGTGTCTATCATTTTTATAAAGTTTGAATGTTTCCTTCAATTCAAGTTCACCTGAAGAGTTGGTTTTGTACAGTTTATACTCATAGTCAAAAGCAGTCTTGATTCCTTGTTTCAGACTTATATTGAGCCTTTTCAATATTTTGAACCCGAGCTTAGCAATAAGGGGCGTCTCTATATGATACAGCATATAAAATATTGTCTCAGCAATCTTTGTCTGCTCTCTAGCGTCTATTCTTACCTTCTGCTTCAGATTCAACTCCAACTTTCTCAGAAGGAATAGTACCCTCTCAACAAAGAAGAAGTCCTTCCATCTCTTGTAGCTGATACTGCTGTTGCCGACCTATCTCTGTAGGCATTCCACAATTTCTTCATTTGTGTGCTTACTGATGAAAGCTCTGTGAACGAGAGCGTTTGTAACATAACTCAGATCTTAATGTTGGGTCGATAGGTATTTAAAACACATTATGTAAAGAATTGCATTAAGGTCAATTTCAGGGTTCTCACATTCAAGTAAAAAAAAAGAATGTAGGAGCAATCTCATTTTATCTAAAAATTTGTTTGAACCGTTTTTGATCGCTTTCTCCAGCTTGCTCAAAGTCAAAGGTAATTAGTTGATAAAATTTTACTCAACATTTTTGATGTTTTCTTTGAAAATTTTGTAAACTTCCTCAAGCTCTTCAATTTTAGCCCGATTGATGGCCTATAAATCACTGTTGTGTCCCTTGGAGGATGAAATAATTTATGATCCTAGAACATATTTCACAAGCCTATTTTGACTATACAGCTTGAATAGTTGATTGAGGTTTGTATAGAACTGAATTCGATTATGGCATTTCAGGTATCTTCTGCTGATGGCATCCTGAATATCCTTTAAATTTCTCCAAGAGTTGATATACTTGACGATTTACTAAACAGGAAACTGGAGATGAACTTCTCCCTCTTTCTTGAAGCCCTTCCAATGCTTCCAATTCTCAAGCCACTCTCTGAACATGTTGACCTTATTGGAATCGCAGTTTCTGCTCCCTTCACTTAAAGAACGCATCATACCCACAGGGACGATTCCTTCATTTTCAGAAAGAGATTCCTTTGTGCTGGGAGATTTGAATTTCAGGAGAAATAGGCACCCTCTGATCAGGTGTTCGATTGGATCACGATAAGCTTTATCTTCAGTATCAATAGGTTTCTCAGCAGCTCTTACTATTTCCTCAATGATTCTCGACACCGTGTCATACTGGTCATCATATTTGATTTTTCTTATCTTACAAATGCCCTTAATCAGAGACTCATTTGACAATCGTTCCCTGACTTCCTTTTCAAACTTGGCCCTGTCCATGAATTTTTTCTGAGGCTTCTCCTCAACCTTTTATTTTTTTTGAACATCCTTCTTTTCCTCAACTTTTTCTGTAATTTTTATCGTTCGACCGGGGATTCCTCTTCTTTTCACAGCAATACCCTTTGAAGGAGCTGTTTGTGTTTTTTTAGCTTGGGGCTCTTCTTTCTTTTCCTCCTCAACAACATCATCTTCTTCATCTTTTCGAGTATATGTTTCGAGCAGGTGCCTCCATTCGTTGACGTACTGAATCCTGGTGATGAATGAATTGTAGATTCCATCTCTGGCATCTTCGAAGGCCTTGAGGTTTTCCTTGATGTATTCAATGGAGAATTTGAGGTTGAGGTGCAAAAGGCCTGAATGCTTGAGGATTGTCAGGAAGAGAATGGCCTCTCCCTGCAGCCATAAAGTTTTATGTTGCTGGACGATCTTTCTTCTCAGAATCTGAGCATAGTTCCCTTTTTCCTTGGCAAGTTATCTAGCTTCAGTAAACACATCAATAAAGTTGCCATTGAAGTCCTTGATTTGCTGCAGGTAAGTTTTGATGTATGAGGGAATTCCCTAGAAATTCCACAGTTCTTAGCTTGTAACAGACTCGACCTCGTTGTTACTGGGCTAAGTGCTCCAATATTGCAGCTGGCTATGTTTGAGAATGTTCCTGTCAACCTCTTGGTCTGTCTTTGAGATGAACCTGTTTATGGTTTTGACGGGATCAACCTGAGAGTAGTCCTCCTTGAAGGCACATTATTCGTATCCTTCTTTGAATATTTTGCTTCTGAGCAATTCTTCAATTTCGGGTTCAGATGAGTCATTTTCAAGTTGGAGATAGTTTTCGATGCTGCTGGAGGTCGCTACCGCTAAAAACTTTAGGGTATTGTAGTATGTTTCAAAATTGTGGATATTTTGGAATACTTTGATAATTTTTTCTTTCTTGTCATCGTGGAAGTGATTTCTCCCGGTAAAGATAGGCCTGAGTCCAAATTTGAAGCCATACCTGACCAAACTTTGAGTGTCTTTGACGTGCCCTGAACTGGTGAAATCGATAGTGCAAGACTAGGAAAATAGCATGTGGATCTTTTTGGTGTCTACCGCTCCCGAGAGTCTGATGTTGCTGCTGAAAACTCCATCGTTGATTTGAATGTTGTTTCCCACTGGCTGATCCTCGTGGATAATCTGAAGACAAAGATTGTCGTTGTTAGGATCAGATTGACATCGCTTGTCTAAGTCCAGGAGGATGAGAGAAGCATTATTGAACCTTCTTGGAGGAAAGTTATAGTTCTTCCCACGCTCCAAAGGATGAGAAGTCTAGTATATTTTTTCAGTCGTTGGAGACACGCCTTCATACTCATGGTCCTTGACTAGATTATGAATCTAGTTGAGCTCAGGTCTCTGCATGTACTCTGTCAGCTTAAGGAGAGAGGTGATTATTTATTGTCTTGGCTCCACAGAAGTCAATGAACCGTGATAAACTTCCACGATCATTAGCAAAGTAGGTAACAAAGCATACATCTGCGATGTCTTAACCTTCAAAAACACCTTCTCAAAAAGTCTCAAAACCTCAACGAATAGTTCAGTTTCATACTTGCAGTAAAGTTGAGAATCTTTAGTGTTGCTTCTTAGCATTTTAAGACTAGCCAGGAACAAAAATTCGACGAGGTTCCTGCCTGCTTCACCGTAAAGCATCTGTTCTTGTAAGTAGGAGAGCAAATTTCTCCTCGAAGCTTCATCGTATTTTCCTTTTACTACAAGTTTTTATTTCTGAACTTAAAGCAAATCAGATAAGAAAAGGTTGCCAAGCAGTTAAGATTTTCCAGCCTAGCTCAGACTTATGTTCTGCTGAGCTTTGAAGATTTGTGCAAAGTCACACTTGCTTGTTTCATACTTTTGAACAATAAACTCCTTTTTGGTCAGCTCATACACAATCGATTCCTTCTCTTTCTTTTCGTGCTTCCACTGAGATTTCACAAACTGAGCAAGCTCATCGCTTTTCATTGATGTTATTAGCTTGATTTGCTTTTCCAGAGTCGGGAAGAATAGTGAAAATTATTGAATAAGCAGCTTGTTGATCAGTTTTCTGTTTTTGTCAGTACTTTTTTCCTTCAAAAGCATTAACTTTTATCCCAAGTCAAGGAGAACATCCTTGACCTCAGGCTATGCAATAACTGAGCAGTTACTCAGCCAATTTTCCCAACAAGTCACATAGAGATAGATCTATTCGGGATGTTCAGGCAAATCCTTGAAAGCCTCAGTGATCAGTTGGTAGCTTTTATATGTTCCTTCAGACTAGAAAGGATATATCCTCACAATTTCCTTGATAACCTTATTGTTTTTGCTAAAGGCGGCTTTGTTCTTCTAGTAATGCTTCTCAAGCTCGTTTAGTTTGTTCATTTTTGCGAGAATTTTCGTCCGTTTATTGGAAAGCCTCTTCTTGTCAGATTCCGACTGGTTCATCTAGTTGCCAATCTCTAGAACCTTCTGACCGTAGGACCAAAGCCAATCATTGAACCTGTGCTTGCTTTTTATCCCTGTTCTGTCAAGCAAGTTCATATGATGCAGGGCAAATAGCTAAAGTTGACTAAGATCTTTCAGACTTTTAATTTAAAGTTCCAGCTTCTTTTATTGGAGTTTGGCTGATTTTTTGCGATCATTGGAGAGCAGGACAGCGGTGGGGAAGAAGTGCCCTTCCTGAGGCCATCCAAAAGTGTAGAACACATAGTTATAGGGATCGTATATGATATTGCACTCGGGGTTTCTTGGAAACTTAGCTTCCAAGACCTGAATCAGAGTAGTTTGCAGCTTCGTGTCTTTGTGCTTATGGAGAGTTGTCATATCCTTGCTGAAAACTTTTAGACCGTGCTCTGAATAGCAAGTGATATGCTCGGTATCCATTGTCCAAATAGATTAGAAAGTATTCTGGATCATCAATACGGAACCTTCCTTACAAACCAGCTCATTTGGAGCTTTGATTGCTTTCTCCTGAAAATTGCTCGTGATCTCATTCTCAGCAAGAAGGACCATGCTAGCTGGGTCTAGAATTTTGATGTTTCTGTCCTTCTCTTTCTCACCTTCGTTAAACAACCATTGGCAAGTCTCAGCAATGTCGTAGTTGTTTAGAGCAAGACCCCTCTTACACTAGTTTTTGGAAAAGTAGCCGCTGAAAGAGTTGTAGAGCTCATCAACATCATTTTCATTTATCCCTTGGTCAGAGTACTCTCGCTGACCTTCCACCTGGAACTCGAATAGCACAACCTCAAGAATTTTCTTGTAATTTTGATTCTTCGGTTCTTCTGGAGGAGGATTAGGATTTTCGCCTTATTGACCTTTCTTTCCTGCCTTTTTTTTCATAGCTTTTTTCTTGTCCAGTAGTGACTTTTTATCGTCAGCTGCCTTTTCAGGTGATTTCTGCTTGGTTTATGTTAAGTCATTGTCAAAGCCTGCTATTTTGCTGATCTTTACTCTGTTTCCGAGCACAAAAAGACTTTGGCCATCAGTCAGCAAAGGTCCATTTTTGTTGATATTAGCAAGAGAAGGATGTCCGTATAGGGAAGGGCAGAACAGCTGGACGTTGCCTATTTTTTCAAAGGTTTCGGGATCAATGACATCCAAAAACCAGGCGTCTCTGGAGGACAACTTGAGATAGAGCTTATCTTTGAGGTAGACCCAACTGACCTAATCAACCTTGGTTCCAATAGGGAAGTGAATCTGTTTCTCCAGGTAGACCTTCCCTGCTTTGGTTCCTTGGTGACCTGTGCCGATTTTGAACATTCCTCCATTGATGGCTGAAACATAGAAGTACAGGTAGCTTCCGTCAGTAGCGATTGAATAGTAGCCTAGTCCTGCGTATTTCTGGAAGTGAATCTTCTTCATGATGACAAAGGGATCGAGATCCCAGAGACTACCAGGGGAGTGTAGTTTTTAAGCAAACTCCTGGGGAATTGATCCAAAAAAATTATTGAATAAAGCTTATAGCCTTTTGCAAAGGAAGGCCTCACTTTCATTGTCAAGTTGGGTATGCTTCCTAATGCCGGAAATGAACTTCAGCTGCTCCAAAATGAAAGACTGGTTGTTGGTTCTTAGCACAACCCCGAGCAGGCCTTCTATCGAAAAAGCAAGGCTTTATCTTTATTGACTCTAAAGCTTTCCCTCAGTAGGTTTAAATTTCTGGCACAGCTGAATAATAGCGTTCTTAGCACTTTCCACGAAATCCACAAAGAGCAGCTCAGAGTCATAGGAGAAGGCGTGCCATGGAAGGGAGTTGACATCCTTCACAAACTATTTTGTTGTTTCGGGCCATTTTATTGGGTTATTGCCCTTCAGCTTCTCAATACGATACTCCTCCTCATCCTCCCTTGGCAATTGTAAGCTCCTGTCATTCTGAGGCTTGTCCCTTGTCATAAACTTAAGGGCCATGGCTGAAGTGTTGGCAGCTATGCGAGCATAGAATTCCTTGAAGCCGCATCTGATGCCTCTTGCGACTTGCCGGTTCTTAGACTTGTAGTTTTTGGCTGTTTATTCGAGAAGCTGCTCGTATACTTTATCCTCGAACTCGGCATACTGGTAGTGTTCCAGAGGCGAATGGTAGGATTCACGAGGATATAAGTAGATCGACTCGCTGGTGATGGCTGAGTGACAAGATAAGTACGGTGCTGGGCGAAAGAGAGCAGGTAGGCAAGCTCCAAATCTGTGGCGAGAGCCGTGGGGTCCATGGGGATTGATTTGAGTTTGGCGGCGAGATTTGTTGGTAGGGCCATGAAAGAATAATACCTTATATAAGGAAGAGTTAACTATTTGGAGTTTGGGCCCTCTATTGATAGTGATTAAGGATACAAAATAATTGTCTCTGCCGCATGTAGCCTCGGCAGCTTAAGTTTGATGATGTCATCCCCACACTTATAAAAGGTAATTGTTGATGGCCTAGCACTCCAAAGTCGCCGAAAACACAACTGCTACCGTCCTCGACATCCTCTACAAGGCCTTCCTGGGATCAGGCAAAAAGCAGGCCTTCTCAGCCTTCCTCCTCGCCATCATCGGATATCTCATCTACATGAAGAACAAAAAATCCGCCACCGACTCCCTCAGGCTCAAGGAATAGTTCAAAAAAGTAAAAGTAAGCCCACACATATTCAGAAAGGAGGAAGAGGACACGTCGATTCTGTTTTCTTCAAGAGAATCAAAAAATTGCTGAAAATCGTCATTCCTACCTGGAAATGCCAGGAAGTCCTAGACATCTGTCTGCTGACTGTCTTTCTGGTGCTGAGAACATTCCTCAGCATCTACATTGCTGACCTCAATGGTAAGATCGTGAAGTCCATCATTCAAAAGAACAAGACTATTTTCATAGAAAGAGTCTTCTATCTTGGCTTGATCGCAGTCCCAGCCTCATTTGTGAACTCCTTCCTGGACTTCCTCAACAAGCGTCTGGCCATTAGCTTCAAGAAGCGTCTGACGAGTTTCTTCCACGAGACATACATGAAAGATCAGATTTGCTACCAGCTCAGCAACCTTGACAGTCGGATTGGCAACCCTGATCAACGTCTTACCGCAGATATTTAAAAGTGGGCTAATTCTCTGTCCCTAATATACTCTAACTTCTCTAAACCCACCCTCGATATGATTCTCTTCTCCAGAAAACTATCCTAGCTCGTTGGATGGTACGGCCCAGCCTCTGTTTTTGTCTGGTACTTCATGTCAGGCATTGTCATCAGATTTGTCTCTCCTGCTTTTGGAAAATTGACGGCCATTGAGCAGAGATTGGAGGGATAGTATCGAGCCTCTCATACTGGGATCGTCCAGCATTCTGAATAAATTGCCTTCTACAAGGGAAACGACTGGGAAAAAACCCGAATCAATACTCTTTTCCATGTATCTCTCCTTTTATCATTAGAAACTAATCAGCCATAGTGAAGTAATCATGAACAAGAGGCTATTTATGGGTGTTTTTGACTCCATGCTCGTCAAATACGGGGCTGTCATGGTGGGCTTCGCCGTCTTGGGGCTTCCTGTCTTTGGGCCCAACAAGGAATAATATATCAAGAAGATAGGGACCGACGGTAGTGCCATCACCAGAGATTATATCAGAAATTCCTCTCTCCTGATCAATCTGGCAAAAGCTATCGGAAGAATCGTCATTTCTTACAAGGAAGTTCAACAGTTGGCAGGCTTCACAACCCTTGTCTACGAAATGCACGAAGTCCTTGAAGATCTCAAAAGAGGCAAATACATCAGAACCCAAGTCAACTCTGGTCAAGGAGGTCAGCTGAAAATGGATCAGCTCAATGACATGAAGCTTGGTAAGTTGACATAGGTCGAAGACTACATCAGGTTCACTGATGTCCCTCTGATCTCTCCTACAGGCGATGTCTTCTGTAAGTCCATCACCTTTGAGGTCAAAAGAGGAGTTAACACTGTTGTCACTGGGCCCAATGGATGCGGAAAAAGTTCTCTGTTCAGAATCCTCAGCGGTCTCTGGCCCTTATCTGGTGGATCCCTTTAAAGACCCAGCATTGATAAGCTTTTCTACGTTCCTCAAAGGCCTTACTTGCCTCCGGGAACCCTCAGAGATCAAGTCATTTACCCTCACTCAAAGCAAACGATGCAGAAGAAAGGAAAGACCGACGATGACATTCGACTGCTTCTCAAATACGTGAGGCTCGAATACATTGAGGAAAGAGAGAAAGGCTTTGACTCTGTCAACGAGTGGAAAGATGTCCTTTCAGGAGGTGAAAAGCAGCGTATAGCCATGGCTCGTCTGTTTTACCACCGTCCTCTTTTCGGCATTTTGGATGAGTGCACCAGTGCTGTGAGTATGGATTTCGAGGCTGAGCTTTACACCAGAGCAAAGGAACTGGATATAACTCTTTTCACTGTGACTCACAGAAGCAGTTTATTCAAGTTCCATGACTTTAAGATCTGTTTGGACGGAGAGGGAGGTTATGAAGCAGAAAACATAAAGCAGTGATTTTATAAGGCTAAAACTTGTTCTTTGATTAAGATATAACTCGTTAGAAGACTATCATATTCTACTGCCGTTTAGGACCAGCATGTTGTTCTCCTTCAGACATAACATCAACTTGTCCGGAATCGTGATTCTCTCGTTCTTGGAGTTCAGGAGATAGTAGTGATTTTCATCCAGGAGGTATCCGAAGGGGTCGATATAGTATGTGCCTACAATATGAGCAAATTTACATTATTTAAGGAGGTGCTACTGTCTTTGACAAGAATTAATTTTTATATCAGATTTGCTATACCCAAACTATTTCTTAGAGGAGGAGGAG
>Ga0100380_10005070_pt1 | contig 13658 bp, 15 predicted proteins | sample CryGeymeta201504_FD_80417 | JGI IMG/M metagenome (GOLD analysis project Ga0100380, IMG submission 80417) | Groundwater microbial communities from Crystal Geyser aquifers in Utah, USA - Crystal Geyser metaG 2015-04 | ecosystem: Environmental > Aquatic > Deep subsurface > Groundwater | place... | reverse complement strand
CAACCCCAACCCCAACCCCTTCTATGAATATCAGCATTCTCTTTTTAATTACTATGATGTTAGAATGAAATCGATTCGAGAATAAATAAGAGATCAATGGTGATGTCCTTTCTTGTTTCTCATGAGCATGTAGCAGATTGTGATGAGAATAGATAACAGCAGGATGAAAGCTATTTTCAAATGCGTTGGGACTGTTTCATCAAATTATTTCCATTTACCATGAAGCTCAACTGGTCTTTCGACGTGATGCCCATGACCTCCGTGGCTACCATGTCCACCATGACTACTTTGACTATGTGTTTTACTGTGATGCTTGGAATGTACATAATCTGGAGTCTTTTCATTTTATTTGTTGTAGGCTAGCTCACTATTTGAATGTTTTTCTTCGGAATGCATGAACTGGATTTATTATTTATACTCAAACAATATAACTTAAGTGTATATATTTGAATTTCTCATAAAAGAGCTATTGCCATTTCTATTGTGAGAAGAATTCATTCAAAACAATGATATGTGGTCGATGATCCATCTGTATTTTATAAAATATAATGAGAACAATTACCAACCGAGCCAACACTCTGCTCCTTTCTCTCAGATATAACTACACTCCTGTCTCCAACTACGAAATTCAAAACAAACCCAATCCTGTCATCTCCATCTGTCTCGCCAATAATGACCAAGCCTACAATCTTCAGTTCAGAGTATGTGAGTCTTTAGTTAGCTTTTCGAGAATGTCGTTCCCAGAACCGCAGAAAATTTCAAGAGACTGCTTTTGGGCACTGCCAACTATAACGGTAGAAATTTATCTCTCATCGGCAATCGAGTCCATAACATCGTGTCCAGATCATACTTCGAACTTGGACATTTGGAAGAGGGTAACTGTTCAATCTTCGGCCCTACCTTCAGAGACGAGTCATTTGAATTGCCTCACGATAGACCCGGACTTCTGAGCTGCGTCAGCGAATAAAACACTTGCAACAGTCGATTCTTGATCACTTTCGCACCATGCCCTTTCATTGACCTTAGAAACGTGGTATTTGGTGAGGTGACAGCTGAATCTTTTCAAACCTTGAGAGCTGTTTAAAGACTAGGCAATAAGCTATCAAAATATCAAATAAGGGAATCAAAATTGGAAGAGCAAATCAGAAATGATCACCACTGATAATCTACAACAGCGATAATATCTCACAATATCAACAAAATTATTCATTCCCCTCCATTAATAATCCACCATTGCTGTCAAATACTTCAGATTATTCTTCAATTTTACCCACAGAACTTGTTGATCCCAGTCCTATTGATACCTGCTCTTCTCGATCTGTTGTTTCGTCGAATATAAGGTGAAATTTGTTGTTTTGGAGAATGTTTTAGGGTAACCACATTTTCTTACCAGAAGGCCACTCTTCAGGAGGAGGAAAGAGAGGATCTAGGCATAGCCTTAATGTCTGCTCTAGCAGTTAAGGAATTATGCTTGACAAAAGAGGGCAGCATATCTCTAGGCAGGGATTAGTGTTGACTTCAATCAACCAGGGCTTGAGGTTATTATCTATCATGAAATCCATTCCTAAAAGTTAGAAATTGTGTTACCTTCTTTCAGGGTCTAACTATAAATAGGTGGCCTTCACCACATCTAGTGCTATTGCCTTCATTTGTGGAAGAATAGCTTCTAAAAATGAATTTTTATTTTCAGAGTTGTACATTTTATTGATATACTTATTTAATTTTTCGTAGCTCACCTTGTTTCCTTCTTAGAATTTCCCATAATCCTTGTTGTATTTCTGAATGGCATCGTTGGTGAGATGAACGAATGTACTACTACCTCTTTTAAGGCTAAACAGGGTTGAGGAAGTTCTTGCATAACCTTCTTCAAACCAGTATGCTTTAAAGATCCCACCAACACAGGTGATCAGCAAAAAATGTCGGATATCAAATTTTCTGCCGTTGTAAAGCATTGGGTTGGTAATGTACTTCTGAATGATAAAAGTCCGTCGGCTTCCGTCACTATTTTTTTCTCCACTCTTTATCCTCAATCTGATATTTTCAATGTCATGAACAACTTTTATTCCGTTGCCTCGATTACTACATTATCCTGGCTTCATGATCCAAATATTCCTGCTTTGTTCGTTTAACTGCTTGTTTGCTTAAGTTTATTGATAGCATTCTTGAAAATTCTTCCATTCTGGATCTTTCAAACCCTTGCTGATATGAAAAGTCAAAGGTAGAAAATCAAAGACCTTCATTGATTTTCTATTATAATAATTTCGCATGAGATAGAAGAGTGCTTTTTTGTTTCCTATGTATCCATTGCGAATAAAATGGTTGTGGACTTTGAACTAATCTGGACTCTCTATCTTCACGATCTTTTTCAAAGGCGCCAGCATGGCCCTTTTCTTGAAGGTTTTCTCTTTGATAATCTCTTATTTTTAATTAATGGTATAGTACGAGCACCAATTAGAAAAATCCTTTTTGTTAAATATCTTTCTTTCAGGAAAATCTTCCGACTCGATGTCACTTTTCTATTTATAGCATTTCTATAGTGTTGTTAACTCTCTTATCGATTTTGGTTGATTGACAGTAACTAGATTCAGTCGAAGCTGCGACCAGGAAAAATGGGAGTTTTAAGGAGTATCAGAGATCGTCCACCAGAATCTTCTCTTCATCAAACCTATCATAAGATTAGAATTGTTTCCACTGCCAATATATACTCGATAACAAGCTTATTTTCTGGAGGCCTTAAGAAAAATACCATTAGAGTAGTTAATTTTCCACAGAAAATCGTGGTATACAATCAGACGATCTTTGTTTTTAGAGTCTGTGTTTTTCTCATTCATTCCAAAAACAAAGTGACCTTTCTTATTGACTTGTTTTCTGAAAGGAGAATAATCTTCTTTATGCATTGTACTGCACAGTTGTTTTGCTAACAGTGACTTCTTTATTGTCTTTTTATCCCGAAGAAAATTGCTAACAATGGTCTTTTATTTAATTCCAGATACTCGAAAATCTATCGGTTCCTCTTCTTCAGTGTTGAAAAATTAACAGATAGCTTTGCTTTCCTTTTTAGTAATTAAGTGCGAGGGCTCAACGACCAAAATATTTGAAGAATAGTAAGTCTCCGATTTGATGCGAGACCCCTTGGCTTGAATAGGACTTTTATTTTTTTTCCTTTTGATGAGATTCAGCTCATCGTAGAAAAAACTTTAACTAAACTTAAATACTGAGGTTTGTTATGTTTGTATTCTCGTCCCTAGACTATTTCCAGCTGTTTTACAAAGGGCCTTTCTTTCTTTGATGTTACTAATGTAATGTGTTTTGCGAGTTTCGTAGATATTTTCGACTGACTTGTCTCTTTTTTACTCCTTCTGAAACATGTTTCCATATTACTTTGCTCTTTCCTCTTTGTTTAATGTGATTTGATGCTCGATAGGTCTTACTTGATATTTTTTGGGCATCTCAGTGTTTCTTATAGCAGCTCCAGAGCTATGTTTTACTTTCGAAGCTCGTGATATGAATTTGTCATAGCTTCTTGATGCCAGTTGAGCGATTCTTCGTGGGAAAAGATGAGACTTTGTTCTTTTGAAAGTGTCAATTAGTTTATTTTCTTCTTATATTTTTATCATATTATTTTAACAATCAGAAACAGTCCAGAAGAGATGCTGAGTATTGCTTAGCAGTGTTTTTCCTGATTATTTTGTTCGATATTTAGAAGTTATACTCTCTTTTGAAGAAAAAATAATGCTGCGTTATCCAGGAACCAATTCCAACCTGTTTCGATAACAGCTCGCTTAATACAAACACCTCCAGCGGAAAATTTCTGAAGCTAAGGTAAAAAAGAGCCCATACTCCTCTTTGAAAGAAAATGTAATTTTGCCAAGCCTGGTAAAGTATCACGGGACATCCCAAAAGCAAAAGGACCTTTAGAGGCATAATAAACAGTTTACTAAGAGACTTGCAGAAGTAGAGGCTCGAACACCAAGGTTTCGCAATCAATCTAGTCAAGAAATGAAGGCCCCTCCCAGTATCCCATAATTCATGGTTCATCAACTGAACAAAAAGGGAATTGAAAAGAGTTGTTTCAAAGAAGAGCTGACCAATTTATACACTCAACAGCTGACAAAGAGAAGCAACAATCCCAATTGATTTGAAAACAACAGAAAAAATAAAAAGTTACAGGTTTCAAGATTTGGCCGAAAAGGGCTGGCTCTTTTGGCTTAATACTTTAAGAGATTCACCCTCTTTTGTTGTTGTTTTAAGAGAAACAAGGGCTTTTGCTTTATTAACCATGTTTAATATGACAACAGATTAAGAAAAAGGATGGGTTTTATTGTTTCCAAAGGGATTTTTTCGATAGAAGTCTTATTAAACGTTAGCCCCTGCCCTCTCCTATCCAGCTCTCAGTTACGGCTTCATCCTGATACAGTTCAGTTGATGAGTAAATGCATGATATCAGGAATAGATATGTTTTGAGAATCTATTGGAGTTACATCAACAACAGTAGCTGCTGGAGTTAAGTAACGTGCTATTAAACATTTTCTCAAAGGGAAAACCTCTAATTTTGGCAAAAACTTGAAGGTAAGTTAGAGAAGGCTTTAAAATCAATATTCAAAGAAAATGGCAAACAGAAAAAAGAATATATCATTGATATTAATGGCCTTTTCAGAGAGGGCACTCACAACTGAGTTGACAGTCGTCGTCAGTTTCGGCAACTAGGTTTTGCTTGCCATCAAATGAGGGAATCGTAGGTATTTTCCTTTTATTGATCTTGTAGAGCTTTCCAATGTCATCGGCATTGAGCTTATACTTTCTGGCTTTAGTCCTGAGTTAGATGAAGGCTTTGCTCATTGTGGTTCTTTTTCAGAAGTTATTTAATTATTATGTGTTACAAATATTGGAGAAAGGGACTTAAAAACAGAGACAAAAGAAGCGTCTTTGAACAAGGCTTCAAGTCAACAAAACCCTGGTAAAATGCTCCCTGGGCATCTGATAAACCCCAGTGAGGAGCCAAACTCTGCAGCTCAACTGGAAGGTCTCCGTTTTTAGCTACCTGTTCAGCCCTATTTGATATTCCAGAAAAATCAAGCAAGGCTTTTTTCTAATCAAAAAATCATTAAAAATCATATTTGCATGGAACAAACTCTGATACATCATCAAAGGCTATGTTTCGAGACCTTTTGGAAGATTTTTGGCTCGTCATCAGAACATCTTCAAAAATTGAAAATGAAAAAACGGACAACTGCATCGAATAGTCAAGTTTGTAAAGACGGAGCAAAATCAAAGATTAATTATGAGATGTTCTTTCTGTTCGGTCCCTTTTTGTTGATCAAAACTATATCTCTGGAAATGCTTTCTCTCAACAGTTTCCAGCTAAAGCTGTTCTATCGAATCGTTTAAAAATAAATTTAGAGGCTTTGAATAGGCAAAATGATGATCATGAGGCTCCAATGATATGTTAATATGTTAAAGTTTCTCTTATTTTCCTTGAGTATAGAGTAGAACCTTATATCATGATAAAATCAACAGAAAAACTGGATTTTTTAAAAGAAGTCATCTCGCCAAAATGAAGACTTAATAATAGGCGATTAGATAGATTGTTTCAGCTCGAATTGACCCTTTAGCTATTTTTTCTATTTTTTCCAAAATCAAAATGCAGAATAACTTGGTCCAGATAGTTCTCTTTATTATGCATTCAAATCTCACACTACGATAGTCGATTAACAACCATATTTGTAAGGCTTTGTGGGTTTGAAACACAGTTTACTGGAACTTTCGGGCCATGAAGAACATCAATGTGGGTAAACAAGAGTTCCTAATATTCTGAGTAACAAGAAAAGTCAGAAAATGCTGAGGGTTTGATATGAATATTGGGAATCAAAGGACTATTAATTTAAAAATGTGTTTGTCCCGAAAGAAAAGAAAACATAAGTGTAGCTTTTGTAACTTTACAAAAAATATGAGTTCAATGCTGCAAATGGGCTCTATTTACAATTTTTTTGAATCATTAGAATTGAATTGTCAAAGGCAATCATAATGGACTTGTTCCATGCTCTGATTAATTAGAAAACTTAGTGTCAGGATCAACTGGGAGAAGTAATAAAGGTGGCCTCGTTATTAGCTTAGAGTATTATCAATCACTATCTATGATTAAGCTATAAGCTCAATCAATAAATTATCAATGGCAACTTATTGGATCATTGCGATTTTACTGATAGTTGCAGCAAGCCGATGTCCAGCTACTCTCACGCACCCTCACATCGTCTCTGGTACTCCTCTCCTCATATAGGTACACTCAGTCTCCTCCCTAACTCACCTGCCCAAACAGTTTTTAGCTATGTGTTCTTACAACCCTTTCAGAATATTCCTCAGGCTGCTTTGGGCATCGTTTCAATGTCTACTCCTCAGCAGGTGAGTCAAAACGACAACAGTTTTTATGTGATTCCTCGTGCGACTTCTACAATGATTCAAGTGACATCCAGACTGCAAACCTCTAACTGGTTTATTTCTCGCATCACATTTTTGGCTAGTACTAGCTCTGAGCTTCTATTGTCGACGCTTTCCGCTCGTACCCCCACACTTATTCAGCTGTCGGCAATACTGGCATTCAGGCAAACAATTTCAATGTTATATTCAAACTCTCAAGTACCCATACTCTCAACCTATCCGACCCTCCCATCGTACGCACTCATCTCAATGGATTGAGCACTGTTCTTCCCTTGAAACTTCTCAACCTGGGAGCAACAGTCCTCTATCAAACCTAAATCAACATGTCGGTAACTTTGAGTGCACAAGCACACATCCAGCTATGGATCTCTGTAGTAGCTTTTTCTTCGAATAGCAGCACTTTCACAGCATATGGAGGATCAGTTATCGTTGATAGATCAGGAACCTTACCTTACGATCTTTTGCAGACCTTTGTGGCAGTTCAGAACCCTCTCTACGGTATTAATAGCCTCTAATTATCTCTTCAGTCACAGACAACAATCGATATTCAGCTCAACAGCTTTTTTGTCCTATTTGGGACAATGGTGGGCCAACAGAGTCGATTTGAAATAAACTACATGTTTATTGGGCAAGCAGGAGGTCAGGTGTGTCAGCAGTGTGCAAGCCAAGGTCAAGGGAGTATGTACTACAATTGGTAGTGCCTTCCATCATGCCCAAGTGGTGCTCAGTTGGTGACTCTTGGAAACAGTGGTCAATTATGCAGAAATTTCAGCTATTTGAGTCAAAATATATCATACAGCAGTAGTGATAGTTATCAAAATGCAAATTCACAAGCTGGGCCCCAGAGCACAGGTTATCAACAGGCAGGCAGTCAGCAACCAAACAACAACACAAATATAAATAATGGAAGCAACAACCAGAACGTACAGTACATCAATGGGGTCATGTACATAAACGGTATCAGAATCAATAATGGAGGAAGTAGCACAAATGGAGCAACTACAAACCAGAATACCATCCAGACTAGTGCTGGAAATATTTTTAACCAGAATAATCAAGGCAACTCTTTGACACAGAATGGCCAGAACGGAACCAACAGTAGCTCTGCAACAAATATCAACGGAAACTCCAATACAAATATTAATGCTACCATTAATACTGGAAACCTAGGAAGTACAGCCAACGCTCAGAGCAATAACTTTAATAATTTCCCTTCCTCCTCAGGACAAACTGCGACAGGAGGAACCAGCAGTTTCAATAGTCAAGGAAGCACTCAACTTAATAGTCAAGGAAGTAACAACCCTCAAAATACTCAAACTATTCAAACGGGCAATCAAGGTAGCATCAGTCAGGGTCAGATCACCCAAGGAGGGTCTACTCAGGGTAGCTCAAGATCACAAGGTCAGAATGTTCAGAGTAATACTGGATCATTATTTAACTCAAACGGACAAACTAATAGCAACAGTTTCAATGGAGCCAATAGTGTAAGTACGTCAGGAAGCTCCAGCACTCAAGGAGGAACAGGCAACAATGCTTCAGGAGGATCAGTCAATAATCAAGGACTATCTATTTCAGGAGTACCAACCATCAGTACTTCGACGGGTTCAAATGCTAACTCTCCTAGCAACAATGGCAAGGGGGTAGTCAGTCTGCCCTCTTCTAGCAGCAATCAGATGAGTTCGATGTGTTCTGGAGCCAACACGTTCTTCAATGGAGCTCGTTGCTTGTGCATGGTGGGATATTCATTGGTCAACAATGCTTGTGTACCCACTGCCTATGTTCCTCCTCATTTCTATACTGTTCCCAACTCCAGCAATGGAGGAAACAATGGAAACAACAACAATGGAAGCAATGGAGGCACTAACACTCAGTGCCAAGGCCTGAATCAATATTTTAATGGAACAGCCTGCATTTGCCTTCCCAACTATTACCTCCTCAGTGGCATATGCACTTTTTAAACTACCATATCCTGCCCTCAGGGGGCCATTAACAATGGATTGGGAGTCTGCATTTGTCCGTAGACAAACACTCGCCTTATCAACAACTCTTGCCTCACGATCACCAACTGCCCCATCAACCAAATATGGAACGGAGCCAGTTGCTATTGTGATCTTACAAGGTTCACCCTGACCAATAATCAATGCCAGCCAAGGTGTTCAACAGGGTCTCTCTGGCAACAAGGAATGTGCGTGCCTGTTTGTAGACTCAATTAGGCCTACAACACAGTGGAGCAGAAATGTATGTGTATTCCTGGCTTTGGGATAAGTTTCGGAGGGGCATGTGAGGAGTGCAGAAGTGGGTACTACATTGTGAATGGATACTGCATCACTTGCCCCGTGAACTCTATCTTCACTAATGGAGGGTGCCAATGCTCATAGGGATTCGTAACCAGCATCAACGGACAATGTATCTCCAAATGTCAGGCCCTATAGATATACAATCAGAACACCACTCAATGTGAATGTCGGTCTGGTCTAGTCAAAATCAATGGGGTATGCTCCCTTTGCCCAGCTAATAGTTATCTTTCCAATGGCTTGTGTATCACTTGTCCTTCGAACTCCTATCTTTCATCAACAGGTTGTCTCTGTAATCCAGGTTATATCCTCAACAGTCTAGATCAGCACTGCGTCTCTTGCAACAGTCTGCCTAATACATTCCTGATCAACAATCGCTGTGCTCGTTGCCCTGGATAGCTAATCTACAACCAGATTAATATGAAATGTGAGTGTGCTCAGGGTCAGAGGATGGTGGGCAGTAAATGTATTCAAAATTGCAACGAGGATGAGTTGCTCGATAGCAATGGTCGATGCTACAGTTGCGGGGTCAACATGGTGCCTTCCAATGGAACATGTGTTTGTCGAAGTGGATATGTCAGGAATAGCAGCTGTGGGTGCATACTGTTGTGCAATTCCAATCAGTTCATTTACAATGGTGGCTGTGCGATCTGTCCTCCTTCCATGATTTACTCTCCATAAATCAGAGGCTGTATATGTCCATTCAACTCTTACTGGAGTCAACTAACTAATAGCTGCCAAAACTTTCCTGTTCCACCTCCTAATAACACTACCTGTCCTCAAGGGCAGTACTACGATACAACCATCCTTGTATGCATTAGTTGTCCATCTAACTGTATCAGTTGTCTAGCCTCCAATCAATGCACCCTCTGCCAGAATAATTATCAGCTTGTCAATGGTAGGTGTGCGATGGTGGTGCCTTACTGTGGAGATGGATTGATTAGCAATCAGGAGCAGTGTGATACAGGAAGTATGAGTCAGACTGGCTGTATCAATTGCATTATTAGTCAGGGATATACCTGTATTGGACAGCCTTCCATTTGTACTCCAACTGTTGTGCCTCCTTCAGGAGATTCGCTTACCTTGGTGGGTCAACCTAATTCAAACACCAATAATGTTTTCATCACCCTCAGGAGCACTCCAACCTTCACCTTTCCAAATGAAAATGCTCAGCGATAGTTCATCAAAGCTAGCTTTATGGGAGGATTCAACCCTACCTTTTACTGTCTACAAAGAGCTACCATTTTGGATTTGTTTGACTGTCTGCTGATCTACCCTAGCGGTATTCCCAATACGATGTTCACCATCACCTTCTCCTACAACTACCAGGGCCACTTCGCTTCGACTAACGTCACAATTGACCCCTTGAATTCTGTCCTTAACGGGAGGAACAATTGATTTTATGCAAGGTATTCATTACAATGTCTGTATGCAAATGAGAAGAACAGATGATCAGTCCTTGATGAGAGTCATGAAGGCGTACAGCCATCTTGACAGATCTCTCAGAGGAATTCCTAGCTCCCACTTTGTGAGGAAGTCCCAAAATTTGACCACAAGGCACAGACCTTCAACATCAATGATCTCAAATCTAGTCCAAAATTCCTTGATTACTCTGATGTCCTTGTCGCCCTCGAATCTTAACCGATCTGTAATTTCTGCCCCAGTTTTCCTCCATCCACCCATAAATGTCCTGACCAATAGTGTTCCGATCATCTTCCCTTCAAACAAGTACTGAGGAATGCCTACTCGGTTGCTGGTGTATAGTTTAGCTCTTACGATGTTGGCGAACCACTGTCCTAGTTCATCCATATTGACCAAGACTTCCTCCTTCCGCTCCAGAGTTTTATCACAAATGTACAATCTTTTGAGGCCCAGCATGTCGTCGGCATGTGTGGCTTTGAGCTTGGTCATCTGGATAAAAGGATATTTGTGGAAAGCCCTGTAGTCAATGATGACATGTCCCAGCAGAAGGTGGAAATGTGAGACTGGTTGCTTGACCATGATAGCCCCTTAAAATAGGGTGACATCGGGACTTTCCAGTTCTAAGGCAGCAGTATATCCTAGCTCTTTACAACTTTCGCACTGGCAGTTGATTCCGCACCCTCTGGTGTAGTCATTAGCAGGAACTTCCTGCGTTTGGGGAACCTATTCTTCTGCTGCGATGGTACTGAGGTATATATTGGAGGGAGTAGTAGCCTTGTCGATGTTGGCAACTTCCATTATGGCTATTCCGCTTAATTAAACAACAACTTTGGGCAGAATATAGGAAATGACTAGTTAAACGAATCTAGCATAAATTGATCAGTCGTAATCATCCTCACTCTACCACATACGGGGATCCAACATTTCTTCATTGTACCCGTAAGCATTATCGTACCAGTCGTGGACACCCTCAGTTTCGTCAAGCCACTTCTTGTTGTGCTGGTAAAACTTGCCCTGTTTTATGCTCTCACATAACTCTATGTCGTCTGTTTCACGCAATATCGTGAGCACCTCGTCATTCATTTCTCTCACGCCTTCGTTGGGATCCTCAATCAGGTCTAGAATGCGCATAAGGACCTCTCCTTCATTGAGAATGCGTTCCAGGCCAACCGAGTGGAAGAGATAGCAGTAAAGGCAATAGAGAACTTGGCAGATGAACTCAGGGTCGTATTCTTTTCCCAGGAAGAGGGTCAGTACTGGCTCAAACAGCTCTTTATATAAATAATTATACTTTCGATGAGGGTGCAACATTCGGCCTCTTGACAAATATTGGCAATCAAGGCCAAAATTTCCATCAAAATGTCGTCTTCGGTGATTCCATTGATCATCAGTTTCTCGAGGAAGTCGATGAATCTTTCGTTGACTAAAAGAATATCAGTCCACTCCTTTCCTAGCTTGGCTCCAGCCATGATTCCGAACAATTACAGACACATTTCGCTGTTTTTGGTCTTCGTCATCACTGTCTTTATCAGCTTATCCCGAACCACGCCTTTCATGTCATTGTGGATCTCCTCAGATTTGCTTGATCGGAGTACATTCTTGCAAAATTTAAGCAATGTTGGGTCCTCAGAACGGATAGCCTTATCCATCAGCTTAACGAAATCTTAGGGCATCAGATGCTAAACATTGCGTTCATTGGCTGCCAGATTTATGGCCAAGCCTAACAACTAGACTGCTCCGATGTTGGGGTGTGGAAATAGTATCAATTTGACCACATAGTCCATACAGTTGGTATAGGCTAAAGTGTATCTGATGGCTGATTCAGTTGAAAGCAAGTAAAGGATGTTGAGGGCTGTCATTCTGTTGGGAGAATCCTGGGCCAAAAGATGAACAAATTTAGGGATCAGCCTGGCATTTTAGATGGATTGGCGAGCTCCCTTGTCAAATGCGAGGTTGTAGTATACCATCAGTGAAAAATTCAGCAATATTTCGTTGTCGCAGGTGAAAAATCTTTCCAGCTTATCAACCAGGCCCACTGCCAACTGAATATCTAAATGAGTACCATTTGGTCCTTGTATTCCGCGATAATTGAGAGCTTGCGAAGGAAGCCAAGAGTAACAATCAGAAGGTGGAAGTCGTTCCTTTCAAGGCAGCGAATCAGAATTTGGACAAGTCCTGCCTTTCTCATTTTCTTTTCGATAGCAGGGTTGGCACTGATGTTGAAGAGGATATTGAGGCAAATAAAGAAGAGCTTGTCTTGCTTCCAGATGAGGACGTTGAGAATTTTCAGCTTTTTCTTTGCGCTTACTCGATCCTCCTCATTATTTTTCCTCCACATTTCGATATACTAGCTGTAGAGCAAGTCAAAACGTTGAATCTGATTTTCAAGGACATCCATGATGGTGATGCCAACTTTGTTCTCGGTTAGCAATTATTGAAACTGTTGGTAGTTGCTGAGAATGTAGAATATGCTTAAGATGTAGACTGACAGGTCGATGTTCCTCTTGTGGTTCTAGGCTAGAGTTCGACTCAACACTGGCAGAAGGGAATCTTAATGGGAAAGGATATACCATGCTCAAGCAGGGTCTACAGGTTAGAGAAATCCTGAAATAACTAGAGGATATCTTTGCTGCATTTGATCTTCGTTTCGAGGGCATCCTAATAGAATGCTCCAATGTACTCGTCTAGCTTTTTTATATTTGGAACACTGCGAGTCATTCCAAGTTTAAATATTTTATAACCATAAACAACATTGAAAATCATTCACGCAACAGGGACTCCCATAGCGATAACCCAACCTTAGGCCATAGGTCAACCTCCACCATCCCTCCTCTCTCGACCTGACATATTGACTCATCCTCGACCTCAGGAATCGAGATGCAGGTCTCTGCTTCAGAGAGTTTGAGCTCTGATAAGAGAGATTAGTGCTATGTCTTGCAGATGCTCTTTCTTTTGTTGGTAGAACGTTTATTGGCTGTTTTTCGGGTGCCAGTCTGCTTCATGTTAATTTGCTACTAAAAAATTATATGATCCAGATCTGTGCCGCCAATAGTTAAATGATTTAATGATATAAATTATCGCTTGTTATAGTAGTATTTGTTATAACTGAGCGGTCTACCAAATAATGATACAAATATTCGAGGTAAATCATCTATTCATGCACTTCCCTTTGCGTTAAGCTTGATTGTGAATATTTTCTCTTTCTCTGGAACGTCAAGCAGCATGAAGTCAGGATAAAACTTTATCTGCAGCTCTGAATCATTGGGCAGTAGACTCATTGCGCATGAGAGAGTCTTGCTGTCAAATTGCATGTGACTATCGAGGTTATGTAGACTCTGCTCCTCCACTCTCAGATACCACTTTATTTCATGGTTCTCGTCTGCATCACTAATTTCAAGCATTCTTTTGCATGACTCGAACCTAAACCACAAGCTTGGGATTTTGTTTCCTTTGCAGTAGCTGAGGATTCCCTCAAAAAGACCCACTCTTGCCAATTTTAAAGTCATT
>Ga0100380_10005069_pt1 | contig 13660 bp, 9 predicted proteins | sample CryGeymeta201504_FD_80417 | JGI IMG/M metagenome (GOLD analysis project Ga0100380, IMG submission 80417) | Groundwater microbial communities from Crystal Geyser aquifers in Utah, USA - Crystal Geyser metaG 2015-04 | ecosystem: Environmental > Aquatic > Deep subsurface > Groundwater | place: USA... | reverse complement strand
TGCACTTCGAGCCGGTTTACTTTGGCATGCCACTGAAGATAAAAAACTTGGCTACGAGGATTTGGTCACGAATGACCAAGATGGAGCAGTGGTGCTAACTGCCCTCGTCACAGAGGGAGTGTGTGGGTACGTTTGTATTGCGGAGCGAGAACAGGTGGTCAATGTGGAAGCGGTTGATTCGTACCTGGGGACTGACTTCTTTGCTCCGGTGTACTTAGAGGCTGGGGTGCTCCGTCTGGCCCGGGATAAGTTTTATATTTTATCTGGTGCTGAGCGGGTACGGATTCCACCAAACCTCGCGTCAGAAATGATACCAGTAGATGAACGGAGTGGTGATTTTCGGTCGCACTACGCTGGCTTCTTAGACCCCGGGTGGGGTTGGGGTGCTCACGGTGAAGGAAAGGGCAGACCATTTACGCTTGAGGTACGGCCATTTGAAGATCTCGTTGTCCGGAGTGGGCAGCCGATTGCCAAGATACGGTTTGAGCGAATGGCCGAAGAGCCATCGTTTCACTATGACACCAAGGCGTCCAATTATTTGACGCAGTTTGGACCAAAGCTCGGTAAACAATTCACGACTTAGGGGCGTTGTGTGAGAGTGCTCGTCGAGCGAGCGGTTTTTTCCGATCGCTCATGGTCGGTATGCCAAGATTGCTAATTCTTTTTTATGATATCAGCTTCACCGCGTTTGATGTTGAAGCGGCCGGGGTCTGGGTCGAGATGGAGTGTGAGGCCAAGGGAGCTATAGTGTTCAGTAAGAAGGGCAGCCATTTCAGCAGCGCGATTAGTGAGAGTAGGGTGAACCAGGCTCGTGGCACGTAGTTCTACGAGGTAGACAAGTGCCGGAAGGTCACCACTGAGGTAGTTACTGATGTTGTAGCCCATCGGGTAGTAGTACTGGCGAAGAGTTACGTCGTCGGTGAGGGAAGTGATTGCGACTTGTTGGGTCTTGATGAGTGCCTCAGCTTCAGTGCGGAGGCTCGGGGATAGCTCTGTGAGATACCATTCATGAAAGCCAAGCTCAGCCGTTAAGAGGGGCATGCGTTGGGTGACTGCTCGGTGGCGTTGGATATCACGGAAGGAGCCAAAGTCGAGGGTGAAAGCAAACGCCGCTTCGCCGTAACAGCCGAGCCACTTCGGGAGTTCAGTTTTGGGTGGGCGACTCGCAAACACTGAATGATAGGGTGCAAGGGCGACGGTATCCACGCCGTTGCGTACGAGGGCGAGTGCGGGGGAAGTCGCGTCATGATAGTAGTAGTGTGTTGCGGCGTCAGCGACATACGCTTCGGTTGCATCGTAGCGTTTTTTCTCAACGCTAAAAGAATTGGGGTAGCTCGCGATGAGGGCGTCTTCAAGCGTGTCGGCGATGGTGCGAACTTCGGCGAGCGGATGATGACGGAGCTGGATGATACGGTCGGCAAATTGTCTGAGGGTACCACTCCAGGCGAGATTGGTTGTTGCTCCAGCGGGTAAGAAACCACGACAGATATCAAATGCCCGAGCTGCGATAGCTTTCTCATAGGTTGTCTCCTTTTCATCGGCTCCTCGGGGGTACCGTGTCGGTAAGACTTCTTTCATTTCAGCTACTGCCTTGAGATAAAATGCGCGCCACGCTTCGAGGACAGTGGCGCCCGCCGTGATTCCCAGTGGATTGAGGAATGGTTGTGCCGCGAAGTCGATGTATCTCGTCGAGGCTTCTTGGCCATTATAGAGTTTTGAGTCCTGAATGGCTTTGGCTGCGAGCATGGAGACGCCTTCGATGAAAACGACGCCAAAGCCACAGTCTCCAATCGATTTATGACCGTACCCCACATAGTACGTAGACATAAATTTATCTGCTCCGCGTTCAGCCAGCACCTTAAGGTGCTCATTGATCCCACCAGTAGAGCGGGAGTGGAGTGCCTGAAGCATTGCCATGGCTTCGGCTGAGAGGACTGCGCCAGGATCGATGACGACGATTTGACCTCCATTTGGTAATGGGCTGACGTGGTGCTTAAGGGTTTCAATAGTTTTCATATGACGATATTGTATCGTCCTTTCAGGAAACCACAGGGTTGACGAGAGAATGAGGCCGTTTCGTATTGGCTACCCACAGGCCAAAAGCTCGTCGAACCTCGTACAATAGATGATATGGACACAGGATCACTGATTGTTATTGAGGGTGCGGATGGGGCCGGTAAGGCCACACAAACGAAGCTTCTCGTAGAGCGCCTTCGGGCGGAAGGGAAACGAGTAGAAACATTAGACTTTCCTCGTTACGTCGATAACCATTTTGGCCGTCTCATCCGAGAGGTGCTTGATGAACATGATACGTTATTTGTAGATTTACCACCGAAGGTGGCGTCTGTACTCACTGCTGCTGATCGCTTTGAAAGCAAAGCACAGTTAACCGCCTGGCTGAGTGAAGGAGCTGTCGTGATTCTTGATCGATACGCGAGCTCAAACATGCTGCATCAGGGTGCGAAAGTGATTGATCCAACCGCTCGCCAGTCTTTTTTAGACTGGCTTAATCATATGGAGCATGAAATTTTCGGTATTCCAAAACCTGATCTGGTGATCTATCTTAATGTGCCGACCACCGAGAGACAGCGATTATTATTTGCTGATTTGTCCAGACAGACAGTCGATGCGGCTGAACGTTCCCACGATCATCAGTTCGCTGCAGATGCGTGCGCAACGGAACTTATTGAGCGCTTTCAATGGTACGAGATTATCTGCGTCGCAGGGGGAGCGCTCCGGCCCATTGAATCGATACACGAGGATGTGTACCGCGAGGTGCGGGCGATACTGTGATACTAGGATTATTATAGAGTTGAGATCACTACGTACTATATGAACTTCAATGATTACCAACGTCAAGCTCGTGAAAATGTGTTTTATCCCGATGTGGGAGATAATTTCCTCTATCCGACACTCGCTCAGCCGAGCGGCGCGTGGGATGCTCGGAGGTAGTGGGGATAATCGCTAGGGCGTACCGATTGTTTCTCGTGTATTGAGTCGTAAGCTTCGATGGTCGATTTGGCGTCGACTACTTACTGGTGATATAGTACACAGTACTATGCAACTTCGGATTAAAAAGCTACATCCTGACGCGACCCTGCCCACATTCGCTCATGTCACAGATGCGGGGATGGATCTATGTACGACTGAACCAGTTACCATCATGCCTGGTGAGTCAGCCGCCGTGCCAACGGGGATCGCGATGGCAATTCCTGAGGGGTACGTTGGTCTCATTTGGGACAAAAGCGGGGTCGCGATTAAGCGTCATATCAAAACGAAGGCAGGGGTGATCGATGCAGGCTATCGAGGAGAAATTTTTATCGGAGTGTTTAATATCGGAGCGGAGCCCCAGGTATTTAATGTCGGTGACAAGGTGGCGCAAATACTCATTCAAAAAATCGAGCAACCGACACTTGTTGAGGTGGATGAGCTTGATGATACACCTCGTGGCACAGGCGCGTTTGGGAGTACGGGGACGTAAGTAGTTTGTATGATCTGAACTATACGCTCCACTCTTTTTCAATTATCAGAAAGTTAGCTCATTTCTATGTCAGCGTACGAATTCATTAAGATGCAAGATGATGCGGTCTACCAAACATTGATCGGCGAAGAGGAACGTGAACGAGTCGGTATAGAACTCATCCCGAGTGAAAATTATGTCAGTCGAGCGGTGCGTGAGGCGATGGGTTCAGTGTTTACAAATAAGTATTCGGAAGGGTACCCCGGCAAGCGCTACTACGGTGGGCAAGCATTTACCGACGCAGTCGAGCGTATCGCCATTGAGCGAGCCTGTCAGCTTTTTAAGGCGAAGTATGCAAATGTCCAACCACTTGGCGGTGCGGCGGCTAACGTCGCGATGTATTTTGCACTCATGGAGCCTGGGGATACCGTGCTGGGAATGGACTTGAGCCATGGTGGACACTTAACGCATGGCCATCCAACGACGAGTATCAATAAAGTGTTCAACTTCGTACGCTATAAAATGAAGGACGTCGATACGGGCGAGATTGACTATGAGCAGCTACGCACCGTCGCTCTCGAACACAAACCAAAAATTATTCTCGCGGGCTTCTCGGCGTATACGCGCGAGCTTGACTATGAAAAGTTTAAAGCCATTGCGGATGAGGTGGGTGCGTATACGGTGGCGGACATTGCCCACATCACCGGCCTCATTGCTGCTGGGGTGCTGAAGAATCCGTTTGATTATGGATTTGATGTCATGACGATGACGACCCATAAGTCACTGCGTGGTCCGCGTGGTGGTATGATCGTCGTGCGCGACAGTGAAGTGATCGCAAAGCAGATCAATAAGGCAGTATTTCCTGGTATGCAAGGTGGTCCGCATATGCATCAGGTGGCAGCGAAGGCGGTGGCCTTCGGTGAGGCGCTTCAGCCAAATTTCAAACAGTATGCGATGCAAGTATTGAAAAATGCCAAAGCGATGGAGCAGGTTTTTAAGGACGCACATATTCGACTCCTTTGTGGCGGGACCGACAACCATCTCTTGCTCGCCGATGTGTATGGTTCTCTCGGGGTTACCGGTCAAGAGGCTGAAACGGTGCTTGATCAGATCGGTATCACACTCAATAAAAACATGATTGCCGACGAAACCCGCACTGCCATGGATCCTTCAGGTATTCGCTTTGGTACACCAGCGATGACATCCCGTGGGATGGGGGAGGCCGAAGCGACGAAGCTCGCTCTTATGATGATAGCGGCGTTACATTCGAAGCAAGATGAAGCGAAGCTTCGAGAATTAAAAGGTCAAGTGCAAGCGCTCTGTGTAGCCTTTCCGGTTCCAGAACGTTTTGTATAAGAAGTCTCTTTATCATCTGTCGAAGCTGTTTTGATCTGGAAGAGGTTGAGGTGCTACATGTTGGCTTTGAACATCACTTTGATCAAATGTAGCTCCATAGCATAGAAAAAATGAGGAATATCTGCTATTATTCAGCATTGGGGATTTCCCCACGAGTTTCGTTGTTGCGCGCGCGACAACGTCACTTGTCCTCGTTCCAGACTTGCGCCCCCTCATCCCCGTGATGAGTGTGGGCGCCTTTTTTTATCTCACCGTGGCACGGTACAATGTGAGTATGCTTACTCGACGCTCTGTTGTATCTACCGTCTACCGTCACTGGCTTACCGTGGCGTTTCTTGGTGGGTTTGTGACTGACCTTATTCTCCTCAATCAAATTGACTCACTCGTTGATAATTTGATTCTGCTTTTTCATGCAACGACAGCGACATTGTCCCTCCTCCTCTTTTACGCTGCCATTACTGAGCGATTGCCAGGCGTCTTCAATCGCATATTACGTTGGCTCTCGCCCGCCCTCATGCAGTACTCGTTTGGTGGGCTACTCTCAGGGATGTTGATTTTTTATGGACGCAGTGGGGATTGGATCACGAGTGCACCGTTTTTATTACTGATTCTGGCAGTCATGTTTGGTAATGAGTTGATTAAAAAGCGATCAGAGCGACTGCTCTATCATATTGCACTTTATAGCATTGGAATGATGTCGTACATCGTACTCGTCGTCCCCGTCGTCACTGGGGTAATGGGTGATTGGGTGTTTGCGGGGAGTGTGATACTTGCCGTACTACTCATTGCAAGTGTGGTGCAAGTATTGCTACGAATCGCACCGCATTTCATTATGTTATCGATGCGCCGGATTGTGTTCACGATTGGACTTGTGTATGTTGGTTTCAATGCATTCTACTATTTTAATATTATTCCACCCATTCCACTTTCACTCACGGCCCTGGAAATCGCTCATAACGCAGCACGAGTAGAAGGTGGCTATCGACTCCAGATCGAAGAGCCGACGTGGCTCGACTATGTACCGTTTGTGTCTCGTACGATTACTCCAACTCAGGGATCCATTGCCTGTTTTGCTCGAGTGTACGCGCCCACGCGACTGTCTACCATTATTTATCACCGCTGGGAATATAAAGACGCCGACGGAAAGTGGCAGACACACCCGCCACGAATTTCGTACGCGATCACTGGTGAAAATCGTGGCGGGTATGGTGGCTTCACCATGATTCAAAACTTTTTCGATGGTACTTGGCGCTGTAGTGTCGAGACTGCCAGGGGGCAGGTGCTTGGCCGGCGCACGTTTGTAGTCGATAGTACGATCCAAGCACCCCGCGTTCTAACGGTGGAACGGTGACGCAATCAGAATATGGATACCACTACGTTTCTTGGTATGCTATCGCCAGTCGGCAGATGAGAGAGAGGGGGCGACAATGGAAAGTGTGGTTGCTGCGGGGCATCCAATTGAGTTGGTCAGGAACGGTGCAGGGCACCGTTCCTGACCGTTCGACGCGAAAGACGAAATTATGCTAGGATGCGTACGTAGTCTGATACACTGCGTTTATTATGTCTGATATACATAACACTATTTATCTATGAGTACCACTAAAAAAGTACACGGTCGCGAAAATGATACGGTTGAGGTCGTAGATACGGCGCCAGTATCTGAGGTCGCCGCACGGGAAGAAGCCATTCAGCGCTTTTGGGAAGCCCATGATATTTTTAATAAAAGTTTAACGACGCCAGGTGGAGGAGTTCCGAAAGGGGATTTTGTATTTTACGATGGCCCCCCCTTTGCAACTGGCTTGCCACACTATGGGCATATTCTCGCTAGCGCGATTAAGGACGCGATTCCGCGCTACCGTACCATGCAGGGGTATCATGTGCGACGCCAGTGGGGGTGGGATTGTCACGGTTTACCACTCGAGAACCTTATTGAGAAACAGCTCGGGCTCGCCACGAAGCGTGACATCGAAGCGTATGGGGTAAAGAATTTTAATGAAGCTGCTCGAGGCGCAGTCTTAGAGTACCGAGATGATTGGAAGCGCATTATTCCGCGTATGGGTCGCTGGGCAGACATGGAGCAAGACTACAAGACCATGGATAGCTCATATACAGAAAGTGTGTGGTGGGTCTTTAAGCAGTTGCATGAGAAAGGACTTGTCTTTGAGGGCTTCAAGAGTATGCATCTCTGTCCACGCTGTGGGACAACGCTCTCGAACTTCGAGGTTAATCTTGGGTATAAAGATATCAAAGATATTGCTGTGACGGTGAAGCTGCCGCTACTAGACGCAACGGGCATTCCATCGGGTGCAAGTTTGCTCGTGTGGACGACCACACCATGGACACTACCTGGTAATTTAGCAGCGGCAGTGAATCGTGCGTTTTTGTATGTTGAGGTGAAGCTCGAGACTGAGGCGGGTGAGGAGCGAGTGATTTTGGCAAAGGAGCGACTGTCGCAGTTGGGTACAGATCAGTACGAGGTACTTCGCACATTTGCAGGAGTAGAGCTCGAAGGTGTTCATTATCAACCACCATTCCCGTGGCTAAAAGAAGAGGCTTTGGCTGGGAGGCTCCCCGGGCAAAATCCGGAGGATTTTGCCCGGGCATGGACCATCTATCACGCCGATTACGTAGAGCTTGGCGAGGAAGGCACCGGCGGGGTACATCTCGCACCAGCGTATGGTGATGAAGATATGCAGCTTGCGAAGCATCATGGTGTACCGATTATCCACCATGTCGACACCAACGGGCACTTCATGCCGTGGGTAGTTGACTTTCGTAGCCAACTCGTAAAACCAAAGGATGATCCAGAAGCTGAAGTCTCACACCTTGATGCTGATATTGATGTGGTGCGGGCATTGAAAGAAAACGGTACATTGTTTAAAAAAGAAAATATTACGCACAGCTACCCGCACTGCTGGCGCTGTGATACCCCGCTCCTAAACTACGCGACCACATCGTGGTTCGTGAATGTGCCAAAGATCAAAGATGAGTTGATCGCCGCAAATAACCGTGTCCACTGGGTGCCAGAGCATGTCGGAAAAAATCGTTTTGGTGATTGGCTCGAGGGTGCGCGTGACTGGGCAGTTAGTCGCCAACGCTACTGGGGCGCACCACTTCCAATTTGGAAAAACCCATCAACGGGTGAACATAAGGTGTTTGGCTCACTTGCTGAGCTCCAGCAGTTTGTGCCAAAAAGTGCGAATACCTACTTCCTCATGCGCCATGGCGAAGCCGAAAGTAATCTGGAAGGGCGCATTAGTGCGAATAAAGAAAACCATGATCCGCTGACGGAAGCGGGGATTGCGCAAGTGGAGCGAGCCGCTGTTGCACTCAAGAATGAAAACATTGATCTCATTGTTCACTCAGGCTTTATGCGGACACAGCAAACCGCCGAGCGCGTCGCCGCGGTACTTGGATTATCGTCAGATCAGGTATCCGAAGATGGGCGGCTAGCTGAGCTTCAAGCAGGACAGAGTATGGAAGGAAAGACGTGGGCCGACTATAACGCGCAATTCCAAACTTGGACGGATCGTTACCGCGTGAAGTTGGCAGAGGGAGAGAATCGTCGCGATATTCAGGTTCGCACCGGGGAGGTATTGCACGAGCTTGAGCGTACGTATCGCGGTAAGCGGATTTTGATCATCAGCCATGCGGGTGCTCTGTTTGCCATGGAGTCAGCCGCTAAGGGCTGGACACCAGAAGACGCTGCACAATTCCACGATGCGAGTAATACCGCGAGTACTACAATTTATTTCCGTAATGCGGAGGTGCGGACGCTTGACTTCATCCCTTACCCACACAATGACCATTACGAGCTTGACTTCCACCGCCCGTACATCGATACGATTGATTTATACGAAGGTGATGTGAAGCTTGAGCGTATTCCTGATGTCTTCGATTGTTGGTTTGAGAGTGGCGCGATGCCATACGGCCAGTACCACTACCCATTCGAGAACGAAGCTGACTTTGATCAGGTCCTCTTCCCGGCCCAGTTCATTGCTGAGGGTCTTGACCAGACTCGCGGCTGGTTTTACTCACTCATTGTGCTCGGTGTCGCACTCTTTGGGAAGTCACCGTTTGAAAATGTGATTGTCAATGGACTCGCGCTTGCTGAAGATGGTAAGAAAATGAGTAAATCACTTCGTAATTACCCTGATCCGATGGAGTTGGTCGATCGCCAGGGGGCCGATGCGATGCGTTACTATCTGCTGACGGCTCCGATTGTGCGTGGAGAGGATTTAAATTTTTCTGAGAAGGAAGTGGCTGAGCAGCAGCGTAAGAATATCGGCCGATTGCACAACGTGCTTGCAATGTACGAATTGTATGCTGACAGTACCAAGGCCGCGATCGACTCGCCACAAGTCCTTGATCGTTGGATCATTGCTCGATTCAACCAGCTGATCACCGAAGTGACTGCTGGGTATGAAGCCTATGAACTCGATCGAGCGAATCGTCCCATCGCCGACTTCATTGATGATTTATCGGTGTGGTATGTGCGCCGCTCGCGCGATCGCTTTAAGGGTGATGATGTGGTCGATCGTACCTATGCACTCGCAACACTTCGCTTCGTGCTCCGTGAACTCGCAAAAGTGATGGCGCCCGCCATGCCGTTTTATGCGGAATATTTGTACCGGGCAGTACGTACTGAGGATGAAATTGAAAGTGTACACTTAACCGCCTGGCCATCTGGGGGAGTAATTGACGCTGTGCTCTTGAAGAACATGGAGCATGTTCGCACCTTCGCTAATCTTGGCCTGATGCTGCGAACAAAGAAAAATATTAATCTCAAACAACCGCTCGCTCGCTTTAATATCGCGCGTTCGTTTGCAAAACCAGACGGTTGGGATGAGGCCTATGAGACAATCCTTGCAGATGAGCTAAATGTTAAAGCGGTGTCTTTAGCAATCGAGATTGACGGTGTTTGTGATTTTGATTGGGTAATTACTCCTGAACTACAGGCGGAAGGCGCAGTGCGAGAGTTGGTGCGAGCAGTGCAGGGCATGCGGAAACAAGCGGGATTGGCTCCGCAAGATCGGATCGCGCTTAATGTGCAGGCGTCAGAATCTGGACAAGCTGCTCTGATGACTCATCAGAAAGAGTTCATGCGCACGGTCGGTGCCGATACGCTAGATTTTACTGAGGTGACGGGTGGGGTAGTGGTTGGTGTCGGAGCGTATGAGTTTGTAGTGACACAGCGTGCGATCTAGTGATGTCAGCCTGACCGTTTATGGCCTACGCAACCTATACGACTGATGCGATTGTGTGCGGTACCTATAGGCGGAATACTGCAGACGCGTCCTTTCTTTTGTTTACCCGTGACCTCGGTATGCTCTTTGCTGACGCTCGCAGTGTTCGAGAAGAGCGATCAAGGCAGCGGTATGCTCTGCAAGATTTTTCTCGCATCCGAGTGTCGCTCGTGAAAGGGAAGACAGGTTGGAAAATCGGTAGCACCGAAATCTTAGAGAATTTTTATCACGATGCACCGAGTCGGGCCGGGAGAGGATTGGTCGTATCCCTCACTCGCTTCATTCGTCGGTTTTGTCAGGGAGAAGCCCATGACGCTATTCTCTACGATAACGTCATTGAAGCATTCTACTTCGTGATGCGTGATACACATGTGCCAACAGTGTTGTCTCGACTGATCGAGGTGCGATTGTTGGTCCATCTCGGTTACGTCCCACGGTCAGTTACGGGTGATTGGTGTCTTCGGCCACTGTCAGATTATCACGAACAGGTAGTCCCGTACCCGGATTCAGTCCTGCTTGATCGTCTCTACACAGCAGCAATAAATGCCAGTCAGCTCTAGGGACAGGGATGGTATACTTGAGACTATGAAGGATATTCGCTCTCAAAAACAAATCGAAGAAATGCGCGCTCGTCTCTATGCTCGGTCGGCGGTATCGAATCAAAGCGCTCGCCCTGCGCTTTCAGATACACCGATCGAGGTCGCCCATGATTGGCAGACACCGCACCCTACTCGTCCTCAGGTTGAGGATGTGCGACAGGGCGTGACCACGCTAGCTCCCGTGCCCATTTCCACTCCGGCTTCTGATATCAGTGAAGAAGTTACTTCGGCTGTACCAAAGCGGTCATACCGGTGGTTTATCGTGGGTATGACCTTTCTACTTTTTACCTTGATGGCTGGTGCGTCCGCGACGTACTTGTTTTTGGGGGGCAATCAAATTTCGGCTAATAATATTGGTATATCGCTGAGTGTGCCGTCAACGATAGGTGGCGGAGAGGTGTTGCCATTACAGTTTGGGATTACCAATCAAAACTCAGTACCAATTGAATCGGTCGTGCTGATAGTCAACTATCCACCAGGCACACAATCAGCCGAGGATACACCTCGTCGCTTGACAGAAGAGCGTCTGACGATCGAGCCACTTGGCTCTGGTGAGGTCAGAAATATTCCTGTCCGAGCAGTGCTGTTTGGAGAAGAAAATCAAGAGCAAATAATTACCGCGACGCTCGAGTATCGCATTGCTAATTCAAATGGCCTTTTCTACAAAGAAATACCGTCCAGCATTGTGCGGATAAATTCCTCGCCACTTGTGCTTACGTCGTCAGCAATCGAACGAGTCGCATCTGGCCAACAGGTGACAATTACGGTGACGGCTCGCTCAAATGCGTCAAACCCACTTACGAATGTCCTCATTACCGGTGAATTTCCAGCCGGATTTACGGTTACTGAATCGTCTCTAGCCCCCATTTCAGGTAAAAATGTGTGGCTCATTGAAACTATCCCACCTGAGGGCGAAGTGGAATTTACCGTCAGTGGCTTAGTGGAGGGTTTGACAGACTCGTCAATGCGGACACGGTTTGTGTCAGGCCTATCGCAACCAAATGATCGACTCAACATAATCTCAACCCTCGCCATTGCGAATACTGATTTTTTAATTGAGCGTCCGTTTATACGCGTTACCCCTCTTACTGAGGGGCAGAGAGGCACGTCTGTAGTATTGTCGCCAGGAAATAAAACAAATATACAGATTGAAATCGAAAACACATTACAGGAATCAATTTATGATCTATCCGTTGAGGTTTTTCCAAAAGGTAACGTAATTTCTGAAACATCATTTCAGAGCGCAGGAGGTTTTTATGACTCGAACACCAAGAGTATCCGCTGGGAGGTTGCGAACAATAGCAAATTTTCAGTACTAAAGCCTGGTGACAAACGAACCATCTCCTTTTCGATTATTCCAAATGGTACCCGTTTGCAAGCTGCGTTTACCTATGATATTACCGTTTTTGCCCGACGGGTAGTCGAAAATCAATCCATTGAACAATTGGTTGGTGAAGCGGCAGGAGGCGCTCGGTATTCCACAGCAGCATCGCTTGGTAGCCAGGTAGAGCGAAGTTCGTTGTTTGCAGATTCGGGCCCAATCCCACCAGAGGTTGGAGAGGTGACGACGTATACAGCGACTCTGGTTGTCATGGCTGAAGAAAACGGAATTACAGATGCTCGGGTGACCACTAGTTTACCTGCAGAGGTGACATGGCTTGATCAAGTGCGGGGTGACGGAAGGATTGTGTTTAATACCGTTTCTAAACAACTTGAGTGGGTGGTGGGCGATGTGGCGGGTAATGGTCGCGCTCAGATTTCATTTCAAGTTTCTGTTCTCCCGAGTCTATCACAAGTAGGAAAATCAATTCAGTTGGTTCGCACCCAAACGTTGCAAGCGAGAGATTCGTACACTAATGTGCAGCTACGTAGTTCAGCCTCAACACTTACGACAGAATTATCAACTGAGGCAGGCTTCCCGGCTGGTAATGGACGAGTGCGTAATGGGAACTAGCCAAGCGGTCGACTTTCCCGTACGATACTAACGCTATGACTGAAAAAAATGACATGATGGAAAAGATCGTTGCTCTGGCAAAACGTCGTGGATTTATATTTCCGGGCAGTGAAATTTATGGAGGCTTAGCGGGAACATTTGATTATGGTCCACTTGGTCTTGCGATTAAAAAAAATATTGAGCGGGTTTGGTGGAAGCAATTTGTCGATGGACGCACCGATATGTATGGTATTGAGGCCTCACTTATATCCAGTGCTAAAATCTGGGAGGCTTCTGGGCACACTAGTACGTTCAATGATCCACTTGTAGAGGATATAAAAACAAAAAAGCGATATCGAGCGGACCACCTCCTTGAGGATGCAGGGTATGACGCAGAAGGACTATCGCTTGAGGCACTCGCTGCGAAGCTGAAAGAGTGTGATATTAAAAGTCCTGAAGGTAACTCAATTTCTGAACCAAAAGTATTTAATTTACTGTTCCCTGTATATATGGGTGCGGTCGCTAATGACGAATCATTAGCGTACCTACGGGGAGAAACTGCCCAGGGTATGTTTACTAACTTCAAGAATATTCTTGATTGTTTTTCCCCGAAGCTACCATTTGGCATTGCACAGATTGGCAAATCGTTTAGAAATGAAATTGCCCCGCGTGATTATATTTTCCGCGTCCGAGAACTTGCGATTATGGAATTTGAATACTTTATTCAAGCCGATGAATGGCAAGCGCAGTTTGAATACTGGCGTTCTGAATACCATACTTTTTTCTGGTCGCTCGGCTTTACGAACGATGATTACAAGGAAGTAGAATTAGATGAGCACGATCGGGCACACTACAGTAAACGCACTATGGATTTCTATTTCAAGTATCCATTTGGCTTTAAGGAGATTGGAGGAATTGCGTATCGCACTGATTATGATCTGAAGAATCATATGGAGAAAAGTGGAACTGATATGCGCTACCTTGATCCGGTGACAAATGAAAAAGCCATCCCGCACGTGATTGAACCAACGTTTGGTCTTGGTCGTTTTGTGCTCGCGGTCCTCGC
>Ga0100380_10005068_pt1 | contig 13666 bp, 17 predicted proteins | sample CryGeymeta201504_FD_80417 | JGI IMG/M metagenome (GOLD analysis project Ga0100380, IMG submission 80417) | Groundwater microbial communities from Crystal Geyser aquifers in Utah, USA - Crystal Geyser metaG 2015-04 | ecosystem: Environmental > Aquatic > Deep subsurface > Groundwater | place... | reverse complement strand
GAGATGATGAAGGAGAAGATTAAAAATGAGGTACTATCAACTGTTGAGCAGCATTTATTTGGCCTCGTTGATCTTGGTAGCCAGGTAGGTCGATCCTCCATTGTCAGGATGGTTAGTCATCATCAGTACTCGATGCCTGGCCTTTATAGCTGAGTGGTCCATCTTGTCAACTACTCCAATAATCAACTGAGCCTCTCTCAGTGTCATTGTTTAGTAAAATCCTCCAGGGTACATTCTCAATGGGTCTAGATAGCTGCGACTGCGAATATGTCTGTACATCCTGAAGGCTCCCTTGATACCTTGATAGTTATATGCTTTACTGAGACCAAGTGTGATGAGGCTGACTCCGAGTGTTGTGCTCATAATTAATAATTAATATAAAAATAGGTGATCGGTCCTTTTAGGCAACTCCTTGATCCTTGGAAGTATTTACCTTGTGCTTGTATATTTTTTGAGGAACGGGCTGAATATTTGAATGTCCATTTGTTTATGGTTTAATATTCATTAGATTTCTGTTGTTGATGCAAGGTGAAGAAGAGAAGAAACATGGCTTTGTTTTCCCCAAAAAGGATGAGCTGATTGACGAGATCAAGCTGATGGACGACGACATCGAGAACGTATCTCTCAACTTGGTCAAATGTGATTTCAATGCTATTGAGAAAGATGTTGAAAAAACCTTCCCAGATTTCAAATTCATCAAAATCAAAAAATACAACCCTGGATCTTTCGAAGTCATCTTCGAAACCAGAATCGATGCCATCCATTTCATCAGAAACAGCTTCGACAAAAAAATCCTCAACAGGCGGTTTTTCATCAAAATGGGAAGACAGCAGAAATAGCATGCTGAAAACTGGGCTGCAGTCGGCTACGTCCCTAAAGCCTTCAAACAACAACCGAGAAAACATCCCAGAAAATCCAAAGAAGAAGGAGAGACCCACTAAGAAGGCGAAGAACACCAAGGCGAGAAGAGATAACACAAACATCACCACGAGCATCACGAGCATAAACACGAGCACCATCATCATGAGCATAAACATTACCAAAAGAAAGAGCATAAAGAATAATCGGCTGAGACCAAGTAGGTCAAGGAGGTCAAGAGTGAGGAAAAAGCCGAGAGTAAACCCGTCGAGACACCCAAACCTGAAGTGAAAGATATCAAAAGCGAGCCCACCAAACCAGTCGAGCATAAGCATATTCCCAAGATAGAACACAAAAATAAAAGAGATAACAGAAAGGGAGACAAAAAGCCAGAATCCAAGCCAGAGCCTAAGGAAGAGGCTCCTAAGGTTGCAGAAAAGCCTAAGGAAACTCCTAAACCTGAACCTCAGGAGGAGACCAAATAGGAGGACGAGGGCTGGACAGTCGTTCCCACCAAGAAAAAAGGAAAAAGATGATCTATCCAAAAAACTCATGTATATCATTCCCTAAGTTTTCTTATCAGGTCCTCCTGCCGCTTAATTTCATTCAACAAACGATCCTCATACTCCTCCGCCTTCCTAATGACCATGCTGTATTCCTGTAGATAGGCCTCTAGCTTCCTCTTGGTGGCGGATATCTACTGCTCTTGTTGTGCAATGAAATCATTCTTAACTTTTATCTCCTTTTTGAGACTTTATGTATCCAGGTACAATTTTTCCAGTAAATTGATGCCTTCTTTGAGGGCCATATTATTGCTGTTAGATTTCAAATCGATAGTCCGGCCTTCATACTTGCTCTGAAGGTACTACAACTCCCTTCCGTAGCTGATCACCATATGCTCAGTTTACTTCAGACGATCCAACTGCTCTTTCTCGTTGTTGTTGACCTCCTTGAAAAATTACTCTTTGTACTTCTTCTCCCATTTCTTCAGATCTGTCTCCAATTCTGCTATCTTAAGCTCCTGATCAGCTATAATTCCTCTCAGCATCACGATCAACTCCTTGCTATCTTTGTGCCCATTCAGACTAATATCAAGATCACGGCTCATCCCATTCATTATTTTAATTTTTTATACAAATTCACAAACTATCAACCGCCTGCTAAATTTTTCTGACATCCAATGCCTTCAATTGATCCATTTTCTGACTCAGATAGAATTAGCGGACAGTCATGAACTTCACATATTGTAAGGAGCACTCAGCCATACAGGTATCTTTGTATGACAGTTCGTAGCATGGCAAACAATTTGCCAGGGCCTTCTCAAGGTACTTTTTTTATACTCTTTAGAGTTATCGCATGACTTAGTCAGACATTAGGATTTAATTGTAGTAAAAATAAGTTTAATATTAATTTTAGGAAAATAGTATATGAACGGATCGAAAACCAAAAAGAAAAGACCTCTTTCAGGAGCACCCAAAGGGTCTGCTCTCGCCTCGCTCATCCCTCCTAAAATCGTCAACCCATATGGAAACAAGATATCGAGTCGAAAGAGCAACAAAAACAGCAATAGTAAACTCACACAAAAATCAAGTGGAGCTCGCATACATACTTCCAATTATGACTTCCCCGATTTTGCTGTATCTTTCAAGGACAACCCGAAAAAGCGAAGGACAATCGACCACTCCTTGCTGGAAATGCCCAAAAGTAGTCACAGAGAGGACAGCAACAGCACCTATCGAAACCGCATTAAAGCTAAGTAAAAGGCAAAAGCAACCAGAAAGACAATCGCCAACATCAGCTATCGAGATAATGCGAGAAATGGAGTCAAATAGAAAGCTTACACAAGCAAGCTCGACGTGAAATCAATGGAGGGAGAATACAGATAAGCAATCTTAAAGGTGTTCAAATTGCTTGACATCTTCAACCGTGGAAAAATATCAGAGACTAACATCAATAAGTGGATCCCTGAAGCTGCCCTGTATTTCCTAGGGAGTGTGTTCCAAAAGATAAAAACCTGCAGATTGACCCTCTCAGTTTAGTAATTCACCGGCCTCTGTCTGCCCCTCCTAGCATAATCTAACCCTGACGATATAAGATAGTTCATCACTCAAACTCGAATTGCAAATAATATACAACACCCAAACACTAGCATTCCCGAGGAACCAAAGATAGTCGAACAGGAGATGTCTCCAATCAGGAAGAGAATGATAATGGAGGAAATGCAAAGAAGCAGTAAAAAGGCAACTCCCAGTGCCAAGAGATATCTAGCTTAGGAACCGAGCACAAAGAAAAATCAAATGGATGAGGTTTTGCTGGCGATCAAAAATAGAGAGAATGAGATGAGTTAGAGACTGAACATGATTCAACAGGAAAGAAGGAAAAGTGTCAGTTTCAATCACGCCTTGGAGGAAATCCATCCCAATCGAATCATACAGTACGATGAGCCATAAAGCTTTCAACAAGTTGATCCTCCCAGTAACAAACTCAGCTCATACAACTCCCCATAAAAACCTATGCTCAAGTCGATCCTCAAAAGTTCCAACAAGTATGCTTCTCCACAAGTTCCTCCTAATTCAGCAGAGCAACGTCGGCTCCCTCATGCTCACCCTGAAGTCAATGACTTCAATAGTCCTGTTGTTGCGAATTTTACATTTCAATTGCCACAGGATCAACCTGCCAGACCACACTTCCAGATTAAGACATCCAACAGCATCGTTGACTGCTAGACCAAACAAAGCCAACTTGAAGATTTCCTCAAATTACGTCTTGATCGTTCCTAAACATACGAGAAAAGTCACTCATTCACAAAGTTAGACCGCCCACACTAGTAACTAAAGTACGAGGTGAAGAGTCAAACTCATAGAAGACAAAACGACAGTGACGACATCCGCCTGTAGCGCCTTCACAGCAGAATAGAAGAATACATGAAGAGAAACGCTGATAAATTGTAGAGAAGCCGGATGTTTTTATAGAGCCAGCGGAGTGATGCTGTCAACATTTTTTGATAATATCCCATTGAGTCATATGAATGTCTTAGCTAAGATTTTTATTTGATTTTTGGGATGTGAGACGACTAATAAAAGTAAATTTATAACAGGTCACGCCCTGCCATGGCGAACGAAAACAACGAAAATGAAATAAAACCGGTCCAAAAATATTTTTTATGTAACGAGTGCTGCTTCTGGCTTTTCCAGCTCATCGTCATCGTGCTTGCCCTAACAGCCATGTCCAAGGTGATTGTCGGCTATGAGGCCACCCAGGAAGTATTAGCATCCAACCACCATGCTCACTCAGTTGAGACAGTTTGGCTCTGGAATCAAGGTACAAATTAATCAACTCAGGCTACATAATTGACATAAGGGTGGAGAAGACAAACAATTGTCCAGAGGGCTACCTACCTTTGCTGACTTACCAATGGCCAGGATCACTTGCTGGCTGTTACTGCACAAGCAACACCAACGGTTATTTCATAGATTTTGTGCTTGAAGGTAAATGCACAAGCTAAGGAATATCCTTAGGGTGTTTGACTGTCAATCCCTTGGCAGCACAGACCCTCAACATGTGGAAAGGTAACTCCTTACTCTGCTACAAAAGAGCCAACTCTATGACCTTCTATGAATCAGTGATGACTTAGGCTCCATCTGGTGGCACTTCTCCTAACATGTCTACCTGTGCCTTCAATAGTAGCTATCAAGTTAGCACGCTGCCAGGAGTGCCATGCCCCATCTCAGCATTTTCTAAAAATACCGTTGGAACCTCACAAGTTACTCTGACTCTGGATTCCAATACAAATGCTGTGCTGAATTTTGTAAACCAGACAGCCTACCCTATCGCTGCTTTGAAGCTGACAGAGTATCAATTTTGCTAGTTTTTCAACACTTCCAACATCTCCCCCAGCAAAAAAGGCACCTACATCCTATAAAACAGCCCTCTTAGCTAACCATGTCCAACAACCGACTCCCGCATGGTAGAAGCTGACACCATCGATGAGCTCAATTTATATCAAAACAACACCAGTAATCATGCTGATATTCAGGAGTCTATCAATTCATTCAAACCTTACCTGCTTATCCTCAACCTTCTGTCGACTACACATTTAGACTTGGCTACATTCCCTATCCCACTTGGTCATATTCCTGCCGAAACAGTTAAAAATACAAATTGACAACAACCACAGAAAAGATTTTATTCGAGAAGCCAAAATAAGCCCTAAACACAACAGTTGGTGTTGTTGTGACCTGTGCTCTTCTGCTGGTTGTCTTGATGAGACTGATCTTCATTATCAGGCATATCGTTGACCTGAGGTCCAGAACCACCTATAATGCCCTAATGATGACGGACGATTAAATAGCTGAGCAGATTCCTACACTGGATATCATAAAATCTTTCAAAAAATAGTGTTGTCTGTTTGTCATATAGCTGCTGATGGTGATGGGCATAGCAGGATCCATCGTATACTCTCTGCACGTGCTGACTAACTAGAGTCGATGGATCAAGTAAATCATTAAGCAGCAGTGCACCGATTAACACCTCGAGAAGATCTTTCTCTATTACTAGCAACAAATTGACTATATTGCTGAATTGCTTGTCTAGGCCTCCTTCGTGTGGGGAGTCCTCTTAATTTGCCAATTTTGCTACTTCATCATGAGAAATTATATCGGTGATCTTGCCACCAAATAAGTCGAAGAAAAAGAAGCCTCAGTCGGTCCCTATCAAAGCATGGTGCTGGACAAGGAAGTCAACGGCTACAACCTCAACCAAGATTCAGCAGAAGTAATTTTACCCAAAGAAGACAACTCTGAAATCAAAATATACGATATGGAGTTTATGATGGACAACGGAATATAGACTAAGGATAATTTTTTCAGCTCCCTGGATCGAGAGCAAAGCGTGTCGATCACCAAGAAAAAGAAAAAGAAGAGATCTCTAAACAAGAAACGAAAGCCGACAAAGTTAACTCCCTAGGAGGAAGATTTTTCATGATAGTATAACAAAGAGCATATCATTCATCTTCAAAATCATCATCATAGTCAAAATCGAAGTCGTCCTCCTCCTCTACATCCTCAATTGCACTTTTGTTCTGTCCCACCAGTCCGTTCTTCAATTTATCTATCAACTCTGCATAAACCTATGTATTTACTCTCGATTTGTGGCTAGTCAATCACCTTAGGAATGAAATAATGGTAATGCTTCTTCTTCAGGTAATCGAGAGCCTACTTTGAACTGGTCTCTCGTTTCAATTTTTTTATTCGCATTTTGTGGTGGTATAACTTCTTGGTCTAGGGATCACGATATTCCAATACTAAAGTTAGAGGGGTTGGTACTTATGCAAGGAGGGCTGAAGTCTAATGCGAATCGTTCAGGAATGAAACCTTTGGGAGGACCATTCTTCTTGTTCTTGTCTTTTTATTTGCCGACTTTTGGTTTTTAGCTATCGTCGCTGAGTGAAGTCAGATGTACTCTAGTTTGAGAGAAGAGAAATAGCTTGATTTGGCGTTGGTGCCAGCGGGCTTGGAGGCTCCGAAGGCACCTCCACCCATACTTTTCAAAAGGTGCATAACGAAATTATATATTCTAAAAAAACAGCTCATACACTCTGACTCAAATCGAGCAGCCATAATCAAATCTTGTGCATGTATCCCAGTAAAACTCACTACTCCCAGGGACAACACCTCAATGACAAGATACAAGGTAGAGTGTCAGTGACTTAGAGAGGCAGCCTGTCAGGTATCAGGAGACCATCACGGCTGTCAAAAGACAAGAAGAAAGAGCAATCTTCACACAGCCCACCCCTCGACCTGCCAAGAAGATCCTCCTTTATGGTGAAGACAACCGTAAAATGCTCTTTCCGCTGGTTCGTGACCGCGACGTGGGAATTGACCCTAAGTACCAGCAAATTGTCATCGAATCCGTAAATATATTTCGATCAAGTACAACGATGATGACAAGCAGACATCCAGCACCCAGATGAGAAACGGAATGGTCCAGACCCTTGAAGATCTCTACGGATAACTCTACGAAAGATAACATCGTTGAACATGATTCTTGCTGACATCAATCTGGGATATTAGTTGCATTGACAGTTCATTGGCATCCGGTTACTTTAAATTGAAACAAACAAAAACATTAAATATGGATGATCTTTGCAAATTCCCACGGCATTTTTCACCTCATAATACCCAACAAAAGACACATTATTCAAGATATTCACCCTAAATATGTGTTGGAATGGGGAGGAGTCAATAGAGCTGTGAACTGCCAGGCACATGTCTTATTTCACACTGGTGTCAATAATCCAAACTCTCAACTACATTCGCAATATTTTTTTCCAATCCTTTGTAATCCTTTGCCTTTGTTTGTAAAGACCACTTCATGTTGGTAGAAGTCTACTCCGTTGCTGTAGAAAGCTTTGTTGTTGCCCATATACTCTTTTCTCTATCTATTTGCAAGCATACTCGTTGAGTGAGTAAACATTATATTCAATCCTTAAGACTAGCTCCAATTAAATAAAATGGTGAAAATGTCGATGAAATATAGGTGATGAATCAATTCTCTGAATCTGATTATGAATCTGAATCGGACGAAGAATAATCCTCAAGCATCTTATGCAATTTTCCTTTTGGTCCTCGGTAAGTGAAGACTGCCCTGGTCCCATTTCGAACGTATTTTACAAAAATGCCCTTCCTTTTTGCCCCCACTCTTCTCCTTCTCATCACTACTGGCCTTCCCATTAATAAAAAATTATAAAATCTAACATTTTGCTCCCAAATTTATATACATTTTTTGGAGTCTTAGTTTCAAGTAATCAAAATTAATAATAGAATGATCAACAATTAACTGAAGTGAGGAGGTGAGTATGAAATCATTTATTCAAAAGTTTAGAAGTTACAAATATACGATTTTTAGCTACCTTTAAAAGAAGTCGTTGTTCTATTCTCCAGGCCAGGTCATATACTTTGAATGTTTTCTAGTTTTTAGCTTTTTTATTGATACCTTAAGTGTATCTCCCAGACTATCATCTATGGTCTTGGGCTGTTCTTCCGGCTCTTTTTTTGAGTTGACTGTTACAAAGATAATTATCTATTTCCATGTTGGGACAGGAGCAGTATTGTAATTTTCTTTTTTGGTTATTATAATCGCAGGGAATTGCTGGTTGATTTTCAGCAGCTACTAGAGTAGCTTTACACGAGATTGAAACCTCTTGTTGTACTATTACTCAGGTTGTCATTGTTAGAAAAAACTATAAATTTATTTATGTAGGTTGAGAGCAATCAGCTACCTCCGGAAAAAGAGGACCAACCATTTGAGATTCAATACAACGCAAGGAGCAGCAAGGCCTCTCGATCAAGAAAATCTTCCATGCACACAGTCGACCGAGAAAAGACTAAGCAAAAAATCACAAAAAGGCTGAGAAAAATGACCCTCAACCCAGAAGTATTCCACTTCCAATAATAACTAACTGTTGTCAATGAGCAAAGTGAGGTCAAAGCTGCCCGTTCTGAAAAAAATTAAATGCAGGAAGAATCGGACTTCAACATAAGTGACTTCCTGGAGATCGGAGGACCTACCAAAACACAGTCTAAGAAGGAACAATAACTCTAAAACGGAATATTTTTTGGTATCGCTAGCTAGCGAGAGCTGGACTCTGATTTTAACTTGGGTCTATGGCAGCAAAATGAGATGATGGACCTCGAAAGGCGAGACTGAAACCATATAGAGTTTAATGATATGAATATATACGATACAGCCACTCTTTTCCCACTACAACAGATAAAACTTCAGAAACATAGATCATCCCAATGACTCCAATAATTCCCAAAAAAAAAAGGCAACCATTACCAACCTAATGAAGGCAGGATTTTTTGATAACTCTCCCTTAGCTGTTGAAATATTAAATATTAATCCTATCTGACGGAAACCATGGACGACGACTTACGAACAGGTCTCCTCCATCGCAAAGCCGGCTTCGATAAATTTTACGAGGACTGCATGACCAGAATACAACGGGTCAGGCAGAAAAACGACGTCATTCAACGACAAATAGGAACAGATGTGGAGTAGAGCATCAGACAGGAGGTCGGCAACCAGAAAAAATTCATCGAGGTATGTTCTTTTCGACTAAGAAAGAAATTATGGAGCTGAAGGACATACTCAATCAAATGGAAAGGAAGTACAGAGATCCTGAGTCAAAAACCAAAATCAAACAGTTAAAAAACGATGCACACAAACAGATTGAAAGAAACAAGATCATCCTTAAAGATCTCATAAACAAGTAGCAATTATATCGATGCCAGATCTTTCGCAGCACGATCCATGCGAGCCCATCATTAGACAGAACCTGAGTAGAATCTCATGTAAGGCGGAAAAATCGACTACTAAAACTTAGAGAGAGATAAGATCCCTGAGGAGGAAGAGGAGTACAAGTCGTCCATGATGACAGATCAAGCAGTCATGGAAGTCGACTACGAGATCGAACGAAAGATCCTGCTGGAAAAAAACGAAATGATCAATGACGTAGAACAGTCAACCATCAGGATCAACTAAATCATGAACGACATGGCTGTGATGGTGGACGAGCAGGGTCAGAACCTGGACATAATCTCTGAGGAGCTCATCAAGACGAACACCAATCTTGTCCACACCAACAAAAATTTAGACTAGGCCTCGACCCTCCAGAAGAAGTCACGAAAGAAGTATGTCATACTGGTGGTGATAATCGTGTTAGTGATCGTTGTGCTGGCCGGTGTGGTGTACTTCCTGACAACCTGACTTGATAGCTCTGTCTCATATCCACTACCTATGTTATATATCAACAACAGTCACATATACTAATTTGAGGTCAAGATATGACGGTTCCTAAAAACATAGCCGTTGTATTTACTGCATAAGGAAAAGCTAAAATATACTGAAATGGGGTATTTTTGAAAGAATCAAGCGACAGAGCGGGAGGCGTTGGATTTGTCTTGATTTATTCTTTAATAAAAGAGTTAAATGGATCAAAAGTAGGAATTCTTTTATAATACATCGCATGGAGCCAGAGCACAACTATCCCCTCCTTGGACACATCGATGACTATTCCCTGCACCTCAAACTCGGGGAAGGAGGACAGGCCAATGTCTACCTCGGCAGCAGGGACAGCAACCTCTATGCTATCAAAATTTACCTTCCTGGAGTGAGCAAAGAAGAGGCCTTCTAGTGCTAGATCAACTTTCTGAGCAAGCTCAAAAACTCTCTTCTCATCAACATGGTTGACTCCAGATCCAAGGCCTAATTTCAGCTGGTTAACTCTCCTGAGGAGAAACGAAATATGATCGTTCTGGAGTTGGCGGATGGCGGAGAGCTTTATGAATATATTTCTAAATTTGGTAGATTTAGTCCCTAGATATGCCGACACTATGCCAAACAGCTAGTCTCGGTGCTTGAATACATTTCCTAACACAACATTGCCCACAGAGATATCAAACCCTAGAACATCCTATTTGATTCAAATTTCAATATCAAGGTCACCGACTTCGGATTGGCTAGAGATTCCAAGGGTAAATTGAACGACTATGTGCTGCACTCCAGAGTTGGCACTGATGGCTACAGGTCGCCCGAGATGGAAGATGGAAAATACAACGGCTTGCAATCCGATATGTTTGCTGTGGGAGTCGTCCTTTTTATTATGTACACTGGCTATCCTCCTTTCATGGGCACTCGCTCTCATGACAGGATCTACAAACTTATCAGGGAGAAGAATTTTCCCAAATTTTGGGAAAAGCATTAAAAAGGCAAACCTGAAGGCTTCTATGAACCTTCCTTCAAAAGACTCATCAACTCTTTCTTCAGCCATGACCCAACTAAAAGACCCACCTTCGAGACCCTTGAAGATGACGAATGGTGGAATGCAGATGAGCTAACCCAATATCAGATCGAAGAGTATATGAAGGCCAAAGCCGACATCCTGTTCGAGAATAACCCAATCATCGACCTCAAAAAGCAAATGTTCAAAGAAAAACTAGTTTGTGAGTCCAAAAATCCAGAAGAGTCATACTAGGAATGTACCCGTGTTTGCGAAGAATAGCCAGATAATACTCTTTGCGAAGAACAATTTTTGACCACTTTTCAATCCATCGAGCTCAACAAAGAAGACCTTCCTACATACACAAACTAAAAGATCCCCTACTGCAATGAAGAGCCTGCCTTTGTAGTATCCTGGCTCAAAGATGCTGTGACCTCCCTCTTCAAATAAAAATAAGTATTCCTCCCCACATTCGCAGAATCAATCACCCCTGAAGCCTTCACCTTTAATTATGAGGCCGAGAGTAAGAGCATCCTGTTACACTTTGAATTCAACGTGGCAGATGAGGAGGTTGCCTAATTGGAGCTGACAGGCCAACTGCACAGATCGGACAGAGAAGGCATTGGAGTGGAGTGGATGAAGAGGAGTGGCAATTTTTACTGGCTGACAGTCATCGAGAATACCTTAAACTTTCAACTCCTACACCTCAGCTGATATTAACTAAATTATGTTCACAATAGATAGAGGATAGTAGAAGGTATCATTCAAATTTTGTTGCTGTTCTTCAACTATTTGATTGATAGGTTGCTACCTCGAGATTGCTTCTTCTTCAGAAATGCCCGTTGGTTCTGAGATAACCCCACCACTGGAATGTTCTAGATAGTATCTTTGCTATGATGCGAAACGCTAATTTCACCTGATTTTGTCTAACGATGTCTTATGATTGATTTGTTGCTTTAGGAGTTTTTATTTTATGAGATGTTGCTACCACTTCTGAGATTGTTGGAGTTTGCAGATTGTGGAGGGCTGTCTTTCTATGAGACTATTTTAGTAGAGGTAAATTTATATATTTAATGCTGGGGACGAACCTCTTTTCTGGCCTCAGTCATCATCTCCACCCACTTGTCTATGTTCTGCTGCTCTTTGGGAAGCCTACTAACCTTCTCTTAATCAACTTCAATAGGAGCAGTCAGATAATGCTTGTAATTAAGAGTCGATTCTTTGATTTATCTGAGATGGCTGATCTTGTACTCCTGGCAAATGCTGTGCATTAGATCACGAATTTAGAGCAAGAGGGAGCTTATCTAGGCCTCATATCTGCTGTTCTAACAGATGACCTTAACTAAGTCTTAGCATTTGTCCATTTTGTGGTATTTTAGACCTGGAATATTGAGTATGCTGAAAGTTATCAGTCCTTCGATAGATATCCTCTTGCCACTGGATTCAACACCAAACACATTTAGATCCTCCTTCAACTCAAAATCATCTAGAGGCAAAGGAATCCTCTAACCTAACAGCTCAGCATTTCCCTTCTTTTTGACTTCCTCCTCGACCTTCACATTGAAATTGGCTTCATTAGCCTTTTTGAACAGGTACAGTCCACTCAACAACAGCACCTTTGTCACCTGTTTGCTGTTGCTTTACTTGAGCTTGCTGTTCCTTCGAACCAACAATTTTCCTGAATTTTTATTCTAGGTCAAAAATTTGAAACAAGTCAGCTTCGAAATCAAAAAATTCAAAAGCAGTTGCTTTTCATATTGCTTTGTGAGTCTCAGCTAGCTGTTTTTGTCGATTTTCAGCCTGTATAGTTCGTCGGGAAGGTAGATGCTATCTGCTGTGAAGGATCTATCCAGCAGGTATCGAGACATCATTTTTAGCAAATTGCCCAGTTCTCCCTTTTATAACTTATCCTTTATGTTTGTAAGTATGTGAAAAACAAGTTCAGAAACGACTGTTAGGCTAATGCTGTACTTCCTTAGATCCCCAGTTGCGTCTGCCTACTCAAAATCCAAAGCGATCGGTTCTTATTTAGAATGTCGCCTAAATCTTTCCTTGTTTCTGTGAATCTCACTGAGTTTCAGACCCACCAAAAATTTGAAATAGTCGTCAACTGGACCCATCAATGCATTCTTACCCACCACCTATTCCTTGAAATGTTTCCTTCTAAGCTACCTGCAAATCTGAACGTATTTGGGAAATGCCAAAGCAAAGTATACACTGTAGGCCGCTACTCTGAATTTTCTTCTATAGTAACCCTCAGGCTTTTTCTCCTTTTTATCCTCCTCAACTTTAGCTGGCTCTTCTCTAACATCGATCTCGACCTCTGTAGTCTGCGCTATTTGATCTCTTTTGTCGGTGTAGTGCAGTCTCCAATTCATGGCGTCGTATACATTTTCATATTGCTTGCTCATCTGGCTCCTCAATCGATACTATATATCCAATTTTTTCTATTCAACTTCCAGCTATCCCATCAGTTCTTTCAATTTTTAGTGCAATTGATGGATATGTTGCCTCTTCCGATTCTCCTTGTCAATTTCATCTTTTTTTACAGCATGCTCCTTACGCCTCTCGAAATGTTCCCTCTTCTTCTGCCGTTTCTTAAGTTGATAGTTGCAGCTATGCTCCTGGAATAACATTTTATGGAGATAGTTCTCTAGATGGTCGATACTTTCCATACCCGGTGAACATGTTCCTTGGAAATAGATGGGCAATTTAGGCAAGAAGTGGCGAGGTGTGTTGTCGGAGGTCTTGAATTTTATGGAGGGAGCCAGCTGAGTCTTGATTGACTATTATGATGACTCTTGGATTTATTGGCTACTTCTCTTCCTCATTTCTATACAATTTTTCTATAAAGGCTAAAACTAATGAAATAATTCCAAAAAGGAGCTTCAGACACATCAAACAGCAAATATAGCATCATATTTTGGATGAATGAAGTTTTTGATGCTTTCTATGACCTTTTGCTGAGCAATTGGGTCTGTTTCGAACTACTCATTTCCATCCACAATTATATTTGCCTGGTGGTTG
>Ga0100380_10005062_pt1 | contig 13672 bp, 7 predicted proteins | sample CryGeymeta201504_FD_80417 | JGI IMG/M metagenome (GOLD analysis project Ga0100380, IMG submission 80417) | Groundwater microbial communities from Crystal Geyser aquifers in Utah, USA - Crystal Geyser metaG 2015-04 | ecosystem: Environmental > Aquatic > Deep subsurface > Groundwater | place: USA... | reverse complement strand
GCGCCGAACGCCCGCCACATGCGCTTGGCGGGCGCGAGGTCGCCGATGCGGTCGATGGCGTCCACCGCCCCCCGCTCGCCATAGAGCGCGCGCAGCAGCCCCAGACGCGCCTGCATCATCTGCGCCATGGTCGCGCCCGGATTGCCGGTCATCTCGCGGAACGCGGCGAGACAGACCGGCGCCTTGGCGCTGTCGGGCATGGCGAGGCCTGCGGGCATGTCGCCCGGCGGCAGGCCCTCGAAGGCCCATTGCTCATGCGCCACGATCCCCGCGCCCAGCGGGTGGCACGCCATGTTCAGCGCCATGGCGGGCATCCCCAGACGCGCCGCCAGCGCGTCGATGAAGGGCAGAGGCGGCGGGACCACCTTGTGCGCGTTCTCGATCGCCTGCGCGCGCGGCGGATGGTTGCGCCAGCCCCAGGTGTAGGTGAGGTTGTAGTATTGCGGCGGCGCCATTTTGACCGCGACGCTCACCCGCGTGCCGTCCTCCATCGGAAAGAACGTCTGGTCGAGCGAGGCGTAGAGCGGGCCGGCCTTCACCGCGATCTCCGGCCAGCGGCCCAGAAGATCGAGCTGGCGGCGCTGGCCCGCCGCGTCATAGTAGGCGATCTGCGCGGCGCTGCGCTTCACCACCGAAGGGCCGCGGCCGTCGGCGCAGGGCTTGCCCGCCGCCATGCCGCTGACCGCGACGCCGTTCACCGTCACCTCCCACGGGCAGTCGAAGTGCATGGTCATCGGCGAGAAATCGTCATTGCCGCGCGCGAGCACGTTGATTTCGTAGCGGATCGTCCACGGCTTCTCGGGCGGGATCGGCGCGGCGGCGGCGCAGGCCTCGTTGGTTGGCTGGCCGGGGCCGCCGCAGTTCACATAATCCACCGCCTCGCCCAGCCGCGCCCAGCCGAAATCGAAAAACATCGTGTCGGACTGGATGCGCCCGCCATACCAGACCTGCCGCACCACCGCCTCGCCGCCGACCACCGCGCCGTCGGCGTCATAGACCGGCATCACGCGGTTCACCCGCTTGTGGCCGGAATGGTTCAGCAGCGGAAAGCCGCGATAGGCGCGGTCGCCGGGCACGCGCGACGCCGCGCCGTCCCGCCCCGTGATGATGTCGCGCGCCCATTGCAGGTGGTGGTCCACCACGCTGCGCTGGTCGGTGAGCCGCGCCTGCGCGCCCTGCGCCCGGACCGCCAGCGCCTCGGGCGACAGGCCGTCAGGATCGAGCAGCAGCGTGCGGTAGGGCGCGTCCAGCACGATCTCGCCCAGGGTCTCGAGGATGTAGCGCAGGTCGTCGATGGGCGACTGCGGGTTGATCACCACCGCTGTCGGCTTTCCCGCGTGCAGCGCGTAATGCTCGGACTTGGTCGCGGACACCGTGTTGACCATCTCCACCCCGTCGCGGTCGCGCAGGTTGGCGTAGGTGGTGGGCAGCATGTTCGTGCCCGGCGGCGTGGCGTGCGAGTCGACAATCTCCTCCACCCCGTCGCCGTCGAGATCGGCCTTACCGGGAAACAGGCTGGGTCCGGTGCGCACATAGGTCGCGCGGATGAAGGCGGGCGGCGTGATCCGGGGCAGGGTGCGCAGGGTGCTTGCCGCGAAGGCGGCGGCGTTGGCGTCGGGGCTTGCGTCGCGGCGCAGCCACTGGAACGGCAGCGCCTTTCCGGCGGGCTGCGCGACGCAGCGCACCCGCCGCCAGGCCGACATCGGCGTGTTGGGCTGCGCGCCCGGATGGCCCGGCTTAAGGTAGCGCGACTGCGCCGTGCCGGGGTCGGCGGTCGGATCGCCGGGGGGAATGATCATCGCATTGGCTTCGAAGCCGCCGCCCAGCGCGGGGAACTGCGCGAAGGTCTGCACCAGGTCCTGCTCGGCGGCCGGCAGCGCGGCGAAGCCCAGGATGCGGCCCTGCGCGCGAAAGATCGGCGGGTCGGGCTGGAAAAAGCCCGCCGCGCATTCCTGCGGACTTTGCGCCGCCGCCAGCGCGGGCGCCGCCAGCGCGGCGGCGGCGGCGAGCAGGGCGCGCCGCAGGGCGCGGGCGCGCGTGGATGGGGGGGTGTGCCGGGTCATCGTCGCCTCCCTTTCGCCGTCTGTGGGTTCACGCCGTCTGAAGCCTCACGCGATCCCGGGCGGGAAAGGCCCCGCCCGCCTTCGCCCCGCGCGCGCGACGCAGGCGCCGGCGAGCCATTCCAGCCGCTCCGCGATCGCCGCCGCCGACGCGCGCACCGGGGCGCCGCCCCAGATGTCGCGCGCCTCGTCGCCGTAGCGCAGCAACCCCAGCGAGCAGTCCATCACCGCCCGCTCGGGCCTCATCCGCAGCACGTCGGCGCGCCGCCAGAGGCTGCGCGCGCCGCTCTCGGGGCCCGCGCCGCGCGAGACGAACAGCGCGCCGCGCAGGCGCTCCACGTCATCAGCGCGGGCATGGAGAAAGCGCCAGCCCCGCCCCGCCCCCGCGCGCCGGGCATGATCGGCCCAGCGGCGCGGGGTGTCGCGGTCGGGGTCGAGCGTCAGGGTGTAGATCTCCGCCATGGCGGCGGGCCCCTGGTCGAGCGCGGCGCGCACCGCCGCCAGCTTTGCCGTGCAGGGGTAATGCGCGTCGTGCAGGACCGAGGTGAAGGCGATCAGCACCAGCCGCCCTTGCGTCAGATCGCTGTAGAACCGGGCCGCGCGGCCCTCATGGTCGGTCACCGCGATATCGGGGATCGCGCGACGGTTCAGCCGCGCAGGCCCCGTCGCTGACCAGTCATAACGCCTGTCAAGGTTCATGGCGCGCGCCTTTCATGCCTGAAGGCCTGGGGGGTTCAGCTGTCGTCGGGTTTGTGCGCGCCGCCGGGGGGATGCACCTCGATGTGCTTGCGGCGGCGGCTCTCGGTCTCGCGGCCAAGGTGCGCCACCGAATCGCTGCTGCGCGGGGTGTCGAAGCCCTTGCCCCTCGGCACGATGTCCCAGCGGATCATCATCGCGTGATCCTCGTGCACCACGTTTTGGCAGTGCATGACGTGGCGGCCCATGAAGTCCTTCCAGCGCATGAACACCGTGACCTCGGTGTTGGGCAGCAGCAGCGCCACGTCGCGGCGCGGCCCGCCCATGAATCGCGCCGGATCGGGCAGCATCGGCTGCCGCAGGCCCACCTGCGGCAGAAACGCCGCGAGCGCCGCGAAATGGGCGTGGCGGCGAAAGCGGATGTCCTGCGGGCGGCCCTCCATCAGCGGCGCGAGCACATCCATCACGGCGGCCTCGTCCACGGCGCCGTCGTCGCCCACGAACCGCTCCAGCGTCGCCAGCGCCGCTTCGCCGATCGCGATAAGCCGCGGATCGTCGTCGGCGATCGGGCCGTGCAGACGCTCCAGCCGCGCCTTTTGCTGCGGTTTCAGAACCGTCTCCCAATAGGTCTCCGCCAGCGCGCGCCAGTCGTCGGCGGGAGCCGATTCGAGCCGCAGCGCCTCCGGGTCGCGCCGCCGCAGCGTCTCGATGCGCCGCCGCAGCCCTTCGCGCGCCTCGGGCGGGGCTGCGGGGAACGCCTCGCGCAGCGCCTGACCGGTGCTGAACCCGCTGGCGCCGGGTTGCGGCGGCGCGGCGGCGCCCTCGGCGTCGGGCGCCGCCGCGCTTTCGAACCGCGCCGCCGCGCCGGTATCGCCGGCGCGCGTCTCAGCCTGCGCCTGCTCCGCCGCCGGGGGTGGCGTCAGTTCGCTCTGGATCGAGCCCTGGCTGAACGGTTTGCCGTCCTGCTCCAGGATGATGAACTCGGTGAAATGGCTGTGGATCGGGTGGTGCCAGCCGCTGCCGCCGTTGCGGAACGTCCAGATCTCGGCGCTGTCCTGCTCGATGCCGGCATCGACGCGGTTAGGGTCGAAGATGTCGCCGTTGATGGTCCACAGCCCGCCGTCATAGTCGAACTCCCACAGCCGCTCGCGGCGCACCTCGCTCAGATCGACCGGCGGCAGGTCGCGGAAGAACAGCGGGAAGCGGCTCTCGTCCTCCACCGGCTCGGCCTCGACCTCGAAGGCGACCTGCGCGTTGGCGTCGAAGAAGTCCTGATCGGTGGCGTAGTCGCTTTGGCGGATGCGCCGCTCGGTCGGGCCGCGCCCGTTCTCCTGCTCCAGTTCGTTGACCAGATAGACGCGCGCCCCGGCCCCGAACGCGGCGAAATCCACGATCACGTCCACGCGCTGCGCCACGCCCAGATAGACGCTGTTCACCAGCACGGGGTTGGGCTGAAAATTGCCGTCGCCGGTGACGACAAGCATCTGGTGGCTGGTCTGCGTCGCAGGGCGGGATTGTTTTTCTTTGCTCTCCGGCCCGAAAACGGCGGCGCGATAGCCGGGGCTGACGCCGGTCGCATGCAGGAACAGATCGTAGAAGCGCGACGGCCCGCCGTTCAGCAGCCGCAGCCGATACTTGCGCGGCTTGACCTTGAGCAGCGGCTGCACACGGCGGTTGACGCTCCAGCGGTCGCCGATCACGCCGTCGATGTTGAAGCCGTCGAACACCACTTCGGGCGAGGGGTCGTAGCCGTCGGCGCTCTTGCCGGCGTCGTCCGCGACGGCGGAAAGGCCGACATGGGTGATCGCCTTGCGCGTCCCGTCGGCCAGCAGCACGCCGCGCGCGGGGTCGGCGGCGTCGCTCCAGTCCTGCGCGCTCTCGAAGGTCCAGCGGGTGGACTGCTCCCGGCCCACCCTGCGCGGCTTCCGCCCGGTCTCCTTCTCGTCTTCGCCGCGCGCCACGATTTCCTGCGCGAACAGCAGATCGTGGAAAATCAGCGGCAGGTCATGGTCGCCGGAGGGCAGGCGCCAGCCCTGCGTCTCGTCGTCCATGTCGCCGTTCCCGGCGCCGGGCTGGTCAAACATGAAGTAAAAGCCGTCGAGCCCCGCGTAAACATTCGACGCAGTGAAGTCCATCCGGTGGTCGTGATACCACAACGTTGACAAACGCTCGCGGTCGTCATGGCCGGAGGGGAAATTGGCGTAGTGGTGATCCCAGTATTCGCCGGGGTTCAGCCAGTCGTTGGGGTAGCCGTCGCTCTCGCTGGCGGTATGGGCGTTGTGCAGGTGCGACGTGGTGGACGGCAGCGCGAAGCGCAGGCGGGAATGGCCGGGCTGATTGCCGATCTCCGGCAGGTCGTTGATGCGCCGGGTCATGATCGGCGCGCCATAGCGGGCGTGAAACGTCGGTCCGGGCGAGCCGGGGCGCGTGGCGCGAAAACCCTCCGGCGCGGCGTGGATGCAGTGATAGCCCCAGCTGCTGCTGGCGTCGCCATACTGGGGGTGAAAGCGCCACAGCAACTCGACCTCGCGGTTGATGTAGAACACCTGCGGCCGGAACTCGAAGAACCGCTGGTGCGCGTCGGGCGCGGGCGGCTCGCCGATGTCGATGCGCACCCGGCCGTCCTGCGCCTGGTCGCCGCGCACCGTCCACGGCGCGCCCTCGGGCACGGCGAAGCCGGTGTCGCGCAGCGCCTGCGCCGCCGCGCGGAACCGATGGTTGAACAGCGCCAGCCACTGGTCGTCGGGCAGGGTCTCGACCTGTGTCGGCGCGTCGGCGGGCGCGTGGCCGAGCGCCTGCCATTCCGCCGCCGTCGCGGGGCCGGTCATCACGAACAGCGGCTCCGCCCTGGGCGGCCGCAGGTCGGCGAGCGCAATCTCGCGCCACGGATCGATCGGCGGGCTGGGCTGGGCGAGAAGATCGGGGGGGCCGTCGCCCGGCGCGGCGAGATACCCCAGCCGGCGCCGCATTTCCTCGGCGACCTCGTCGGCGAGCGCCGCCGATCCTGCGGCGGCGACCCCGATCCCGGCGGCGACTTTCATGAAATCCCGACGATCTTCGCGCATTGCAACCCCCATAGCCATGGACGTCGTCAAATAACTGATGCTGCAGCACAGCATCACGCGAACTCACATTCTGATATTTACATCAATAATAACCAACTCACGCCGGAAATTGTGATTCAGAATCACTTAATTGTCAACAATGTCGGTGCGAGGACGCAGGCGTTGCGAAAACGCACGAACTCGCCGCGTCAGGATTTTGATCGTCTTTCGCTCCGGCGCCGCGAGGGGTTTCGGCGTCGCGCCGGAAGGGGACCGCGCGCGGCGCGGCGCTGTCTGCCGCCCGCCGTCCAGCCGCGCCGGTTGGGCGGTCTGCGGGCGTGAATCGCCGTTGACGACCAGGGCTTTTCCCGGCGCGCGACGTGCTATGTTCGTCTTCGATAGGGCTGGAGGCGGAGATGATCCTGAAATGGCTGCTTGTCGCCGCTGCGATGCTGGCGGCCCATCCGGCGGGCGCGCTGCGCGAGGACGGCGCCCGCTATGACCTGAGCATCGCCGGGCTGCCGATCGGCGAGGCCAGCCTCAGCGTCGCCGCCGCCGGCGACGGCTACGCCATCGACGCGGCGGCGGATGTGGGCTTTCTGTTCTGGGGCGGCGCGGGCGCGGCGCGCGCGGAAGGGGCGGCGCGCGCGGAAGGGGCGGCGCGCGCGGAAGGGGCGGCGCGCGCGGAAAAGGCGGCGGGCGCGCAGGCGCTTTCGCCCGCGCGTTACCGGCTGTCCTATGAGGGCGTCTCGCGGCCCGGTTCGGTGTCGATCGACTTCGCGCAGGGCCGCGCCAGCGCCTGGACCTTTGCGCCGCCGATCCCGCCCGAATTCGCCGAGGGGCGCGTGGCGCTGAAGCCGTCCGACCTCGACGGCGTGCTCGATCCGCTCAGCGCGCTGGTGATCGCCGCGCCCGCCGACGTTGACCCCGACACGCTGTGTCGGCGCGTGCTGCCGGTGTTCAGCGGCGTGACCCGGTTCGATCTGGCGCTGGAGGGCGCGCAAACCGCCGCGCTGGGCGATGCGGCTGGGGGCGCGGCAAGGGTTGGCGCAGGGGCTGGCGCCGTCTCCTGCGCGGTGCGCTATCGCCCGGTGTCGGGGCACCGCGAGGGGTCGCCCGGCGTCGCGCGGCTCACGCGCCCCGGCGCGGTGGCGCTGACGCTTGCGCCGCTGGGCGCGGGGTTCTGGGGGCCGGAGCGCGTGGCGGTGCAGACCCGCTTTGGCGCCTTCGAGATCACGCGGCGGCGCTGACCGCGCTCAGGCGGCGTCGGCCGCCGACGCCGCGTCGCCCTTTGAGAGGTTCCGCCGGGGCGCCGCGCCGCCGCCCGTCGCCGCCTCGTCGTCGCGCCACGCCAGCGGCGCCGCCGTCTCCACCTGCTCCGCGCCCAGCGCCCAGCGCGCCCGCGCCAGCGGCGCATAGGCGGCCAGCAGCGCGGCCTCACCCGCGCCAGAGACCAGCGGCGCGCCCAGCGACAGCGCGGCGCCGGGCCGCAGGCCCGCCAGCACCTGCGACAGCGCGGCGGCGTTGTCGGCGAGGTCCAGGTGCAGCCCCGCGACCGGCAGCTTCAGCGCCACATCGACGCTGGCCGCAGGCGCGCCGCCGCCCAAAGCCACCGTCAGCCTGACCGGGCCTTTCGCCAGTTCGTCGTAAGCGGTCCAGAACGCCGCGCGCCGCATCGCGCCAAGGTCGCAGGCCAGCACCGGCTCCTCGACACGCACCCGTTCGGCGCCCGCCTCGGCCAACGCGCCCAGCAACTCGGCATAGACCGCCAGCACGCCGGGCAGCAGCGTCAGCGGATCAAAGCTGTCGTCGGCGGCGGGCGCCAGCGACAGCCACGAGACCGGCCCCAGCAGCACGGGCCGGGTCTGGACGCCCAGCGCCCGCGCCTCCTGAAACAGCCGCACCGCCTCCAGCGAGGCCAGCCGGAACCGCTGCCCCGGCGCAAGCTCGGGCGCCGTCACCCAGTCCTGCGCCCCGAACCAGCGCGCGCGGCCCATCGCGGGCGCGGCGCGGCTGCCGCGCGCCATCGCCAGCCGCGTCGCCAGCCCGATCTCGCCCTCCAGCGGCGGCGCGAAGCGGGCGGGGACCGCGCCCAGCGCCGCCGTCATGTCGAGCGCGGGGTCGCAGAACGACACGTCGCCCGACAGGATGGCGCCGAGCCCCGCCGCCTGCTGCGCCCGCCAGCGCCGCGCGCGCAGGGCGCGGCCCTCGGCCTCCAGCGCCGCCAGATCGCGCGCGCCGCGCCAGTAGGTCTCAAGCGCCACGCGCAGGTCGCGGCGGGCGCCGATGCGCGGCAGGGTATCTGCGGCGGCGATGGTCATGGTCGTCCCTCCGGGGCGGCTGATGCTGCTGCGGAAAATAGCGCTGGCGTCGCATGAAGCGGAAATGGTATTTTGTCGGCATTCAATGAACGGGAGTCATCTATGGCGGTGATCGAGCGCCAGCACCTCGCCATCCTGCGCGAGGTGTCGCGGCAGGGCGGCGTCACGGCGGCGGCGGCGCGGTTGTGCCTCACGCAATCCGCGCTCAGCCACGCCATCAAGCGGCTGGAGGGCCAGATCGGCGTGGCGCTGTGGGAGAAGGACGGCCGCCGCCTGCGCCCCACCGCCGCCGGGCGGCATCTGCTGACGCTGGCCGACCGGCTGTTGCCGCAGTTCGAGCACGCCGAGGCGATCCTCGCCGATTTCGCGGCGGGGCGGCGCGGGGCCTTGCGGATCGGCATGGAGTGCCACCCCTGCTATCGCTGGCTGCTGCGGGTGGTGGCGCCCTATCTGGCGGCGTGGCCCGACATCGACCTCGACGTGAAGCAGGCGTTCCAGTTCGGCGGCCTGGGCGCGCTGGCGGATTTCGAGATCGACCTGCTGATCACGCCCGATCCGGTGCGCCAGCCCGGCCTGCGCTTTGCGCCGGTGTTCGACTATGCGATGATGCTGGCGGTCGCCGCCGACCATCCGCTGGCGGCGAAGGCCGAGGCCGCGCCGCAGGATCTGACCGCCGAGGTGCTGATCACCTATCCGGTGGAGGTCGAGCGTCTCGACATCTACACCCAGTTCCTGATCCCCGCCCAGCGCCTGCCGAAGGCGCGCAAGATCATCGAGACCACCGACATCATGCTGCAGATGGTGGCGGCGGGGCGCGGCGTGACCGCGCTGCCCGACTGGCTGCTGGCGGAATACGCCGCAACCATGCCGATCCGCGCGCTGCGGCTGGGGCCTGAGGGCGTGCGCAAAAGCATCTTCGTCGGCGCGCGCGAGGCGGACATGGACCTCGACTATGTGCAGGGCTTTCTGGGGCTGGCGCGGCGCGAGGCGGCGGGGTTCAGGCGCTGACGCCGCCCCGGATCAGCGCCGCCACCTCCCGAAGCGGCGGCGGCCCGCTGGGGTCGGCGGCGATATAGCGCGGCCGCCACAGCGGGGCGAAGCCCTCGGCGAAGGCGCGCAGGGCCTCGGGGCTGTCGAAATGCGGCCCCAGCGCGAACAGCCCCGGCCCGCAGTCGCGCCACAGCAGCGCGCCGCGCCGCGCCTCGTCGCCCGCCAGCGGCGCCATGCCCAGCGTCAGGCTGGCGAGACCTTCGGCCTTCAGCGTCAGCGCCAGCTCGGCGAACAGGAACGCCAAAGCGTTCGGCGTGGCGTGGCCGGTGTGGCGGATCACGTCCACGGCGGCGCGCGGCCCCGCCACCAGCAGCGCGGCGAAGCCGACCACCGCGCCGTCGCGGCGGATCAGCGCCAGTTCGCGCCCCGCCAGCCAGCCCTGCGCCGCGCGCCCGGCCAGAAAGCCGCGCTCCGGCGCGGCGCGGTCCATCGCCCAAAGCTCGGCGATCGCCGCCAGCGCATCGGCCAGCGCGGCGTCGTGCGGCGGGCGGACGCGCTCCAGCGTCAGGCCGTCGCCCTTCGCGCGCTCATGCGTGGCGCGCAGCCTGCGCCGCGCGGGCGTGTCGAGCGCGAAGCCGGGCAGCGGCAGCATCGCCTCCTCGCCGATCAGGCTGAGGCTGAGGCCAAGGTCCAGCATCAGCGGCGCGTGGCGCTGACCGACGCCGAAGAACGCGGGCCGCGCCCCCTCGCGCCGCGCGGCGTCGGCGAAGGCCCAGGCCATGCGCGCCATCGCCTCCGGCGGCCCCGCCGGCGCGCCCAGCGCCACCCACGCGCGGCCCTGCGCGCCGAAACTCACGAAGGCGTCGCCCGCGTCCGACAGCAGCAGCGCCTTGTCGCCGCTCAGCGCCAGCAGCGCCGTTGGCGCGTCCTGCGTCGCCGCGATCCGCGCCGCCGCCGCCAGCGTCGCCGCGTCGGGCGCATGCGGGCGCAGCCGCGCGCCGCGCAGGCCATAGGCCAGAAGGCCCAGCGCGATCAGCAGGCTGGCCAGAAGCCCGGCGCGCAACGCGGGCGGCGCGCGCTCGTCCAGCGCGAAACGCCACCACTGCTCATTGGCGAAGGGCGTGCTCTTGTGGGCGAAATACAGCACGAAGGCGCAGGCGGCGCCGGTGCCGGCCACCAGCGCCAGCCACCCCGGCGTCAGCACGCCGCGCGTCAGCCGCCCGGCGCGGTGGAACTCGCGGCGGCTGGGCGCCAGCACCAGCGCCGCGGCCAGCAGCATCAGCGCGCGGTCGAGATCGCGCCCCGTGGTCAGCGCCGCCTCCAGCGCCGCGCCCGCGCCGGCCAGCAGCGCCGCCATGCCCAGCCACCACGCGCCCTCCACGCGCTGCGCCATCGCCAGCGCGATCACCACCAGCGCGGCGCCGACGGCGCTGGAGATCAGCGCGCGCCCCTCGACAAAGGCCAGCGGCGCCAGCAGATCAAGTTCCTCCGCCGCCTCCTGCGCGCCGGGGATCAGCGCGCCGAGCATCATCCACAGCCCGGAGGCGAACACCATCGCCGCCAGCGCCAGCGGCGCCACCGCGCTGACTGCGCGGAACACCGGCGTCATCGCCGACACCGCGTCCACCCCCGCCAGCCGCAACAGCGCCATGCGCGCCTCGTTCAGCGCCAGCAGCGCCAGCGCCAGCGCGAACGGCGTGAAGTAATACACCACCCGATACAGCAGCAGCGCCGCCGCCGCCTGATCCAGCGACACCGAGGCCGGCAGCGCGGCCAGCACCACCGCCTCGAACACCCCCACGCCGCCGGGCACATGGCTGACCACGCCCGCCATGGTGGCGGCGGCGAACACGGCGAGGAACGCCGCGAAACCCATGTCGGACGCGGGCAGCAGCAGATAGAGCGTCAGCGCCGACAGTGAGATGTCGGCCAGCGAGAACACCACCTGCGCGCCCAGCACCGGCAGCGAGGGCGCGCGCACCGTGAACCGCCCCAGCCGGAACGCGCCCTGCCGCACCGCCGCCACGGCCAGCGGCGCGGCCAGCGCGACCAGCGCCGCGACGGCGGCCCAGCGCGTGTTTTCCGGCGACAGCGGCGAGAGCGCGGCCAGCGCCTCGGGGTGCAGCGCCAGCGCCGCCAGCCCCACCGTGGTCGCCGCCACCCCGAACGACACGGCGGCGAAGGTTGACACCGCCGCCACGTCATAGCCGTCCAGCCCCAGCGCGCCATAGATGCGATAGCGCACCGCGCCGCCCGACAGCGCGCTCAGCCCGATGGTGTTGCCGAAGGCGTAGGCCATGAACCCGCCCGCGACCACCACGCCAAACGGCAGCGGCTTGCCGATATGGCGCAGGCCCGACCAGTCATAGCCGATCAGCGCCGCATAGCCGCCCATGGCGGCGGCGAAGGCCAGCGCCAGCGTCGTCCACGGCGTCGCGCGCATCTGCGCCGTCACGTCGGGCAGGCTCACCTCGGCCAGCAGCCCGCTCAGCGCGTAAAGCCCCAGCGCGAACAGCCCCGCCGTGGCGATATAGGGCAGCGCCGCCTTCAGCCGCCGCAGCGTGGCGTTGCTGAAATCCGGCGGCGTGCTGAAGCCGGGCGCGTCTGAGGCCGCCATGGGGTGCGATGGTTTCCCTGTTTCGAGACGCCCGCGCTCTAGCACGGTCGCGGCGCGGGCCAAAGGGGCGGCGGGCCGCGGGATTTGCGCAGCGCCTTGCGACGACGCCCTACCGCGCCGCGCCGCGCTTGAGCGACCACATCGCGCCCAGCGGCGCGACGCCGGTGACATGGTGCAGCGCCGCCATCCCGGCATGGCCCAGCAGATAGGCCCAGGCCAGGTTGCCGAACAGCCCGTGCAGGTCGAGCAGCAGGTCGCCGCCCAGCCAGAACCACGCCGCGCCGCTCAGCGCCATCGCGCTCATCAGCAGCAGGCCCAGCCCGTGCGCCGCGCTGGCGAGCGCCGCCGTCTCGTCGTGACCGGGCAGGCGCAGCCGCGTCAGCGCATCCTTCAGCGCCAGCGCCTCGGCCCTGAGCGCCGCCCGGCGCGCGGGTGCGGCCCAGGGAAACAGCGCCCCCGGCGCCGTGCCGACGCGCCGCAGCGTCAGGTTCAGCCAGAACAGCGCGATCAGCGCCAGCGCCGCCAGCCCGGCGTATTCATGCGCCCACAGCGCCAGCCCGTCGGCCCGGCCCGGCTCGGGCCCATCCATGACGAGGCTGATCACAAGCTGAAAGGCGACGGCGAGCGCGACGCCCGCGTGAAACAGGCGGGTGGTGAAGACGTGGCGGACGGCGGCTGACATGGCTTTGGGTCTTTCCTGAACGGCGAAGCGGCTTGGATATGGGGGCGGCGCGCCCGCGGCGCCCAGCCTGCGCGCCTGTCGAAAGGCGATCCTGCGCGCGCCATGGCGCCGCAGGGGCATGAAATCCTGCGGCGCAGCCTTGCCGCAGGGGGATGAAATCCTGCGGCGTCGCCTTGCCGCAGGGGAATGGAGCCCTGCGCGCTATGGCGCAGCAGGGGCGCGGAGACCTGCGCGCTATGGCGCCACAGGAAAGCGCAGCGTCACCCGCAGCCCCGGCGCGTTGTCGCTGAGCGCGATCTCGGCGCGGTGCATCTGCGCCACGGCGGCGACCAGCGCCAGACCCAGCCCGGCGCCGCCGTCGCCCCGGCTGGGGTCAAGCTGGCTGAAGCGGGTCAGCACGCGGGCGCGCTCGGCCTCCGGCACGCCGGGGCCGTGATCGGCGACGCTGAACACCGCGCGCCCGCCCTCGCGCCGCGCGGTCAGCGTGATGGGGCCTGCGCCCTTCGCGTGGATCAGCGCGTTGTCGATCAGGTTGCTGACCGCCTGCGCCAGCAGTTGCGGGTGGCCCTGCACCACCACGCCCGGCGCCGCCGCGCAGCGCATCGCGGCGCCGCGCTCCTCGGCGGCGGCTGCGTAGAGGTCGGCCATGTCGCGCGCCAGCGCGCCCAGGTCGATCGGCGCGAACTGATCGGCGCCCACCCCCGCCTCGACGCGCGAGATCTCCAGCAGCGCCGAGGAGGTCGCCAGCACCGTCTCCGCCTCGCCCAGCGCCCGCTCGATGCGGGCGCGGCGCTCGTCGGGCGCGGCGGTCTCGTCCAGCGCGGCCTCCAGATGGCGGCCCAGCCTGCCCAGCGGGCTGCGGATGTCGTGCGCCAGACTGTCGGTGACCATGCGCAGGTCGCCCACCAGCGCGGCGATGCGGTCGAGCATGGCGTTCAGCGTCTCCGCCAGCCGGTCGAACTCGTCGCCCGCGCCGCGCAGCGGCACGCGCTGCTCCAGCGCGCCGCCCATGATGCGCCGCGCCGCGCGGTCGATCTCGGCGATGCGCGACAGCACCAGCCGGGTGAGCAGCCAGCCGGTGCCCAGCGCCAGCGCGGCGGTCACCGCCAGCGCCCAGCTCAGCGCGCGGATCAGCGTGCGGTCGAAGGCGGCGCGCGCCGCCACGTCGCGCCCCACCAGCAGCCTCTCGCCCCCCGCCAGCCGCAGCGCGGCGCCGGAGATCGTGGTGGGGGCCTCGGCGCCGACGCGGTAGAGCTGAAGCG
>Ga0100380_10005056_pt1 | contig 13683 bp, 6 predicted proteins | sample CryGeymeta201504_FD_80417 | JGI IMG/M metagenome (GOLD analysis project Ga0100380, IMG submission 80417) | Groundwater microbial communities from Crystal Geyser aquifers in Utah, USA - Crystal Geyser metaG 2015-04 | ecosystem: Environmental > Aquatic > Deep subsurface > Groundwater | place: USA... | reverse complement strand
GTCATTGATCTCGCAAACGCTGTAATCTCGAGCCAGGTCTTGTTGCATCCATCGGCCCTTCTCGGTATTCGGATTGACCACGATGCTTCCTGCCATGGCATCTCCACGGCCTGACACAATTTTAGTCAAGGATGTACAAACCGCATCAGCAAGACCAGAATTGATCATGTCAATGTTCAAGAAATTGCCAATGGTGTCATCAACTATCAAGCAAAAATCGTGCTTGTCTGCCAAGGCTCGTAACTTGACCAAGTCAGGACATTGCAGCAATGGATTCGAGGGAACTTCCGTGAAAAGAGCACAAACTTTGTTCGAAGGAGATTGTCTTTCCAACAACTGTTCCAAATGCTTCAAATCTTGTGCATCTCCCAAACCGAAAAATTCCACACCGCCGGGACAAAATTCTTTGCGAGAGCATAGTTTGAGAGTATCGAGGTACGGAAAGCCGTAAACAATGGACCGGCCACCCAGCGATGATGAATCTTTGGACTGCAACAATTGATAACGACGTGCTGATCGCAGCGCTGTATAAATACTGGCCATGCCACTGGTGGTTAGAAAAACCGAGTCTTTTGAAGGCACATCGGCCCATTGAGCAATGCGTTGTCGCATTTGCAAAAATACGTTTTCCTCGGGAGCATTAGCCATACTATCGCTGGAGATGCGAACTTTTGCGCAATCTCTATTTTTGTCACAGGAAGCAGGATGGTATATGTACGGGGCTTCTGGGCCAACGGTGACATCTCGCCGAACTGGGACGCCTAAAGCGTTCAATGCTTCCTCTGCACGACGACTGCTTACAATTTCTCCAGTGTGCTGCCAGTACGCCTTGGCCTGCATCCCAGCCAGTGTTTCCGCAGGAAATAACACTGCATGAATATTTGCGGCACCCACAGCGACAATACGAATTCTGGACATGGAAGAGGATTCGACAGGATCTTCTTTGTTGTAACACAATAGAGCATTATCCTTCTTCGCTGCCTTGTTTGCAGTTGACGATTTTCCATTTTCCTCCAGGGCTTCCTGTAAAAATGCCTGACAACGCACCGCTGCAGCGCGACCCGGCAACAGCAAACAATCTTCGGCTTTATCGGCTTTTCCGTATCGTTCGACTACTATCGACATGAGTTGCAAAATCAATGGATGGTAAACAAATCGGGGGTACCCACATCGCATGGCCGAGGTTATGCTTTCGTCTCCCTCTTCGTAGCCGACAACAGAAGCCCACGATGGCAAGCTCACGGAACAGGCGTGTTCGTCTCGAGGCAATGGATCTCCCAACGGTTGACTGCCGGATGGCTCCAGTTCGGCCAGAGGCGATGAGGTCTCCTTCTTTACAGCGCTCATGTTTTTGTCTGGTTTCTTCTATCCTCTTGCTATGTGTACTTTACAACGGCCTATACTTGCTACAATAGTCGCGGTTGAAAAATTGTCTCTCAGTTAAGACAAGTGAATCTCAACAACTTTTGCGGAAAAAATGCGATTGGAGAGGTCCGAAACGTATAAAAATAACTGTCCTCGTTGTAAAATAAATAATACAAGAGTAGGCTAGTCTACTACTAGTCTAGTAGTAATTAAAAAATAATGATAATATGATGATTGAAGTGGTGCGTTATGCTGTCGTGAAAAAAGGATTCTTAAATCCAAGGTTTTCAAAGTACTGTAATCCAAAGGTTGGGTGGTGACGAGTGTCAAGCACTAGTACTACTAGCTAGCTACAGTAGTAGGTTACTCCAAGTACACGTAGAGAACGATCATGGCATTTTCGCCCACTTGTAGCACATGTTTTCAGCCAAGGTACCATCGACGGCTATTAGCATAGACAGCGCTACCAGCAAGTGCAGAGCACATGTGGCGTTCGACTTTCTACGTCAAGGTGAGCAGGCTGTCACTCTTGAGGAAGTTTTCATCGCCGAGGCTACTATGTTCCGAAGAAATAAACGATGCCAGCCGAATTAAAATGGTACGTTATGTATTACATCAGTTATCTTTTGAACGTCACAAAAAAAAACAGGTAGCTTGCGCAAGGAAGAGAAAGCAAGTTTTTACTTGCCAAGATGCCTTGGCACTCTTCAGTTTTCTGTCGGCGGCATCCCCGACAGGTGGCGATGGCTGGACCATCGAAACGTTAGTCTGCAACGATGTCACAGAATTGAATCATCGTATTGCTCGTGTCATAGGTGCATAGATATGTAAGGCTGCGCTAGCTAGTTTAGAGCAGGTATTCAGTTCAAAGTCATCGTATTGTCGTGTCATGGGTGCATAGATATGTAAGGCTGCGCTACTAGCTACTCGAGTAGTGTAGAGCAGGTCTTCAGTGTACATCCTGCTCTGTGCTTTGCATTATTTGCTCCAAATCATCATTGCATTCGCAAACGCCTGCCGACTAGTCTAGACCCCTTGTTACCTGTAATTCTTCAGAACCCGTTGTCACTCCAGGACTCTGCCGCTCTGATGATGAGAAGCACACCGTCAACTTTTTTACGCCACTTCTTTCAGATGCTCGATTTATCCATCTTTCTCCGTGAGTACCGGTACATTCTCACCAGTAAAAAAGTCATATTTTATTATTTAATTTCTGTTAAAAAAATTATCACCTCAATAAGTCTTTCTAATTCGTGTCGTACTTTTTCTTGTTTCTAGCTACTACTAGACTACTACTATAACTCAAGTACTTCTTTGTTTACCACACTGGTACTGCTAAAAAAGTCTTCAATCCGGCGCCTGGGGAAATTGGATTGAGCTTGATTGGAATGCAGATCGAAGTTTCAGCATACCAGTACTACTAGACTACGTACATCTTGGCTTACGACCTACACTACTGCCTACCAGACTACCAGGTACTAGACCCTAGTACATCGAATTCTATGCGAGTGGCTTGGTATAATAATGTTCGAATTCATAATAAGTCTCTAGCATAGATACCTCCGTTGGTTGGGGTTGAGCTGTACACATCATCGCCACATCTCTAGCGTGCATCTGAGCGGTCAGCAGTCCGATCATTATGTTCATCAAATAATGATGAAACTTGTTCCTCCCAAAGTTTTGTTGTACCGCTTACTACTAGCTAGAGTAGCAAATACGTCTAGACTAGTAGTAGCAGTATACTTTTGTGGACTATGAAGGTACGCATAAATTTCATTTCTGTGGCATTTACCCACCCATGAAATTTAAACTATGAAGAGAATAGCCCAACATTTTTCATTGGGAATCAAAGCGTTCGGAAACTTCTTTTGGTGCATGTCAGGTTTTTGTTGGTGCTCTTGCTGTGACTGCTATTATTTCGACGACTAGTACTACTAGACTCTAAGAATAGTATTAGAGGGGTAGAGTACTACGTACTACGTAGGCGCAGGTGTATGTGTATGTGCTAGAGCATTCCCACACCGTGTGGTGAGTGAGAGTTCATTGTTGTTTTACCTGAGCAGCTTACGATGTTTTTGAAAATCTCACATACAAGAGGTAGATATTTGAGTTCAAGATTTTCCTAAGTCTTTCTTCGCGCAGGGTGGGCCAAAGCTTGGAGCGGTTCTCCATGGTACTGTGTAGTGACAGTAGTATTGCTAGCTACTACCGGTACAGGACTGTTGAATAGCCAAAAGAAGCACGAGGCAATGATGTGATCCAGGGATATTCTTCCTTCCATCAAAACCAACTGAAAAACTTATCACACATACAAGAGAAAATCGGAGTGATTATCACACGACACAAACAACAGTTACTCATATCTACTCTAGTAGACCTAGTAATTACTTGTGTCAAAGGAGTTGCTATTATTATAGCTACTTGATGCATTCCACGTTTCTCTAACTTATTTGTTAACAAATCAATATTATATAATATCATTAACAGAAGCTTCACTCTCGGCACAACAAGCACCAGCTTTGCACCAAGGACAATCTAAGAAATAAATAGAACGTGATTTCTCCGACTCCTCACGCACACCGAGTCCATTCCGTCTTGATTTACGTTGTAAATCCAGGCATCAACACACACGACACGCATTATACACACTAGATATCTCTCTCTGTTTCGCTCATCACATACATGAGTATGACTTCTGGACATTCCGTTGCTACAGAATTCACAACTTCGGAAAGAAACAGGAACGCCAACAAGGAAAATACCAACACGACCTGTGTCACCAACAACAGTCCTATCACCCCCACCACTTCCGCCTCGAAGAAGACCTCTCCGAACAATATGACGATGACCTGTATGCCTCCTCCAGCAGTGGATTCTGCTGTTCCCATTCCGAGACGCAACCTGTCGGAAGCCTTTGAGGAACTCTACGATTCCACACCAGCTGCTGATGCACCAGCAGATGATAATGATGATGATGATGGAAAGACGGCACCACCAAAAGACAAGAATGAACCCACCAAATATAGTGCTACTACTCTGAACAAGCAACAGCTCACCAGTATGATTTCTCCCACGGGTGTTGATGAATTGCATGCACATTCTGTCAACTGCAGCAATGATAATGCCAAAAGTACTACGACTGGTGGTTCTCGCAAGGTCAATTCAAAACCAGTTCCCTTGGCTGAGCCCTCTTCTTCTTTACCATCATCATCATCATCCACTGTCTCGTCTGCCTCCAATGCTGCTACTGAAGCAACGACTTTTCCCTATTTCCATTTGCACGAGTCTTTGAAACGAGAATTGTCACAACCCGTTATTAATCGTGTCAGTTTTTATGGCGTTATTCATGATATCAACAAGGAAGCGAGTGCCATGGCCGCCAATGATGATTCTACGTTGATGAATTCAGCTGATGGTAACACTGCTACTGTTATCAATCCCTCTAATGGTGCCAATCCAGTGCCAATTTCTGAAGATATTGGCAGTCCTCTGGTGGAAGCTGTCACGGGACCCAGTCCGTCTACAATTAATGCGACTACTACCGCCGCCACTATTATCACCAAAGACACGGAGACGACAGTTCAAGCTGCTTTGATCGACGAAGAACGCTGGCTATTGTCGGCTATTGAATGGCGGGGAAAGGATGAAAATCGTTCTATTCAAGCTTGTCCTCCTACTTTTTTGCAAGCCATGGGAGAACGCGAATACGAAAATCCACTGACGAGTTTGTCGGTCGGTAGTCGGACGCAACTATGGAAACCATCTCGCAGTTGGTGGGAGGCCAAGTCTGGAAAGGTACGTCTATTCGCTGTAATACAATGTAATTTGCTTTCTTTTGGTTGTTTTGAGATTTATTCTACAATCATTACGGCACTCATATTCTTGTTCCATCCGCATTTCATACACTAAATAATAGAACCCTTGGGTTGAGCCCCAGATTCACAACAAGCGTTGGCGATACTTGTGGCCTTTGATTCATTACCACAAGTTCCTTGCCAAGTGCATTAAAAAACTGAAGCGTAACATGGTCGATGTGAAGCAGTCAGTATCTCCCGTTGCTGCCTTTCTTCGAGAGGAAGTCTGCGCTGTATCAGACCATTTGGCAGCTGTTTCACTATTCGGTTCCGACGAATGGAAGGATTGTCTTCAGCACTTTAATGGGTGGACAGATACCAGCCCAGAAACTGAAGCTCGTCTTCGTGTCCTCATTGGGAAACTCGATCTCCGTCCCTTGGCGGAACACGGGGATGTTGAAAGCCCACTGTTGCGAAGTCAGATTGACGAGCAATACCTCCGCGCTATTGCAGCCCAACGAATGCAGATGGAGCCGGGTTTGACAGATCCAGTTACCGGTCAGAGCATTGCAAATCACAAGAACTCTCATGGAAAGCAAGTTAACCAGCATCGCCGTAGTGGAACTGCTGCGACTCGTTCGGTCCCCAGCCAAGTTGGTGTTGGTAATATGATGGCTCGAGGATCGGGAGTTCGTCGTCCACGATACGGTTACGACCAGTACCCCTATCCATACTGGAATCAAAGTGGCTGGCACCAGGCTCACTACCAGCATCCGTACGGAGACGACTCGAGTGTGAATACATCCCTGACGACCGATTTGTCGGAGTATGGTATGCCTCCAGGAGCGCATACACCTGGGCACTATTATCCCCCACACATGTACCAAATCCACCCTCATCCTGCACAGGATCCACGTTCCAACGGAGCTCTTCCGGCATTCGATCCCAGCATGCACGCAGGAGGAGTCGATCCAAATATGTATCCCATGCATGCACCGTATCCTGATTATGCTGGTCTTGGCTACTATGGGCATCAAACTGTCGACCCGAATTTTGCGTATGCAATGCCGGAGCCCGAGGTTCTTGTGGGAGGCTACTACGGAATCCCACAAACACCCAAAGCGACTTCTCGCGCAACTCCTGCGGCCCAACAGAAGGGACAAGATGAGGATGTAACCAACGAGCAGGCAGGTAGCTGCATGGCGGAACACCACCCACCTTCTAACTTTGACCCCAACCAAACGCCTTCCCGGTCTCCCTACTGGGGGCATTTGGACGCCACGATTGCCATGGGACTGTCTACTCCCCAAACCCAGATCAAGGAGACTTTGAAGCGCGCCAGCATTGTTTCTCCGGAAGATGCAGGTGCCGAAAGTGCTCAGCCTTTGCTCTTGCAACAGTCTCAATACGGGCACTACAGCTATGGGCCTGCTGTCAGCAATGTATGTACCATAAAGTCGTATCACTCTGAAGTGTTTATTTGTGATTGCTCCCTAACACCTTTTCTCTTTCTTTGCTTTTTGAAAACGTCAGTACGGGCCCCCTTCGCCTGCCACGCAGTTCATGATGTCTCCTCAGGGGAACTTTATGAACTATGGCTACACTGGTGGATACGTTCATTCGCCCAGCCAGGGACAACAACAGGCTGGGTCGTCTCACATTAAGCAGACGTCACCCAACAAAACGAAAGATTCGTTGTCTTCCTTGAAGCGAGTGCCTCCGGGATTGTTTCCGTCGGTTGCAACCAAAACCAACGACAAGCGCACCCCCAAGAGGGATAACCACCGCAGCCCGTCGACGGTGGAAACCATTACGGAGAGCGAAACATTGTCTGACGCCGTTTAAGTGTGTCTGGACCTTGCTCCACTACCAATCGGATGCGACCGTTACTAGTTGACTCAATTCTAGTGCGAGTGGATTCCATTCCCAACAGCAAAAGTATAAAACATTGCATGATCTATGGGACAACCTTGTCTGATCTATTGAAATTGTGTCGTAATGCTTATAAGTACTAGCATTGTGAACATTCAGTGACTGCGCTCCTTTTCTTCTTTGTTGGTATACCTTTCTTTTGAAACTGTAGGCTGGCAACTTCGTGTCAGTGTATGGTAGGTTTTTAAATGTAATCCGGAATATTACAGCAACACTGATTCATTCCCAAGGTTTAACTAAAAAATCTGGAATATCTACATTACGGGGATCATAATCCCAAGCTCTACAGGGTACGAATAGATAGCAGCTGCGGTTTCACTCAATTCAATGATATGTTAGCTACTAGTACCATCAATGTAGCTACTAGCTCTCTACTCTAATAGTAGTAGGAGTAGGAGTTCTACAGACCTAGTTATTTTTCTCGCTTTGTCAGAAAGGAAGAACATTCGGTCGGAAAATAATTGTCGCTTCTTAGGTGCATCCTTTACCACTGATATATTTCAAAAATTGTGTCCGAGCATCTGTTGATTCATAATAATATCTTTTTCGTTACGTCATCCAATCATAGTGCGTGTTATCTACCAGCCAAGGCGAGTGACTCGGACTGAGCTGATTCCATCTCATCTCTGACTACCTTTACCTTCTTATTACTGTATGAGAATATCAAGGAAAAGAGACAACGACAGCAATCCCAATCGACACACTCACTGTCAGCAATCCAAAGAAAAATAATATTAATCTTATCTACCCAGGTTGTGCAGTGCAATTATTGTTCTCGTCCAGGTCTACGTTGACTATAATATAAGATACATTTTGTTTCTGAGGTTTGCCAACATTTAAGGAGGTAAGCGCCGACGATGAACGGTGACGACGAGAGGATGCGGCGTCGGCTGGAAATGCTGTGCATGTCGTGACAATGGAAACTTACAACATCGGAGTCTCACCCTGTTGTTATCTACTGTACTTAATGTTTGTATCTCTTCCGAATTTCACTGCAATTTACGGCCTGTAGAAATTAACAATATTGGACAGAACCTATTTGGAACATTTTGAAAATACCTCAAATAATAGACATAAAACGACAACAATATTACTGTAGACAATATGACTCGAACACAAGGAACAAAACGAAGAAATATGTTGTTATCGCACGGACGATTTGTCCTTGCTGCTGCAGCCCTTCTGGTGCTTCAGACAGATGCCTTTACAACATCTCAAAACCAGCCATGGCATCCAAGTCATCTCCAAACGGCAACTGTGCACCGCATGTCGATGATAGCTTCGGAATTGAAAAAGGAAAAACCAAGTCAGTCTAGCCACGGTGCCAGTCGCTCCAAGCCTGTTGTAGTTTCAGAAGAAGCAGAGGCACTCAGTCACTCAGCAACAACCATGAAGTTGACACCCAGTTATGACCTGTTTCAAATGTTAACGGAGGAAGAGGGAGGCGTGATTCCCCCCAAGATGAGCGGCAACGCAATGAGAGACGGATCTGCCCTAAAGAATGGCGAAGAAGACACCTTGGCAGGAACAAAACTTTCTTCTTACGAAGGATTGGGAGGGAAGAACAAGATTGAGGGACTACCTGATCCATTCAAGATGGTGGAAAGAGAGCTCAAACCGTTCGCAGATTCTATTGCGGAATTAGTATCAACAGATCAGCCCGTCTTGTCCATGGCTGCCAAGCATTTCTTCGAAAAGAGACACGGAAAACGATTTCGTCCCACTATCGTACAATTAGTTGCGAAAACAGTGGCGGCTTGTAATCCAGAGCAGAGCTCGAAAGAAGATGATGTCGTCGATAAATCTGGGGGGGCAGCAGTCTGGCAATGGAGTGGAGCTTCGAAAGTAGATGTCGAAGGGGGAGTTGTGACACCGAAAAACCACGAAGGATCGGATGTATGGCGAAAGCAGGCCCAACTTGGACAGATTGTGGAAATGATTCACGTTGCATCTCTGATTCACGACGATGTGCTAGATGAGGCTGACACACGAAGAGGAGGTGAATCTGTTCACAAGCTCTACTCCAACAAAGTTGCTGTCTTGGCGGGTGATTACCTTTTGGCCCGTGCTTCCGTCCTCCTGGCTCGGCTCGAAAATACTGCTGTGGTCCAAATCATGGCCACCGCTCTAGAATCTCTGGTAGCAGGTGAAATTATGCAACTGAAGAGCTCACCAGAGTCCATGCTAGAAATTGAAACATATTTGAGAAAGTCTTATTACAAGACGGCATCTTTGATATGCTATGCGTGTCGATCGACTGCCCTGCTGGGCGGTCACGCGTACGATTCGACCGTGGCGACAGCCATGGAGGAATTTGGATTTCATTTGGGCCTTGCCTACCAAGTCCAAGATGATATTCTTGACTTTACAGCAGCAGCTTCTGTACTCGGAAAGCCAGCGCTAGCTGATATGGATTTGGGACTTAGTACTGCTCCAATTCTTTATGCCGCACAAGAAGCACCTCATTTACGACCGCTGGTGATGAGACGGTTTAAGAAGTCTGGCGACAAAAAGACAGCCCTGGAAGCTCTGTACAAGAGTGACACTGCAATGGACAAGGCCAAGAACCTTGCTAAATTTCACGCACAGGTAGGGACAAAATTTTTCACTTGTGCTTTCTGTGAATTTTTGCAATAAATATTGAATTTGCTCAACTCTTGTTTCCTTTCCGGTTTTGTTTTCTGCTTGTTTGCAGCGCGCTGTGGATGCGTTACTACGCCTACCTCAATCTGAGGCGCGAGATGCTTTGGTACGATTGACACATGCTGTAATTACCCGCAAAAAGTAAAGAAGAAGTAACAGAAAACATCGATTGCCCCTCGCACTTCAAAGTATCCTCTACTACCACAGCACTCTGAAGTTCATGCAACAACACACTCCACTGTTCTCGATATCAATCAGATCAACATTTCAAATTACCACGCATCAAAACAAACCAATCAATGTACGATTGCAAGACAAAACGGCAGCGTATCCACATAGAAAATTGTCTAGTGAAATCAATCTTTATATTACTCTGTATATAATATGTTGTGTTTCTCCAGTTCCCCTTGTTTTCGTGGAAAAGAATTTAAAAAAGGATCTGACGATTGATTGCAAATTTTTTAGAGAGATCAAAATCTTCTTTTTAATGGAGAACCGAAACATTGAGCTCATGTGTCCTCTGTTGGCTCTTCCTACCTAGTCCTTCTTGTCAGCGCCTATTCTCTGCTCAGTACTAGCTAGCCAGCTACAAACAGATACCAGTACTAGTAAAAGTAGACTAGTACGACTGACAATGCTGTTTGGTAGTCTAGTAGGACTGTGATGAGAGTAAGCCTATGAGAGTAGTAGGACTAAGAGAGTAGTATAGGACTATTAGACTACTAGCTACTCTCTAGTAGACACTACTATTCTAGTAGACCCTACTACTCCAGTGCAGTAGACTTCTTGTTGGTCGTAAAACAAGAAAAGGAAGTCCCCTCCTATGTGTCACGAACATGTTCAATCCCTAGTACGCGCGCGCGCATCGTTGGGACAAAATCTTAGAGAGAATAAAATTCACGACAATGGCGGTTCTCGATGATAGCGTGTTTGCGCTGGCTTTTTCCGCAGCTGAGGTTGAACCACGAAAATGGCTGGTTGCTAAATCGAAGCACTTAAACTCTTGCTTGATGCTTCACTGACTCGCAAGTCACCATATACCGTTTATTCCTTGATTGAGCGCATCTTATAACTTGAATCTTTTTTTTTTAGATAGATCGCACTGGTATACAGATATACAGCAGTCAGCAAATCGAGCATTTACTAGCTAGATTTAAACGGCAAACAGAAAGCACAACAGCTTGAGATCCGTTGAGCCATGGATGCTTTCAACAGCGGCAGCGGTAGTAACGGTGATAATAATAATAATGACGACGGCAAAAGTTCCTCGAAAGACGCGGAGTCTCTCCTCATGGCTGCCATTCCCAAGAAGAAACGACCTCCTCCGCCGCCGCCGACTTCTTCTACGGCAGCAGCTACTGGCAGCGGCAGTCTCGTAGCATCGAGCTCCGATGCTCTGGAGAATATGACGATCCCTCGGCGATCCAAACCTTCAAAAGAACGCAGCGGAGGTTTATCTGGCGATAGCTCGCATTCGTACATTGACAAGTACGGGCAACGTCCCTCCAAGATCGGCAGCAGTGGGAGTTACGGCAATGGTCATTCTTCGTACGATCAGCAGCAGCAGCAGCAGCCAGTGAAGGTGAAGAGGGTCTCAATTATAAGTAACTCTCCTTTTGTGTTGAGAATCAGACTAAGGGGAGTGTCCATGGACCAGGGGGGCATTCCTCATTCTACTGCTCCCGCAGCCCTGCTGTCTGTGAATGCACCCAAGAAAATGTCACGGGAAGAACCGCAATCCTTCGAGACGGAAAGTCTGATTTCCGCCGACACTTCTAGACCGCGGAAACGTGAACGTATTTCCTACGAAGAAGTTGATGAATGGGATGGTTTGATCGACAGTGACAGCGAGGGTGAAAATGCCGGGGAGGAATCATTTGGCGGCAAATCGTCCACCAAGAAAAGAAAATTACGACGAACTTCTGACAATGGTCACAAGGCGAGCAGTACTACCGCCAGCGAGTATGCCTCGGCACCTCCGCTGCACTCAGATTCGACAGCAATGCTTGATCCTGGGAGCCATAGTATCGTCGAGTTGGGAGCCGACGCTGCCGATGGAACAATCGATGCTCCACCACCAGGGTGTTTGGGACCTCTGTGGTATTCCAGAGAATGCGTTCTGCATATTTTTGTTGTAGAAAAAGTTGTGGGTTGGAAGCGACGACCAATTACTACCTTGGAATGGGACGATCCGAATGCTCTCAAGTTTCTAGATCCCAATGAAGCCGCTACTTTGTCGCAAAAGGCTCTGCAGCACGAAGAATTTTGGAATGATCCGCTAAAGCGCATGGAGGTATCTCGTATCAATATCACGCAATGTCCTGTGATCATGGCACTTGCCGCGGAACGAGAAAAAGCCAAGGCGAAGGATGAATCTAGACCGCCACATTTTAACGTCAAAACGGCTGCAGCAGGTGCACCTAAAACGTCGGCAACAGGAATCGATACGGATGAGCATGAAGAAGTTCTCCTTGTCAAATGGCGTGGACGTTCATACATGCATTGCAGCTGGGAGCGACCGTCGGATATTATAAAACTCGATCCTTCCAACAGCACAGCGCGTCACAAGATTCGGCGCTTTTACCAGAGCCAAGAAACTGTCTTGGGGTTGGATTGGAGGAAGCGAGTAGAAGAAGATCGGGCGACCAGCATGGCCATTCATAGTCACGGTGGTGTGTCTGGAAGTGAGGAACAACCCAGCGAAATTGACGAGTTTTTTTCGCCCCAGTGTTTGGAAATCGAGCGTATTCTTGGATGTGATGAAAATGAATTGGATATGAATGTCCTGGCGAAGCAACGAGCTCTAAATATCCGAGCTGAGCAGGAGGAGATGCGTCGCAAGGATGAAACAGAAGAGAGTGGTGAGGGACAAAAACCACATTCTACGATAAACCACCTCCTGCTGAAAGATTTGGTTGATGTGCACGAACGTGTAGTTCCTTGGGATCCAGAAGACAACGTTCGCTATGTTGTAAAGTGGAAGGGATTGCCAATGGCGGAAATAACATGGGAATACTGGAGAGATATTAAGCGAGACGCAGTTTACGAGACAGAAGATTTTTGGTATCGGCAGAAGCCTCCAAATCCAGAAGTTATCGAGGCGATGGAAACCTGGCAGCATCCGCATGTCAAAGATTTCGTGAAAATGCAGGAATCGCCCATCTATGGAATATCCGAGAGACCACGACCTACTGCAAGACTTGGAGACGGAAAAGATCCTCCTGAAGAGGAGGAAAATGAAGGAAAGCAAGGTTTCCAACTTCGAAAGTATCAGTTAGAAGGTGTTAACTGGCTTTTGTTCAATTGGTGGAACCGACGATCGTGCATCCTGGCCGATGAGGTACGATTTTGATGTTATAAAATACTTTTTTTCTCGGCCCCGACCTCACAGCTGTTCGCTTGTGTACATTTAGATGGGTCTTGGAAAGACTGTTCAAACGTTGGGTTTTCTGCAGGAACTTAGCAACAACCCACTGACGAAATTGCGGGGTCCATTCTTGATTGTAGCTCCGCTATCTTTGATTGGCCAATGGCAATCTGAGGCTCGTGGCTGGGCTCCGGATTACAACGTTGTACTCTACCACGGCTCAGCAGATGCACGAGAGTTTCTGAGACAGCAAGAATTCTACTACACGGAACAGTTCGTGCCGAAGAAAATGGCGACAAAGTTGCGAAGACAACATGTTACCAAGTTCCATATTCTCATTACGACGTACGAAGTTGTAATGAAGGAAATTCACATATTTTCAAAGATCAAATGGAAATCTCTTATCGTCGACGAGGCTCACCGGCTGAAAAATGCTCAATCAAGGCTCTTTGCGGAGTTGGCGTCTGTGCCGAGAGACCATTGTGTCTTGTTAACTGGTACACCTTTAGCGAACAACACCGAGGAACTCTGGGCGCTCCTCCATTTTGATGATCCAAAGGCCTTTGCTGATAGAGAAGATTT
>Ga0100380_10005045_pt1 | contig 13695 bp, 10 predicted proteins | sample CryGeymeta201504_FD_80417 | JGI IMG/M metagenome (GOLD analysis project Ga0100380, IMG submission 80417) | Groundwater microbial communities from Crystal Geyser aquifers in Utah, USA - Crystal Geyser metaG 2015-04 | ecosystem: Environmental > Aquatic > Deep subsurface > Groundwater | place... | reverse complement strand
TGAGTCGTTTGCCGGCCGGTGGACGACTCCGTGGCCCCCGTCCTTCAGCCGTCCTCTCCGTACTGCCGAACGCCAAGGCGCCAGGGCGCAAAGGCGCAAGGGGTTTTCCCTGTTCCGTCCCACCCCGCGGCCGGCGTTTGGCGCCGGCTGCGGAGTGCGGGGGGCCGAGTACCCTGGCGCCCATGGCCCGCGACGCTGACCTGCCCGCCTGGCTCCTCGCCCCGTTCGTGGGCGGGTGCACACCGCGCGCGGCGCGGCGGATCGGCATGGAGGTGGAGATCCAGGGGGTCGATCCGACCGCCGGCCACCGCCTGGGGTTCGGCGGCGAGCGGGGGATCGAGGCGGTCCTCGCCTACCTTGCCGGCCACCACGGCTGGCAGCGCCAGGTCGAGGGTGACGCCCTCATCGCCCTGGCGCGCGACGGCGCCACGGTCACCCTCGAGCCGGGTGGCCAGGTGGAGCTCTCCACCGCGCCGCGCGCCACCCTCGCCGAGCTGGAGCTCGACTACGTGCGCTTCCTCGCCGAGCTCGACGAGGTCGCGGCCGCCCTGGCGATCCAGTGGACCTGTCTCGCCGTCCATCCCCTGGACACGCCGGCGGCGGTGGGGTGGGTCCCGAAGGGGCGCTACCGCTACCTCTCCCGCCACCTCGCAGGAACCGGCACCCTCGGCCACTGGATGATGAAGCTCACCTCCGGCGTCCAGGTCGCCCTCGACTATGGCGACGAGGGGGAGGCGATCGACCTCTTCCGCACCGCCCAGGCGGTGGCGCCGGTGATCGGCGCGTTGGTGGCGAACTCGCCCTTTTGCGCCGGCGGCCCGGCGGGGGTGAACGACTACCGGCGGCACATCTGGCGCGCCACCGATCCGGCGCGCTGCGGCCTGCTCGCCGGCCCGCACGCGGATCCCGCCTACGGCTTTGCCGACTACGCCCGCCACCTGTTGGCGCTGCCCCTGTGCTTTCGCTGGCGCGCCGGCGCGTGGGGCGACGGCGGCGGGCGGACCTTCGCCGACCTACTGGCGGCGGGCGAGGCGACCGCCGCCGACTGGGAACTGCACGCCACCTCCATCTTCACCGAGATCCGCCTCAAGCACTTCGTCGAGATCCGGGTCTGTGACCACCCGGGGGTCGACCGGGTCCTCCCCCTGGTCGCCCTCTGGGTCGGGCTGCTCTACGACGAGCGAGCGCGTGGCGCGGCGTGGCAGCTCCTCGGCCCGGTGGACTTCGCCACCCTCGACGCCCTCGACCGGCGGGCGATCGCCGGCGGTCTGGCGGCGGTGGCGTATACCCACACGGTTGGCGATCTCGCCCGCGAGCTGGTGGCCCTCGCCAGCGCCGGCCTCGCGCGCCTCGGCGACGACCCGGCGCTCCTCGCCCCCCTGGCCGCCGACGCGGCCGCGGCCGAGTCCCCGGGCGACCGCGTCCGCACCCGCTGTGGCCATCCCGGCGGCCGCCTCGACGTGGCCCGCTGGCTTGCCTACGAGAAAGAGCAGTGGCGGCGGTATCTGGCGCGCGATGCGCGCGGGGGTAGGGAATAGGGGGGAATAGGGGATCGGGGTGGATGGCCGCTTTCGCGGCCAGAGGGTCCTTGGGGGGTGGCTGCCCTCTGGCGTCGTTCGGGCCCGCAGGGCCGTCCTCCCCTATCCCCTATCCCACCACCGCCAGCGGTCCGGCGCGCAGGACGATCTCCCCCAGCACGAGGAGGAGGGTAGCGGCGAGCGGCCACGGGAAGAGCTCGCCGTAGCGGTGGTACTGCTTCACCGCCACCTCGCTCTTCTCCAACTGGTCGATGGTGGCGAAGACCTCCGCCAGGGTATCGGGAGCGTCGGCGCGGAAGGCGCGGCCGCCGGTGGCTTCCGCGATCTGCTTCAGGACCGCCTCGTCGATGTGGCTCTCCACCTGCGGGTAGCGCAGCCCGAGGGGGGTCGGGACCCCCATCCGCACCACCCCCTCCTTGCCCACCGCGATGGTGTAGATCCGCACCCCGCGGGCCTTGGCGAGGTTGGCTCCGGTCATCGGGTCGATGGGGCCGGCATTATTCTCGCCGTCGGTGAGCAGGATCAGGATGCGCGACTTGGCGTGCGAGTCGGCGAGCCGGTTCACCCCGTTGGCGATCGCCGTGCCGATCGCGGTGCCGTCTTCGAGGAGGTCGAAGTCCACCTGCGCGAGCAGGGTGTCGAGCATCGGGTAGTCGAGGGTGAGGGGGCACTGGGTGAAGGAGGTGCCGGCGAAGACCACCAGGCCGATGCGGTCCGCCTGGCGCTGGCGGATGAAGTCGCGAATCACCCGCTTGGCGACCGTCAGCCGGTTGTCCGGCTGAAAGTCCTCGGCGCGCATGGAGCCCGAGGTATCCAGCGCCAGGATGATGTCGATCCCCGAGGAGGAGACCCGCTCGGCGGTGGCCACCGACTGGGGGCGCGCCAGCGCCACGATCAGGGTCGCGAGGGTGAGCAGGCGCAGCCCCCCAAGCGCCGCCCGCGCCCGCGTCCGCCAGGTGGCGGGTAGCTCGCTCGCCACCAGCGCCAGCCCCGCCACCCCCACCCCGCGCCGCCGCCCGCGGCCGCCCCACCACCCGCCGGCCACCGCCGCCACCGCCAGAACGAGGAGCCACAGGGCGAGGGGATCGGCGAGGCGCATGGGACGAGGATTGGAAATAGGAAACGAGGGGAGGTCCGCCCCGCGGGATGGCCACCGATGCGAAAGTCGCAGCCTCACGCGAGGCTCGCGACCCCCCCACTATCCTCCATGACCACGCCGCTCTTGGGGAGTACGCGCCGCTGCCGGCTTGAGGTCACGAGGTTCCGGGAGACGACGTTTTCCTCGCCCAGCAGGCGGGTGAGGAGATCGAGGCCCGGCGTTCGCCCCCTCGCGGTGCTACTCCACTGGCACTCGAAGAGGTTGAGCCCTGGCCTTTCCCGCCTGGTGGGCACCGGTGAGCAGCGATCGGCCGCTCGGTGATCCCGGTGCGGAGGGTGGCCTCCAGCTCGCGTGGGACCGAGCCATGCGGGCAGTTTGTCGTGCGATTGTTGGTTTGTCGTCACTGGAAACCAGCGATCCCGGCCCTGCCCGCGCTCCCCGGCCGCCCTCCATGGCCAGCCGCTGTGGCCCAGGGGCGCCGCACCCACCCCTCGCGCCACGGTCAGCCGTCCGCCTGGAGGAGCAGACACTTCAGGTAGGCCGACTCGGGGAGCACCGGCAAGACCGGGTGGTCCGGGCCGGCGCCGCTCACCGCCAGGAGGCGCACCGGCCGGCCGGCGTGGGCGCTGGCGCGCGCGACGACCTGCAAGAAGGTGGGCAGGTCGAGGTGGTGGGAGCACGACGAGGTCATCAGTAGCCCCCCCGGGGCGAGGCGGGCGAGGGCGAGGGTGTGGAGTCGTTCGTAGCCGGTGATCCCCTCGCGCAGCCGTTTGCGGCTCTTGATGAAGGCGGGGGGGTCGAGGTTGATCCGCGGCCAGCGCGTCGTGGCCGCCTCGAGGAAGGCAAAGGCGTCGCTGCGTTCGAAGCGCAGGCGGCTGGCGAGGTGGTTGGCGGCACCGCTCTCCGCGGCCAACGCCAAGGCCGGTTCCGAGCGGTCCACCGCCACCACCTCGGCCGCACCCGCGGCGGCGGCAGCGAGGGCGAAGCCGCCGGTGTGGCAGAAGAGGTCGAGACAGCGCTCGCCCGCGGCCAGCTTTGCCCAGCGGGCGCGGTTGTCGCGCTGGTCGAGAAAGAAGCCGGTCTTCTGGCCGGCGAGGGGGTCGAAGCGGTAGGCGATCCCCTGCTCGTGGACCACCGGCGCCGGCGGCAGGGTGCCGTGGGCGATCTCCACCCACGACCCGATTCCCTCCAGGTCGCGCACCGGCGAGTCGGCGCGCACCACCACCCACGCCGGGGCGGCGAGCGCGATCAGCAAGGGCAGGAGGGTGGGGAGCAGGCCATCGGCGCCGGCGGTGAGGGGCTGGACCACGACCCCGTCGCCGTACCGGTCGATCACCAACCCCGGCAGGCGGTCGCCCTCGCCGTGGACCCAGCGGTAGGTGTCGCCGAGTTCGAGGGTCGCGCGCACCGCCTGCGCTTGGCGCAACCGGCCCTCCAAGAGTTGCGCGTCGATCGGGTGGCGGCCGCGGCTGAACAGGCGGACGCAGATCAGCGAGTGGGGGTTGGCGGTCCCCACCCCGAGGGGTCCGCCGCGGGGGTCGACCACTTGCACCACCGCCCCAGGGGCCACCTCCTGGAGTCCCGTGGCCACCTCGTTGGAGAAGACCCACGGGTGGCCGAGCTTGAGGCGCCGCGCCTCGCCCGGCCGCAGCCGGATCTCCGGCAGGGGGGTGGGGTGGGGGTCGCTCACCGGCTCGGCTCGATCACCGTCAGCCCGCCCATGTAGGGGAGCAGGGCGTCGGGGATGCGCACCGCGCCGTCGGCGCGCTGGTAGTTCTCCAGCACCGCCACCAGGGTTCGGCCGACTGCCAGCCCCGAGCCGTTGAGGGTGTGGACCAGGCGCGGCCTTTTCTGGCCGGGGACGCGGTAGCGGATCTGGGCGCGGCGTGCCTGGAAGTCCTCGAAGCAGGAGCACGACGAGATCTCCCGGTAGCACCCCTGGCCCGGCAGCCACACCTCCAGGTCGTAGGTCTTGGCGGCGGAGAAGCCCAGGTCGCCGGTGCATAGCTCGATCACCCGGTAGGGGAGGCCGAGGCGCTGGAGCACCTGCTCCGCGTGGCCGGTGAGCTCCTCCAGCGCCGCGTACGAGTGTTCCGGTTCCTCGAGGCGCACCAGCTCTACCTTGTCGAACTGGTGTTGGCGGATCAGCCCCCGGGTGTCCTTGCCGGACGCGCCGGCCTCGCGCCGGAAGCACGGGGTGTAGGCGCAGTAGCGGCGCGGCAGGGAGCCCTCTGCGAGGATCTCGTCGCGGTGCAGGTTGGTCAGCGGGACCTCGGCGGTGGGGATCAGGTAGAGGTCGTCGTCGCGGCAGGCGAACAGCTCCTCCGCGAACTTGGGGAGCTGGCCGGTGGCGGTCATCGACGCCCCGTTCACCAGGAAGGGGGGAAGGAGCTCGGTGTAGCCGTGCTCGCCGGTGTGCAGGTCGAGCATGAAGGCGATGAGCGCCCGCTCCAGCCGGGCGCCTGGCCCCCAGAGGACCGCGAAGCGCGCGCCGGAGAGCTTGGTCGCCCGCTCGAAGTCGAGCAGGCCGAGGCGCTCGCCCAGCTCCCAGTGGGGGAGCGGCGCGAAGGGGAACGCGGGGGGCGTTCCCCAGCGCCGGACCTCCGGGTTGGCCGCCTCGTCCGCTCCCACCGGGCAGGCCGGGTGGGGGAGGTTGGGGACGGTGAGCCAGAGGGCGTCGAGGGCGGCGAGGGTCTCGGCCAGCTCCGCGTCGAGGGTGGCGATCGCATCGCCCAGGGCGCGCACCGCCTGTTGCGCGGCACTCGCGTCGCCGCCGGCGCGCTTCACCTCGCCAATCTCCTTCGACGCCTCGTTGCGCTTCGCCTTCTTTTCCTCCACCGCCGCGAGCAGCTCGCGCCGCCGCAACTCCAACCCCTGGAGGCGCACCACGTCGACCGTGGCACCACGCTCGGCGAGGGCCCGGAGGAGCCGCTCCGGCTCGTCGCGCAGGATCTTCAGGTCGAGCATTCGCGCCTCCCATCTCCCGTGGCACGCCACCGCCGGGGGCGGCGATTCTCCCGGAGGCAGCGGCGCGCCACAAGGCGCGGCGGGGGCGGGGGATAGGAAGTAGGAAATAGGGGAGGACGGCCCGGCGGGTGGGCGACGATGCCGAGGGCAGCCATCCCCCAAGGACCCTCTGGCCGCGAAAGCGGCCATCCACCCCTACCCCCTATCACCCCCCGCGCCGGACCGACACGCGGCGGAGGCGCTGGCCGTCGACGGTCACCACCCGGACCTCGTAGCCGTCGAAGGTGGCGCTCTCGCCCTCGCGCGGCAGGTGGCCCAGCCGGCTGATGATCCAGCCGGCGACCGTGTCGTACCTGCCGCTCCCCTCGGGGATCGTCCAGTTGAGGCGGCGGTTGATCTGGCCAATGTCGAGCCGCCCGTCGAGGAGAAAGGCGCCGTGGGCGTGGGGGACGATCTCCTCCTCCCCCTCCTCGCCAAGGCCGCCGGTGATCTCCTCGGCGATGTCCATGTAGGTCACCAGGCCGGTGATGTCGCCGTACTCGTCGGCGACGATCGACATGCGCCTCCCGTCACGCCTGAGCTCCTCCAACAGGGTGCCTACCGCCTTCGACTCGGGGACGAACAACGGCGGCTCCAGCAGGCTGGGCCAGTCTACGGTTCCGCCGCCAGAGAGGGCGAGGAGGACGCCGGCGGCGGTGGCGACCCCGAGGATCTTGCCGTCTTCTCCCACCACCGGGTAGCGGCGGAAGGGGTGGGTGCGGATCACCTCGATCAGCACGGCCTCGGGGGCAGTGGCGTCGAGGGTGATCATGTCCCCGCGCGGCACCATGATTTCGCGCACCCGGGTCGAGGCGAGGGCGAAGACGCCATGCAGGCGATCCGCCGCCTCCGCCGCCAGCGCCCCCTCGGCCGCGCCGAGGGTAATGAGGCTCTGCAACTCGGCGGCGGTGACGAACCCCTCTTGCTCGCCGCGGCTGGGGAGCCAGGCGGTGAGCAGGTGGGCGAGGGCGGTGAACAGGCGCAGCAGGGGGAAGAGGAGGCGGCGCAGGGTGTCGATGGGGCGGGCGGCGAAGAGGGCGATGGACAGGGGGTAACGGGCGGCGATCCCCTTCGGGGTGATCTCCCCGAACAAGAGCAGCGCCGCGGTCACCGCGACGGTGGCGTAGGCCACCCCCGCCTCGCCGTAGAGGTGGAGGCAGAGGGCGGTGGCGAGGGCGGTGATCGCCACGTTCACCAGGTTGTTGCCAATGAGGATCGCGCCGAGCATCCCCTCGGGGTCGGCGCGCAGCCTCTCGATCCGCCGCGCCCCGGCGTGGCCGTCCGCCGCCAGCCGCCGGAGCTCCAGGCGGCGCACCGCCAACAGGGCGGTCTCGGAGGAGGAGAAGAAGGCGGAGAGGGCGAGGCAGACGGCGAGGGTGAGGGTGGTGGCGAGGGTCTCGTTCATGGCGTAAGGGGCGGTGGGTCCAACCACGCGGGAGAGGCGGACACGAAGGGGAAGATCCACCCTACGGAAACCGCCACGGTCGTGTCATGGGTGGGGTCGGGGAGGGGGGAGGCGGCCGGAAAGGCCGACTTCGCGCGGCGGCGTAGAGGGCGTGATGCACGGTGGCTGGCTGGGGTAGGCCCGACGCCGGTGTGCCCACCTCCCGCCGGCGGGGTCGCACCCTCCGTGGGGTTCCGTGGAGTCCGCGGGATCTTGCCAGCGATGGCGCTGCTCGGTGCGATCGCCCGCGCCGCCACGCCCGCGCGCGTGGAGCGAATGGGAAATCGAGCGACTCTCCCGTCGCCGACGCATCGCCACGCCCGCGCGCGTGGATCGAATGCCCACCCTCCCCGCGTCCACGATGCCGGCGGATCGCCACGCCCGCGCGCGCGGAGCGAATGGGTCCCTGAGCGTGACGCTGGCTGATCTCGCCCAGCCACGCCCGCGCGCGCGGAGCGAATGGACCTCTGCGTAGGCTGCGTCGCGGCGCGGAGCCATCGGCGCTCGCCTTCATCCGGCCTCCGTGGGGGTCAGGGCGCTTCCCGCGACCAGGGCGAGGCGCAGGCGGCCGCGGTCGAACAGGAGCCGCTCGGGAAGGCGCGCGACGGGTCCGTTGTCGATTTCCACCGCGATCACGTCCGCCGCCCGCCCGGCGGTGAGGGTGCCGCACACTGCTTGCCAGCCGAGGCAGCGGGCAGAGCCGGCGGTGGCCATGGTGAGGAGTTGCTCGGCGGTGAGCGGCTCGGGGGTGGTGCGATGCCAGAGGTAGGCAAAGGCCAGCTCCTCCCACAGATCCAGCGACGGGCAGGAGGCGAGGGAGTCGGTGCCGAGCCCCACCGGGATCCCGAGGGCGAGCCAGCGCGCCACCGGCGCGGGTGGCTGGCCGAGGTAGGCGTTGGAGCGCGGGCAGTGGCAGAGGGTGGCGTGCGCCGCCGCGACCCGGCGTGCCTCGGTCGCGGTGAGGTGGCAGCCGTGGATGAGGAGGGCGTTGTTCAGCGCCCCGTGGCGGGCGAGGGGGTCGAGGGGGGAGGGGCCGGCGGGGAGGGGGAGACCGCCCCAGCCGACCGCCGGGAAAAACCGCTCCACCAGGGGGCCGTTGCCGTGGGCGAAGAGGGCGATCTCGGCGTCCGATTCGGCGACATGCACGGTGAGCCCTACGGGGTGGCCGCGGCGCCAGGCGGCGAGGCGGTCCCAGAGGCGGTCGGAGAGGGTGTACGGGGCGTGGGCTGAGACGCCGAGGGTCAGCGGCGCAACGGGGTGGGCGGCGGTGATCGCCTGGACCCGGTCGGCCAGGCGGCCGAGGGCGAGGTCGGCGCGCGCCGGGTCGAGGGCGAGGAGCTCCACATCGATCCGCACCCGTAGGCCGGAGGCAAGAAGCGGTGGCTGGGCGACCGCGACCGAGGCGATGTCGCCCACCCCGGTGGTGCCGGTCGCCACCAGCTGCGCCACCGCCGCGGCCGCCGCCGCCTTGGCCTCGGCGGGCTCCATGCGCCGTTTGAGCTCCACCAGGCCGAGGAGCCAGTCGACGAAGTCGTGGGCGACCGGCCGCTCGCCCCTAAGGGCGGAGAGCTCCAGGTGGGTGTGGGCGTTGATCAGCCCGGGGAGGATGCAGGCGGAGTCGAGGTGGCGGACCGTCTCGCCGGGCTCGGCGAGGGGGGCGAGCTCGCGCCGCCGCCCCACCGCTTGGAGGATCCCGCCGGCGATTCGCACCCCGGCGTCCGCTTGGGCCTGGCCGGCGCCGGCCCACAGCCAGTCGGCGGTGAGGATCATGGCCACCCGGAGGTGGGGGTGGTACCCTGCCGCCTCCGCACCCCGCTGATTTTCCAGCGGCGCGAGGTAGGAGATGCGGGTCGATGATCGGGGTGATCGGCGGTAGCGGCCTCTACCAGTTGGAAGAGCTCGAAGGGGCGAGCTGGGAGCGCGTGGCGACGCCGTACGGCGCGGCGTCGGACGATCTCCTGTGCGGGCGGTTGCACGGGATCGACGTCTGCTTCCTGCCGCGCCATGGGCGCAATCATCGCCTGCTACCCTCCGAAATCAACTATCGCGCCAACCTCTGCGCCCTCAAGCAAATCGGGGTGCGGCGGGTCGTGTCGATCTCGGCGGTGGGCTCCTTGAAGGAGGAGATCGTCCCGGGCCACATGGTGGTGGTCTCCCAGTTCGTCGATCGCTCCCTCGGCCGCACCGCCACCTTCTTCGGCGACGGCGTCGTTGGCCACGTCTCCATGGCCGATCCCGTCTGCCCAGATTTGGCGCGCCGGCTGGCCGTCGCCGCCCGTGGTGCTGGCGCCACCTGCCACGAGAACGCCACCTACCTCGGGATGGCGGGGCCGCAGTTCTCGTCGCGCGCCGAATCCAACCTCTACCGGAGCTGGGGGATGGACGTGATCGGGATGACCAACGCCACCGAGGCGAAGCTCGCCCGCGAGGCGGGGCTGTGCTACGCAACCCTGGCGATGGCCACCGACTACGACTGCTGGCGTGTGGCCGAGGAGGCGGTGGCGGCGGCGGACGTCTTGGCGACGTTGCAGGCGAACGTCGCGGTCGCCCGCGCCCTGCTTCTTGAGTTGATTCAAGGCGACGTGGAGGCGCGGCCGTGCGCCTGCGCCCGGGCGGCCTCCGCCGCCCTGCTCACCCCCAAGGAGTCGATCCCGCCGGCGCGCCTTGCCGCCCTGGCGGTGGTCCTCGAACCGTGATCCGCAGACTCTTTCTCCCCGTTGTGGTCGTGGCGGCGCTGGCTGGAGCCTGCACCGGTGTGTCGGTCAAGGGCGAGGACGCCGCGGTGGCGGCGAAGTTCCGCGACATCGGCAGTCGCGAGCTGGCCATCGGCCAAGACGAAGCGGCCCTGAACGACCTCCTCCACGCCCGCGACCTCGATCCCACCGACGCGACCACCCACCACCTCCTCGGCCTCGCCTATCTGCGCCTCAGCCGCTACGCGGAGGCGGAGAGGGCGCTCCAGGAGGCGCTTTCCCGCGACCCGAACATGGGGCCGGCGCACAACAGTCTCGGCACCCTCTATTCCATTCAGCACAAGGACGCGGAGGCGGCGGCCGCCTTTCATGCGGCGCTCGCCGCCCCGGGCTACGCCACCCCGGAGGTGGCGCATGGCAACCTCGGCCAGCTCTACGCCCGCCAAGGCGACGCGCTCGCCGCGGCCGCCGAGATGCGCGCCGCCGTGGAGGCCAACCCTGCCTACGAGGATGCCTACCTGGCCCTCGCCGATCTCCAGCTTGCCGGCGGCGAGACGGCGGCGGCGCGCTCCCTTTTGGAGGGCGCGTTGACCCGGTTTCCTGCCAGTGCGCGAGTCCACCTCGCCTTGGGTAAGCTCCTCATCCGAACGCGCGACTACCGCGCCGCCCTGCGCACCCTCAAGGAGGGGCAGAAGCTCGCTCAGGAACCTGGCATGCGCGAGCAGATCGCGCAGCAGATCGACATCCTCGAGTAGCGCCGGTCCGGCGCTCACCCTCCCGGTCGCCCCATGCCCGACTCCTTGGTCACCCTCGGCCAGTACCTTTGCCGCGAACGAGAGCTGCGTGGCATGAGCCTCGCGCAGGTGAGCGACAAGACCAAGGTGAAGATCCCCTTCCTGGAGGCGATCGAGGCTGGGGAGCACGCCGTTTTGCCGTCGCCGATCTACGTGCGCGGCTTCCTCCGTTCCTACGCCGCCTTCATCGGCCTGGACGCGGGCGATGTCTTGCAGCGCTACCAGGAGGCCCTCGACCAGCGCGCCGAGGTCGAACGCCAGGCGGCGCCGCCCGCGCCGCCCCCGCCGCCGCCCAGCCCCGGGGCGATCGTCGATCGCTTCCTCCGTCAGGCGGACGACTCGCGCATGCGCGACCGGCGGAAACACCTCGTCGTGGGCGGCATCTTCGGGGTCTACCAGGGGCGTAACCGGGTGCGCAGCCGTTCCCTGTTGCTGGGCAGTATCGCCGGCGCCGGGCTGTTGGTGGTGGTCGGCATCTATCTCATCACCCAGCTCGTCTCGGCGCCCAAGGAGAAGGTGATCACCTACCGGGAGAACATGGCCCGCACCCTGGCCACCGACCTCCCCAAGCCGGTGCGCGCCCCCAGGGAGATCGCCGCCACCGCGCCGCTCCTCGACACCTTGCCCGCCCACGAGCTCGGTGGTGGTGGTCCGCGCGACGGGGTGGCGCCGCCGCCGCTTCCCGCCGCGCCGCCTCTCGCCGCGCCGCCCCTCGCCGCGCCGCCCCTCGCCGCGCCTGGTCCGCCCATCGCGTCCGCCCCCGCGCCCCTGGTCGCGCCGCCCCTGGCGCCGCCCGCCGCGGCGGGCCACCGGATTGTCATCGACGCCCATGAGCGCAGCTGGCTGGCGGTACGGATCGACAACACCCCCGCCAAGGAGTTCATGCTCGCCGCGGGCGAGCAGGTGCAGCTTACGGCGCGCACCGGCTTCGACCTTACGGTGGGCAACGCCGGCGGGATCGCCCTCACCGTCGATGGCACGCGCCGCCCGCCCCTCGGCGCTCACGGCCAGGTGGTGCGCGACCTCCATTTGCCGTGAGGTCCCACCCCGGCCGCGCCCATAGCCCATCACCCCTCGCCGACCGCCTCATGGCCGATCCCATCGCGACCCACACCGCCGCCCTCGTCGCCGCCCTGATGGAGAGCGAGGAGATGGCGCGGATGCGCGCGGCAGAGGCGCGGGTGGAGAACGAACCGGCCGCCGCCGCCTGCCTGCGCCGCTATCTGGAGGCGCAGGGTGGCTACGCCGCCAACCCCACCGCCGAGGGGGCGGGGCGGCTCTCCGCCGCCTTGGAGGTGGCGCGCGCCCAGCCCGCGATCGCCACCCTGATGGCGGCGCAGCAAGCGCTGTTGGCGCGTGTCCAGACCGCCCAAACCGCCCTCTGGCGCGCCATTGGTGTCGAGCCCGACCGCGGCTGCGCCCCCCCTCCATCTGGCACCGCGCCGCCCACCGCGTTATAAACCCGCCCCCCCGTAGCCGACGTAGCTCAGCCGGTAGAGCAGCGCATTCGTAATGCGCAGGTCCGCGGTTCAAGTCCGCGCGTCGGCTCCACGATCTCCCAGCGGTTTCCGGCGTCTTAGGGGAGGAAAGTTGTCGCGCTCTTCCGTGCCGAGCCGGTGGCGGGGCTCTTCCCTGGGGGTGGCCCGCCGCAGGCGGGCGGCGTGGCGCTGGTCCGGTGCCGCTCTCCCAGAGTCGCGCCGGCTTCCCGGTTGACCCCGCCTCTCTTCCCCCACGCCCCACCCTCTACCGGATCCAGCGCGTGGGGGCAGCGCCGCGGCGGCCGCAGCGTAGCTCGGGGTGGTGGGTCAGAGAGCGCTTTGACTCTCCGGAGGAGGATGCAGTGGGCCGCGCGGCTCGGCGCTTGGGTGGGTGGCGCCGGGCGAGTGGACGACCGGGTTGCAGGCCGTGGCGGGTGGGTGGCGGGGGGGCGTAGCGTGGGGGTACGGAGCCCGTCCGACCCTGCTTCGTCGCCGTTGCCAGGGGCGTGTCGGGCGTTGTCCCGCTCGACCGCGAGGCAGCGGTACGAGGCGCCCGCGGGGGGCGGCGCCGGCGGGGGTCGTGGTTCGGATCGGGCTTGGCGCTGCGTTGTGCGCCCCGCGTAGCCCGACCGCCGGCTTCCGATCCGGATTCGAGGCCGCTTCCCTCGCCACGATTGACCGAGTCCGGCAGACTCCGCGCCAGCCATGGCCCGCCTCGAAGAGCTCCAACCCGACGCCACCGTCCGAGGCATTCTGCCCGACGCGGCGGTCACCGTCGTCAACGTCTCCTGGCACGGCTCGGACGCGTTGACCCTCGTTTACCGCGGGCCCAACGGGCGGGTGGCGGACGAGATCCTCTACCGCGACGACGAGCCGCGCCTGGAGATCGTCGAGGTCGGCCGGCCGTGGAGCTTCGACGGCGACGGCGCGGCCTTCCGCCTCGTTGCTGAAGCCCACCGCATCCGCCTCGCCCACCTGTTCGATCCGCTGCTCGCGGTCCACACCTCCCTCGTGGAGCCGCTGCCCCACCAGATCACCGCGGTCTACGAGGAGATGCTGCCGCGCCAGCCCCTGCGCTTCCTCCTCGCCGACGACCCCGGCGCCGGCAAGACGATCATGGCCGGGCTCTTCATCAAGGAGTTGATCGCGCGCGGTGATCTCAAGCGCTGCCTGATTGTCTGCCCCGGCAGCCTCGCCGAGCAGTGGCAGGACGAACTCTACCGGCGCTTTCACCTTCCCTTCGAGATTCTGACCAACGACAAGCTCGAAGCCGCGCGCACCGGCAACTGGTTCCTCGAGAACGACCTCGCCATCGCCCGGCTCGACAAACTCTCCCGCAACGAGGAGGTGCAGCAGAAGCTCCGGGCGCCCGACTGCCGCTGGGACCTGGTGGTATGCGACGAAGCCCACAAGATGTCGGCCACCTTCTTCGGCGGCGAGGTGAAGTACACGAAGCGCTACCGCCTCGGTCAGCTCCTCTCGGGCCTCACGCGCCACTTCCTCCTGATGACCGCCACGCCGCACAACGGGAAGGAAGCCGATTTCCAGCTCTTCATGGCCTTGCTCGACGGCGACCGCTTCGAGGGGAAGTTCCGCGACGGCGTGCACCAGGTGGAGGTCTCCGACCTCATGCGCCGGATGGT
>Ga0100380_10005038_pt1 | contig 13703 bp, 7 predicted proteins | sample CryGeymeta201504_FD_80417 | JGI IMG/M metagenome (GOLD analysis project Ga0100380, IMG submission 80417) | Groundwater microbial communities from Crystal Geyser aquifers in Utah, USA - Crystal Geyser metaG 2015-04 | ecosystem: Environmental > Aquatic > Deep subsurface > Groundwater | place: USA... | reverse complement strand
GAGGTCCCAACTTAAGATATGACTATACAAATTTTTAGTACTCTACTTCTAAAATAGTAAGCTAAATATTTATCAGTAACACACAAATAAAACTTTGATAGGCCACCCACTGGCTAGAGTGGTAGGTGATAATAATAACATGTACTGTACTCTACTACTAGAGGAGTACTAGCTAGTCTACTACTACTAGTACTAGAGTAGAGTAGCTAGTACTACCAGGTACTACTCCTAGCTACTAGCTAACTGGTAGTACTAGAATAGACTACTACTGGTACTACTAGAGTAGTAGTAGTAGTCTACCACCAGGTAGTAGTAGAGTACCTGGTAGACTACCAGTACGAAGAACTAAATCGCTCATAAATGCGTGTACTACTAGCTACTACTAGTAGTAGTAGTAGTAGCTACTACTGTACCAGGTACCAGGTACCAGGTAGAGTGACTACAAGCGGGAGCCCTACGGTACTACGGTACCGGTATTGAGATGTCTATTATATTTTTGTCCGAGGATTTTCGTCGTTTGCGTTGTACTGTATTTATTTAACCAGCCAAACGGCACTCCTTAAATACAACCGTGGTCTACTACCTGGTAGTTTAGTACCTGGTGGTGATCAGTTGTACTACTAGTACTACTATTAGCTAGTACTAGAGTAGACTCTACTACCATGGTACTACTAAAGGTCGCTACTCTAGCTAGTAGTAGGCTACTACACCACCAGTCAAAAGAGTCCTACTACTAGCTAAAGTAGTAAACTAGTAGGATCAAACATAAACACCAAACAAGGCATTTATTTTCGCAAAACAGGAGACTACCGGAGTAAATACAATATTACATAGAGCATTGTAATAGTATTCATTCATTGAAATACTATTCTTATTATATTGTTGAAAACATGCTTTTGGTATCAGCTACGTATATGGGATACAAATATTGGGATACGTATCACCGAGGAAACCCACAACAACAAGCACGGCGCAGACAAAGTTCACGACGACGAAGCTCAACAACAAAGTTGTTGTCGAGTACTCGTAACAGGGAACGGCTTTCCCAAGGAGATATTATGCAACATCAGCTAGAAGAAGAAGAAGAAGGAATAGAAGTGGAGGATGGACAGGAGTTGTATCCACAAGCGCGACCATCGTTTGCAGAATTTGTGACCGAACAGGTCATTCTACCATTTCAACCCCAACAACCAGACCAACCAGAAAGGAAGAAGTCGATCTATGGGATGTTGGTATTTCCCAACGACGACGACGACGACGACGACGACAACAACAACAACATCAATGAAACATTAGAATCGCAAGAGGCTGCCAATGCTATGATTGCCGAATTAGGTTCCGTGCTGGGATGTCATACTTTCTCTATTTCAAGTAGGAAGATGGAAGGTCGTAATAATAGTAGCAGTATTGTGAATGACGTAATCGATGAGAGAGCACCTTCCTTATCAGCATGCCCTTCAGTTGTTTCTTCGATTTCCAGCAGAAAGGAGTAAAAAAATAATGGCAAAACATTCAATCCAAAATCCAATCATCATCAGCGGCACGAAGATGATATTATTATTATTACGATAGTATAATAGTATGGAATTGAAATCGATTCTTGGGATAGGAAAACACACGACGGAAATGGATGGCACCGTGCACCGTACATTACTAACTAGAATCCGATATTGCTGAAATAATAATGATAATGGTATGAATATGATCATCTTGCAACAATAATGTAGTAGGCAGTGATGATTGTTGACCAATCGAGTGGTCTCGGTCTCGGTCTCCCTATAGTATTCCTGCTAGACCTCTGATACACCCATACAACGTAAAAAACACCCACACACCCACATGAGCACCAAAAAGAAAAAGAAAAAACCAGTTTTGATACATGTATTTATTCATTTATATATGATTCAGGTTTACTGTACATAAGAGTTCTGCATCAATGTGCTTGCACAGTCTCTTTTTCTTCTCGTTGTGATGTCCCTTTTACTGTAGCTACCGTAACGCACTTGCTTAATACTGAATCCTGTAACAAGTAACAAGTATTATTACAAACCCCGAACATTACCCAAAGCACTCATCAACGCCAACGAGTTTCTACGGTGTTGTTGTTGCTGTTGTTGTTGATATTGCAATTGTCGTGCTGATTGCTGTTGCTGTTGCAACAAGAATGATGGAGGTTGAGACGGTTGTTGTTGTCTTTGCTGCTGCTGCTGCTGTTTGTTGTTGTTGTTGTTGGAATTCGTCATAGTCTTGTATTTAATAACATAATTCTTGGCACGTCTCCAATAATCTTCCCCTACCAATACTCGAAGACGATCTTCGACGGCTTTTTGGAGTGGTACAAATCCTGTTTCCCCGTTCCGATTGCGTCGAGTACATTCCGACACGATCTGTTTGGTTTGTTGCTTGAGAATATGATTGTTCATTGCTTCCAAACATTTGAGCAAAATCTTGACAAACAAGAGAAATTCTCTCTGTTGTTTTGCTTTGCCATTGTTGTTATTACCGACATTGTTGTTGTTCTGATTGGAAGCAGTAGTACTTTGCTGCTGCTGCTGTTGTTGCTGTTGCGGGAGTGCCAACAAGTTCGAACTATTCATGGTGTGCAGTATCTCATGTTGCTGTTGAGTCTGTTCTTGCTGCTGCAAAAGTTGTGCAATGATGAGACGTTGTTGATCTGGCTGCTGTCGTTGCTGCTGCAAAGCTGGCATAGACGGCAGCTGCTGCTGCAAGTGTCCCTGAACCTCTTGTTGAAAGCTTTGAAGAAGAGTGGTACCATCATCGTTGCCATAATTGTTGTTGTTGTTGCTATCATTCGATGACGCTATGCATATCATCAGATCGAGCAATTGCTGTTGCTGCTGCGTCTGATGTACAGTACTAGCAGTACTGCTACTACTCCTATTCGGATTGGTGTTGGTACTGGTATTCATGATGGATAGCTGAAGGTTGGCTGTTTGGTTGGTTGGTTGGTTGGTGAATTATTATACCTGGTAGTAGTATTCGAATTAGTAGCAACACGCAAGAGAATTTGTAACTGTCGACACGAACAGAAGAGTATGTTGCACTGTGTCACTTGTGTGATTTTATTTATTGCTGCTACAGACTGTACCAGGTATTATTGCTATTGCGCTGCTAAAAGTGTGATGACAACTCTTCTCGTTGTGGCGCGAGCAATGGTAGACTACTACTAGCTACTCCAGGTAGTACTACTAGTAGTGTTATACTAACACTTGGATGTTCAACCGAGTGCACGCAACCAAATTTGATTTGAAATGCGATTGTATTCGTTCCAATGCGAACAGTTCGTCTGATTTCTGGCAATGGTAAGAACCATACCTGGTAGTTAATTAAAACTACCGGTACCAGGTACGGTACTAGTACCATACTAGTACTCGCAGTAAGTGCGATCGTGTCCTTACCTGGTACCTTGTAATTAAAAACAATAAATAAAATACTACTCTACCAGGTACTCCTACTACTGTAGCTAGTACCAGGGTAGACTAGACTGCACCACTACCCTACTACGTACTGGAGCCACTCGAGTACTGGTACCTGGTACTGCCTACCATGCACTGTACTACAACTACTACCAGAAGTACCTGGTATTGCTAGTACCAAGTAGTACAGTAATACCATTAGTAGTACCAGGTATGCCCAAAATGGCCGCTGGTTGTCCCGATGGGCTTCGGGTTTGTAACCAAAATTCTCAGATGTCTGCGTTCGGATTTAGCACTGTCCAACTGTACAACCGGAATACTGGCTGGTGATGCATACTAGTACCAGGTACTGCTGGTACTACATAGGCAATAGTAGCTACTACTAGAGTAGCTAGGACTAAAGCTTTTGTACCAGGGTACTTAGTACAGTAATTCGATAACAGAATTTTTACGTAAGTTGTTTGTGTGGTGGCTGTGTCAAAGACCGTTCGGGCAACATGGATAGAGTTCGGATTTGTGTCAAGTTCAGACGTTTCCAAGGAAAATCCTTTTCTGAGGTCCGAGTCGAATCCCGTGAAAAAGATTAAATCATGCTGTAGACGTCATTGTGGCTTTTCCCTCAGATCTTTACCAGGTAACGTAAAACGTTATGCTGGCCGTTCCCCCCGAGATTGCCTCAAGAACGTAAAAGTATCTTCTCTTCTTTGAATCAACCATGGCATACTACACAAACAAGATTTGCCACAGCAGCCCAACATAACCTTTCGTCAACTCACCTTTTGGGTAGACTACTGCAGTTCGTATAGTCCTCTGAACAAAAAAGCTAAATTACAGCATCATTTTTTTCTCCAAGGCCCTTTTGTCCTCTGTCCTTTATTATCGAGTCCCTTCCCCCGATGAAGTTCATCGAGATACTGTATTCAAAAATGCCATCCAACAAGACAAACACGCGAGCATTGTTGATGATGCTGTTAAGATTACTGATGATAACCAATATGGCTGCTTTTCAGATCAGTGCAATTCGCAGAAACTGGAAAAATCATGCTAGTATTAACAGCAACAACTACTACTACAACAATATTCGACTGGCAGCAACAACGACAACCCAACGGTCCCAAGAAGAAGTGACCAAAGAATTGTACGAATCCATTGATAAATTCATGGTGTTCATGGATACATCGTCGCCCTTTAAAAATCAAAACAGAGAAAAGATGCAAGCATTGGCCAGAGAACACAATGCCATTGTTTATGGTGCACCAATAGAGCCGGCTGCTCCAACTCCAACAAGCAGCACCAGTACTACTACTATTACCGCCACCAAAACTCGAATGCCAGAAGTGAGCAGTCGTCTAGAACCTGCCATGGCCAAAGAATTAGTTAAAGCTGCTTTTAGCGCCATGGAACCCAAATACGAATCTAAGAATAAAAGTACCGTTGATGCACCCAAACAAGACTATGGTTCCAGAGCTCCCGTTCCAGTCTCCAGCAAAAAATTGCCATCATCATCATCGGAATCAAAACATCCACCCACTGCGGATGCAGCATACCACACTAATACAACTACCACTCGCAAAGGACCCATATTTGCATCCTCAGTGGCATCTCCTACTGTCACTCCCATTGAAGGTGATGTCGTTGGCAAGCATTCAACACCACCAATACCACCTAAAACAGTCGTGCCCGTATCGAAGGATCCTGTATCATTGGCACCAAAAAAAGATCAATTTGATTCCACAACCGTAGTGCCCGTTTCCAAAGATCCACCAAAGGTGGCACTCAAAGGACAACCGAATGCGAAAAAGTTTGCTTCTTCTGTCGCATCGGCACAGGTAACTTCCATCATTGCAGATGATGATTTTGATAGGAAGAAGCTTTTAACGGAGGACGACCACGAATTACCAGTTACACCCAAAACAGTGGTACCCATCTCGGAGGATCAACCAGGTTCCATCAACGTGATGGATACCAGATCTTCTTCCAAAGTGGATACTGCACAAATCAGTACAACTTCATTGGCTGAAGACATTGCAAGGATGGAGCAAGATATTGCCCGAATGGAGGAGGAAATGAAGAAAGAGGAGGCATTTGTGTCAGACTCGTTACTTCCACCACCACCACTAGAAGCAGCACCAGCACCAGCACCAGCGACGACAGCTTCTTATTCATTTCCTCCCATTGTATTTTCGGACAAGCCAGATGTAAAGGTTTTGAAACAACTCATCAACGACGCCAACGATTGGTTCGAGGAGCACGGGAACGACGATCTTGATGATCAGGAATTAAAAGAGGAAGTACACGAGATGATTCAAGAAATGGAACACATTCTAAGGTACGCGACCGTCAACGACGACAGCAATAGCACCCCTAAGTTTGCCGTGTTATTACCAGATTCGGGAGGTGAATCTTCCAATAATGTTGACACTACAACAAAAGTAGCACTACCTTTACCACCACCACCATCAGCTGCACTCAAAGTATCTGGTTCCACGGCCTTGGGATTTTTTAAGGAACGAATTAGTGCACTCCAAAACAATGGAACTATCAAGGAAACAACGTCAACAGGTACAGAATCAGCAACAATTAATCCGCGCCCTACTACTACTACTACTACTGATGCTACTACTGCTGCTTCTGCTGCTGCCGCCGAGATATCAAGTACTAGACCTACCACGAAGGAACCAACAATTGATAAGGCCAGTGCCGAGACTACCAAGAAAGAACGAGTGTTGAAAACAGTGTTGGCAACCGATGTGGACGAACCCATTCGTCATGAATCATTGAGTGCCGTTGATCGTGCCTTCAAGGCATTGTCAGTCGGAAAGGTTACAAATGCAACTCCAGAGGCTGTCATTACAAACTTGGAATCGGATAGTACCTATGTATCTTCTTCTTCCCCTTCTTCTTTCAATGATGAAAATTCTTCCAGGGCAGGATATTTTTGAGAGAGTCGGGAAGGCAGGCAGCTTACACAAAATTGATTGTACAAATAGTGAAAAACTTGAGTTATTGCGTTTGCCAAAAAAAGATGCGCGCTCTTCTTAAAGCTCGCTAGGACATTTTATGTTACACGAAGCACACCTTTGAAGGCCAGCGACTTTTAGATAAAGCTAAAACAACAGATGAAACAAGAAGCTAGGCATCAACCACTTTCTTATAGCACTGTTCACTTGTTATGTTTTTGTTCATTGAAAAAATAATTCTCAGCAAAATCATAGTGCAGAAAAGTCATTGCTGCAAGATCGCCAAAGGCGTTTTTTCTCCAAAGAATCATTAAGGGAACAGGACGCGATGACGATGATGATGATTGATCATTGCATAGTACGGCGGCGGATCTTTCCCTGCCTTCGTTACGAGTTTACAATGCTGCTCTTTTTGCGTGCAACGGAAAAGTACACCGTACTAGTATCTATGATCTCTAGAGCGATCATCCACTGATTTTTATTTTTATTGTTGTTGGTTTCCAAAAAAAGTGAGGAGGCGGTGGTTTAAAAAAAATAATGGACAAGAAGCCAGGCGTCAAAATGGAGCAAATGAGCGTCTATTGCTAAAAAACTCAAAATACGAAAGAAGACGCATAGCTGCCTTTCAACATTTCACTCTTTCATTTCTCAGCATTGTTTCGATTTTTCACTCTGCGATCGTTTATCATCGTTGATTTGTTTCACAACAGACAAGTACTCGAGTACCACACACCACACACACATACACATACTACTAGTAGCGTCTACTCCAAACTTCTCCACTGGTTGGTTTTGTGAACTACTCTAATAAATTACTAAAGTTGTTGATCCTGAAGTTCACAAGACGAGGCCGAAGATCTGCTCGATACCACCGGATCATTACATCATACCGAAAGAAAGAAAAACTCAAATATCTAATTTTAACGGGGAGTATCGAGAGGAAAAATTTGTAAAGGCACTTTTTATAAAGTACAGTAATTTTAATTAAAAGATCATGCCCATCATGAAACGAATGCTCGCTGTTCACTACGCGATTGCCGCGATGGTTATGGCTGCAATTGCTACTAATAATATCCAGCGCGTACGAGCCAACGCACCCAAAGTTCGACCCATTGCGACCGAAATCTGCAATGAACAGGACGGAACGTGTATCAATACAGCATATCTTGATGACTGCGGTATCTGGCTGGCCCCGTCCACCTTGAAGGGTGCTGGATTAGGAATCTATGCCGGACGAGATTTTCAAAAGGGCGAGTACATGATGGGAGGAGATATTGTTATTCCCATTGTGGATATCATGATGCACCAGCGAGGTCGAGGAAAGTTTACCTTTCTGTGGGATGAATATACCTGGAATGGACGAAGTTTAGGCATGGGTCACGAGGTCATCAAGGAAGTGAATGCGGCATCTCCAGGTACAGTTAACAATATTGTAATCTTGTTTGTCTCTAATGAAAGTCAACACTTGCCTCACTATTTTGTGCATTATTTCATTTCTATTGTAGGATTTGGTGCTGCTGCCAATTGTTTCCTGGACCTTGTGAATGTCGAAGAAGGCGATCCCACAAATACCATGCCCAATGGATTGCATCGATCCAGTGATCCAGGTGTCGGGGCCTTTACAACGTACCATGATCGTAAATCTAATGCCAAGATCGACATCAATGCTGGGCAAGAGTTGTTTGTAAATTATGGTCAGCATTGGTTTGAGCAGCGCATCCGATTGGGTCCCATACCTTTAAGGAAAGGACTCCAGCAATCGACTAGTTTCTACCGCAAATTTCAAGCATTGAAGCGGGCCCACAGAGAGGTGGACGGCAAAATTTACAATGATCTTTGGGATACCTTTGTCAGAAATACAGTGTACAACGAATCACGCACCATTGGTGCTTTTTGGCACACGGAACTGGAAAAGGAATGGCTCGAACAAAACAAAACACTCAATGAAATTCGAAAAGAGGAAACAACCCGCGGCACGGACTGGTTGAGACAGTATGGTAATTGCGCCGATCATATCCGGGAAGAACCGTCCACAATTCGACAAGCTGGACGAGGAGCCTTTGCTACCCGAGCAGTACCCAAAGGTGCTGTTCTCGCCCCTTTGCCTATCATTCAGATTGTTGACAAAACCGTCTTGGAAATGTATGAATTAGCAGATATCAAGGCCAAAAAGAGGGAAGACAGACGAATTGCTGGATATCAATTGCTGACAAATTATTGTTTTGGTCACCAAAATTCAACCATGGTTTTATGTCCCTACGGAACTGTTGCAAGTCTAGTCAATCACCACCAGAAGAAAGCCAACGTCAAGTTGCAATGGGCAGATCCAAAGCGCGGAAACCACAATCCCGAACTTTTGAACGTACCAATATCAGAGTTTGCATCACAGCGAACAGCAGCATTGGCCATGGACTTTGTCGCTCTCCGTGACATTGAACCAGACGAAGAGATTTTTCTGGATTATGGAGACACGTTCGAAGCGGCTTGGCAAAATCACGTGAGCAACTGGAACATAAAGGACGGTGACAAGTATGTCTCGTCTTTTATGTTGAATGAAGAGAACATCGAGGAGCTTCGGACTGAATTCGAACAGCAACACGACCCCTATCCTGGAAACCTCAACATTGAATGCGACCATGGCATTTGGAAAGGAATAGATCAGGTACTATTCGAAACAAAAAGTGAGATTAACGTGACAGACCCTGAAAAACGGGACTGGTGGGTGTGTGATCTTCTTCGACGTCGAAGGGTGGACGGTGTTATTCGGTATACTGCGGTGGCAACACGACCGGACCCAAAGAAAAAGAAGAAAACAGAAGCCGCCAAGAAGGACGAAACGCCAAAACCAAAATATGTCAAACTCACCGATATTCCAAGAATGGCGATCCGTTTTACAGACCGCCCCTACACATCGGACATGTTTCTCAAACAGGCGTTTCGGCACCACATTGGCATTCCCGATGAGATATTTCCAGATGCGTGGAAGAATTTTTCGCCGTCGCAAAAATAGAAATAGAAACAGTGATGGTATTCCAGAGACGGGGGCGTTAGGCACTTGCAGTTTTGCACAACACTAGTATCGTAGCAATTTAAATTAAGATACTCGCTAAAGTTTAAGTAGTTGATTTAACGAGCGTTTACTCATATGAAGCAAACTATCACAGCTGCGATATTCTTTCTCTGTCGTATTCTGGATACATTACTTGCCTTCATGACTGCTCGACTGTCATGAGCGTTGCTACAGAGCTATTCGCCAGATCATCGCCTGTCTGCATTGGTGTTGCCCCCCACGGCCTTGTCTAGGACAACTTTGTCATGAACTGCATTTTCTCCGAATACTGGCTCGAGCGGGTTAACAAAATCAAGTATTCGTTCCTCCGTCTCCTCTTTTTCCTCCTGCTTTTTTCTCACTCTAGTTTCTGAGTACTTGACGTGTGATTCACCAGACCTGCTTCCATCTTGTGACCCGTATTCGTTTTCTTCTCCATCTATACAATAATTGTCTTCGATCCCCTCTTGATGAATCTTGCTTCCGCGGAAGTCGTCTGCTACTTCATTTCCGAATTCAGACTTTCCTTTCTCCCCAGACCGCTCACTCCTTTTACCGAAGCCTTTGCAAATACGAACGAAAAGGTCTACAACGCAGCAGAGTACTGTGATCATGAGAACAGTAAGCCCCAAAACAGCCATAGCAATGGCTCCAGCGTTAAGGTCCGTAATTCTTTTAATAATGCTTTGGTCCTCGTGGTCAGACTTGTGGGCGATGTTAGGCACCGATGAGGACAGGGAGGAGGGAGCCAGAGATGGCATTGATGTGCGGGCAATAATGGTGTTTATAGTCCAGGCAGGGTCTAAGGACGACACTTCGTTGCCAAGCTCGCCATAGGCGACAGCGTCCTCGGCCAGTTCATCCGCATTGGATTGGAGTATTAGTGCCATGTCTAAGACATTCTTTCCCTTTAGGAATGTATTGAAACCGGCGACAGCATTGAAGCAGCTCGATTGCACATCCGTCTGGTCGCGGCAGTCTGTTTCTTCCAAGTCAATGGCGGCGGGCAAAGACACTACGTAAATGGCAGTGTCATTCTGTTGCAAGCGACGCATTTCTCGAGGAACCGTGAATCTTCTTGAAACGCTCGTGTGCAGCTGTAGCTTTCGCGCCGTGTTTGCCATAGAAGCTTTCAACCCAGGCCCAATGTACCCCGATACAACACTTTCAAAGCCAGTATTCAAAGCTGTGTAGTTTGGTTTCGAAGTACTATCACTGGTGTACTGTGCGAAAAACTTGACATTGGATATAAGTACATTGCTCCTCACAGGACTCTTTGTGACAGCGTCATTGAGGTTAGCCTGTGTGTACTGGCAAACTTTGTTCGCTCTTTCAGCTGCCAGAATATTCAGATCTTTCTGAGAAATATCAGGCCGAAAGGCTCCCAGCAAGTCAACCGCTAACTGATCGTCGTCCGTTCGGATGGACAATTTTTCGAAGCAACCTTGAACAGCATCTGGCAGAGCCGCCCAAGGAAATCCAGCATATGTGTTTCCTGTCATGTAGTTCAAGAAGGTAATAAATTCTGTTGTGTTCAAAAGACGATCAAGATTGGCGTTGGCATTCGTTAAGAACTCCCGGCATTCGTCGGCTCGTATTGAGATTGGCTCGAGCACCACGTTATGAAGCGTTGTTCTGGTTGGGCCTGGACGAGCTCCATCATTCGTTTCGTCACTTGAAAGGAAACCGAAATCATCACTTTTGGTAGAGTCTGGTAGTCCATAAATACTTTGAATACCATTCACTTCTGGTCTTCCTTTGTCACCTCTGTGATCATCCCCAATGCTTCCATCGATAGTTCCACCCATTGAACCTTTACCATCGCTGTTCTTGTCGTTGTCTTCTTCTCCCCGACTGGGAAGATGCATTAGACGATAGATCTTATTACGCATACGCACACGGTTGACATTCCACAAGGTACTATTCTTGAACGGCGGGACCTCCCATACGGCATTCTCAATATATTCTTTCATAATAGTGCCCCGGACATTTTCGTCGTGTACGAGTTTTTGCTTGACGTATTCCATAGGAATGACATCGCCACCGCCGTAAGTAAAGTATGCTGTTAGGTAGTATCGAATGGTCAGCGGCATATCATCCAAAGTCGCCTCGTTAAAATCCCATCCCTGCATGTCCAGTGACACTTTCACTTGCCGAGACCCGTAGGATGATTGCAATACTCTGGACAAGTATTGCTCCGTCAAGGGTTTCAAGTGTTGGATTTCCTGAGGGCTAGGCTTTTTGGCAAAGCCAGGAAAGTATCCGTATTGGAAAATGGCTTCGTAAAATCCATTTGTCGGACAAGACCGCGTAGAGCCAAGCACAATATCTGCCTCCTGGTTATCGTTCTCAGTATCAGTGGTTGCAGCCTCCACCTTCACCACGACCTTGGTCGGTTGCGTCGAAACTTCTACGACAACCTTGTTAACATCCACGAACCACGAGGGTTCGAGCAATGGTTCAGCTTTCCACACAAACTGTTCAATATATTCGGTCATTTGACTGGCTCGGACGCATCGATTGATATCTCTGGCATCTAACGGCGAGCCATCTTCAAAGGTAGCATGAACCACCACGGAATGAGTCACAGGAAAGGGCGTGTACGGCTCGTACGTCCAACTTTGCGAGTACAAATTAACGTAAATAGAATTGCCTAATTTGTGCTGCAGCATTTGTAAATAATAAGCTTTGGTTTGACAGAGAAGTCCCTGGTACATTTCTTGGGTTGGAGCAACGTCCGATTGCAGTCTGTTGTCGTCACTGAAAAAGCTATAATGAAATGTATTGACTGCATATGACTCTACGTTGTTCTTATCTTTGTTGTAACTGGCTGTACTAGCAGTGGCGTTGGTACTCGTTATCTGTTGGACACGTCGTCGTTGGAGCGCCAAATAATGGTGTTCCGTTTCTCTGACCTCCTGCCGTCTAGTGAATTCATGTTGCCTGTGCATTGCCTGCGGGACCTCGTCCCGAAAGAAGTTTTCCCGAAAAGAATCAACTTCGTCCATGCGTCTCAGTTGATTGAAAACTTGCCATTGTTTTTCTACGTTGATGAACAATACCAGAAGAACTACTACCAAAAGGATCGAGAACAGAATACCGCCGTTGTTGTTTTTTCGTCGAACGATCATTGTTCTTTTTCACTATGGTTTATATTCGTTCCGCCGACAAAATCAGGTCCACTTTTTCCTCGACATTGGTAGGATAGATTCTTTAAAAGAATGTGTAGAGCTCTCTGTTTCTTGAGATGACTGCTGTTTTTCAAAAGGGAAAGCCTGTCGACAGAGTATGTTTTTAGTTTCGGATAAATCAAAGACCATCAATCATGTTTCGTTTTCTAATTTTTTTTGCAAAGGTAACCTTCTCCCTATTTCTGTCGGCTGTGCTCGAGTACAACACTACGCTAGCTAGCAGTAGCAGTGTAACAAGCAGGTACTGGTACAGAGTACTGGAGTATGGTGCTGGTGGTAATAAACAACACTACTACTACTACTACTGCTAGCTAGTAGCTAGTAGCTAGCTACTAGTAGTACTAGTAGTAGTAGTAGTAGTACTAGTAGTAGTAGTACTACTACTAGAGTAGTGTTACGCTAGTAGCAGGCGGTACTGGATGGTCTACTGCTAGTAGCTACCAGTAGCTACTACTAGTAGTAGTAGTAGACTCCTAGCCCTTACTAGGTTACGGTTACCCTTGCCAAAAGCAAAAAGATTTCTCATAATTGGATTTGGATTTGGATTATTTATTATTTTGTACTCTAACGATAACCTACAACCTACAGCCATGCAGCCATCATTCTCTATTCTGTTACACTGTCGGAGCAAACACCAAGGCGTATGCTTCGTTTCTGTTCACGTGTCTTTACGGGTACGGTATACGTGGTGGCCGCATACTAGTACATAAAGTACATACATTCACACGCAAATCAAAAATTATTGTTGTTGTGATGCCAATCACGGACTGAGTACCTCTCGATGCCACAACCGCAAAGACTCGGTATTGCAGCCATCGTAGTCCTTTGGACTTTTTCCTTTCCCATATCTCTGGCATTTCAGACTCACCAGCACTACACGTCGTCGTATCGTCGTTTCCCATCACACTGTTTCTCGTTCACTACAGCTGCTGTATCTGACAGAATGGGTGTTTATTCCAACACAGGATCCGATCCAGCCCGTCCTCAAAAGGTCAATCAAGATGCTTATTTTTTCAACAACAAAACAATATCTAATGCTCTGGTGGGACCCTCCTATACCTGTATG
>Ga0100380_10005035_pt1 | contig 13706 bp, 9 predicted proteins | sample CryGeymeta201504_FD_80417 | JGI IMG/M metagenome (GOLD analysis project Ga0100380, IMG submission 80417) | Groundwater microbial communities from Crystal Geyser aquifers in Utah, USA - Crystal Geyser metaG 2015-04 | ecosystem: Environmental > Aquatic > Deep subsurface > Groundwater | place: USA... | reverse complement strand
AGCCAATTTGCTACAAAGCACTGACTTTTTATTAAAAGGTGTTCATTTTTTCAAAGTTTTTGTAGGCTTGTTTAATCAGACAAGCCAACGTAAAATAATGGATTAACTTTTTTAATCAAAGTGCCAACCCTACCGATTATGATATCGATCCCTTTTAAGCTTAAGCGAAACTTGGCGCCTGCCTGGCAATATTGGCTTCTGTCTGCGGTATTGGTGTTTTCGCAATTCGGTAGTGTCATTCACAGTGAAATACATCCATTTCATCAACACAGTGAATTCTGTGACGTAAAAAAACCGCCTGGCCTGGCGGTTTTTTTTGGATTAAACAACGGTTAGTACGCCTTGTCGGCTTGCTGTTTAAAGCGGGTTTGATTTTGCCGAAAATTGCTTTCTGAGCAGTTTAGCGGCTTCCACCATGTGGGTTAATGCCGGTTCGGTTTCTGCCCATCCTCGCGTTTTCAATCCGCAATCCGGGTTCACCCAAAGGCGTTCGGGAGCGATGTTTGCTGCCGCTTTCTGAATCAAATCCACCATCTGTTCCACGGTGGGAATATTTGGCGAATGAATGTCGTACACGCCCGGACCGATTTCGTTTGGGTATTGGAAATCGACAAACGCATCCAGCAACTTCATCTGCGATTTTGAGGTTTCGATGGTAATCACATCGGCGTCCATTTTGGCCACAGCGTCGATAATGTCATTGAACTCGGAATAACACATATGGGTGTGGATTTGTGTAGTGTTTTTTACCCCAGACGTGGAGAGCCTGAAGCTGTTGACCGCCCAGCGCAAATAATCGTTCCAATCGGCTTCTTTTAAGGGCAAGCCTTCTCGCATTGCGGCTTCATCAATTTGAATCATCTCAATGCCGGCTTTTTCCAAATCCAATACTTCATCGCGTAAGGCTAAGGCAATTTGGTTACAAGTGGCTTCTCGGGTTTGATCATTGCGCACAAACGACCATTGCAGCATGGTGACGGCACCGGTAAGCATTCCTTTCATCGTTTTGTCGGTTTGGCTTTGTGCGTATTGCGACCAGAACACCGTCATCGGTTTCGGACGCGAGACATCCCCAAAAATAATCGGCGGTTTCACGCAACGTGACCCGTAGGATTGCACCCAACCAAATTGGGTAAAGGTGAAACCGTCCAACTGCTCCCCGAAATATTCAACCATGTCGTTGCGTTCGGGTTCGCCGTGCACAAACACATCCATGCCGAACCGTTCCTGGCGCTGACACACATCACGGATTTCCGCCTGCATGGCGTCAACGTATTGCGCCTCAGAAATGTCGCCTTTTTTGAATTTAAGTCGAGTCTGACGAATAGAGTGCGTCTGCGGGAAAGAACCGATCGTGGTGGTTGGAAACAAGGGCAAATCGAACTTAGGCTTCTGCACCTCAGCACGCTCGGCATAAGGGGCGGCGCGATCCAAAGCAACTTGATCCAGCTTGGCAAATCGCGCTTGCACTTGGGTATCGTGAACCAGTTTGGATTGTTTTTTGTCGCTAATCGCTTGGGCATTATCGGCTAAGGCCGCTAAAGTTTTTTCATCTGTTTTTCCGCTTAAAGCGTCCGCCAGCAGTTTGATTTCCGCCAGTTTTTGTTTGGCGAAAGCCATGTAGTTTTTCAATTCCGGATTAAGCTTTTCTTCCCCCTCCAGATTCACCGGCACGTGCAGTAACGAACAGCTTGGCGCCACCCACAGGTTGTCGCCAAATTTGGCTTTGGCGTCTTGAAGGTGTGCCATGGCATCGGTGATATCGGCTTTCCAGATATTGCGCCCGTCCACCAAACCGATCGACAACACTTTCTCGGCCGGGTACTGCGCCACCACCTCGTTCAACTGTTTCGCACCGCGCAGACCATCATAATGCAACCCGGCAATAGCCAAGTTACACGCCAGCGAGAGGTTATCGCCCAGTGTTTCAAAGTAGCTAGCCAACAAGAGTTTGAGCGACGATTGGCTCAAGGCATCATAAGCTTGTTGAAAGGCGTGTTGCCATTCTTCGCTCAGTTCCAAAACCAAAATCGGCTCGTCAATTTGCACCCATTCAATGCCTTGGTCGGCGAGGCGTTTTAGGATTTGCTCATACACTTCCAACAATTCCGGCAAACGGCTCAGTTTGGGAATGGCGGTGCCTTTGTTTTCGGCCAGGTATAAATAAGTGACCGGTCCAACCAATACCGGTTTAACATTTTTCGCCAGGCCTGCCACTTTAATGGCTTCCGCCACTTCGTCAAACAAACGCGTATCGCTAATGGCAAAAGCGGTATCATCTTCCAACTCAGGCACAATATAGTGGTAATTGGTGTCGAACCATTTTTTCATCGCTCCGGCGTAATCTGCTTTAGAAACCGAATCGGAATGTTCGTGGCCGCCATGCCCTGCGCAGCAAGCGGCCGCATCGTCAGACGGCGCTCGGCCACGCGCCATGCGAAAGGCTACGTCCAAATTGTATTGTTCTTGTCGAAAACGCTTTGGAATCACCCCCAGCAAAGTGCTCATGTTTAAAAATTGATCGTAATAGGCGAAGTCGTTGGCAGGCAATAATTCCACACCGCAATCTAGCTGGGTTTGCCAGTTGCGACGACGAATGTCTTTTGCCACAGCCGCCAAGTCGGCCTCGGTTTGCTCGCCTTTCCAGTAAGTTTCCAATGCGAATTTCAATTCCCGTTTATCGCCGATACGCGGATAGCCTAAGTTGTGGACTGTCATGGTCGTTCCCTTTGAATTTGATTAGTGTTTACATTACAAGCAAGGATGATAGAATGGATTAAACATGAAAACAAACGAATAATATTCAATATAATATGAAATAAATTCATAATGATATCAGTCAAACATCTAAAAACTTTACAAGCCATACAGCAGCAAGGCACTGTCAATAAAGCCGCTGCATCGCTGTTTATGACTCAGTCGGCACTTTCCCATCAAATCAAACAATTAGAACAGCGCCTAAATCTAAAATTATTTGAACGCAAAAGTTCGCCATTGGTTTGGACAGAGGCGGGCAAAATTTTATTAAAAGCCGCACAAGATGTTTTGCCAAAACTGGATCAAGTAGAAACCACCTTAAAAAGCCTCGAAAAAGGCGAACAAGGACGATTATTCATCGGCGTGGAATGCCATACCTGTTTTGAGTGGTTGCTGCCGATAATGCGGAGCTACCAACAACAATGGCCGGGAGTGGATTTAGACATTATTAACAGTCTAGCCAATTCGGCCAGTCATTCGGCTTTAGAAAACTTGAAACACCAAAAACTGGATTTGGTCGTGACCTCTGATCCTGTTGCGATGCCGGAGTTGGTGTATAAAGAGTTATTCAGTTATGAGTTGGTATTGGTGGTTGCTATGGGGCATGCGCTAGCAGAATTATCTTGGGTCAGTGCGGAGGATTTTGGTCAGCAAACCTTGATTCACTACCCGGTGCCCAGAGAAAAACTGGCTATTTTTAAACGCTTTCTCAATCCCGCAGGCATTCAACCCGCCGCTGAACGGCACTCGGAAATGACGCTAATGATGTTACAACTGGTGGAAGGCAATAAAGGGGTTTGTGTGTTACCTAGATGGCTGCTGGAAACCCTAGCGGATTTTCAACATTTGCCAAGGATACGCATTGGTGTTCAAGGCTTATGGGCAAATCTATACGCAGCCATCCATACAGAATCGGAAAATAAAGCCTATCTCAATAATTTTATAGACAAAGTAACACAAAAAGACACTTAAGATACTCATGCACGAAAGCTATTCGCTTAAGTCCAAAAACCGCCAGGCCTGGCGGTTTTTAGGGGCTAAGGTTGTCTTAGAAATGTGATCTGGGATTAAATGGCATTTCTTCGGCCATTTTTTTGTAGAAGGCTTTGGCTTGGTCGGTGGTTGCGGGCGGCGTGTGAATTTGCACCACGATATATTGATCGCCCGCTTTGTCGCCTTTGCCTAGGCCTCGACCTTTAATGCGTAATTTACTGCCAGATTGAGTGCTTGCCGGAATCGCCATATTGACTTTGCCTTTCAAAGTTGGGATTTCAACCTTGGTTCCCAATGCTGCTTCCCAAGGCGTGAGCGGGAGGTTTAAAATCACATCCTCGTCATCGACTTTATAGAGCGGGTGATTTTGCAAGTCCACTTCTAGCAGTAAATCGCCATTGGAGCCGCCACCAAACCCAGGTGAACCTTGACCCGCCAAGCGAATGCGCGAACCTTGTTTTACGCCAGCGGGAATCTTTACCTTGAGTTGTTTGGGGCGGTGTGACATCTGTCCAAATTGATTGGTGCTGGGCATTTGGATGGTGAGTGATTTTTGCGCACCTTGCACCGCTTCTTCAAGCGAAATTAAAACCTTAACGATTTGATCGTTGCCTTTTTGTGCTTGCGATTGCTGAAAGCCGCCAAATCCTCCTTGAGCTTGTCCAAAGCCGCCACCGCCAAACAGCGAAGAGAAGAAGTCGCTAAAGTCACCCGCTTGTCCCCCTTCGAATCCAGCCTGGCCATGACCTCCAAAAATATCATCAAATCCTGGTGGTGGTTGGAAGTTTTGGCCATTGTGATAGTTGGGGCCGAGTTGGTCAAACAGTTGACGTTTTTCCTTGTCGCCAAGCACTTCGTAGGCTTAGTTGACTTCTTTAAATTTGCTTTCATCTCCAGAAGGTTTGTCCGGGTGATATTTGCCAGCCAATTTTCGATAGGCCTTTTTGATATCGGCTTCAGACGCTGATCGATCAACCCCTAAAATTTGGTAATAATCTTTATATTCCATTGCAGTCCCTTTTTGCTAAAGCGCTATATTAGTCAATTACTGGGGATAAAATAGGTTTTTTCAAGTGAGCAGGGGGTATTAGAGGTGCCCAATTATTGGGAGCCTTTAGATTGAATTTGATATTATGGTGAATCGAAGATATCTTATGTCAATTTACATAGAAAAAGAGAAAAGCATGAATAGAAGAGATTTTATAGGTGCTGTTGCTGGTGCGACAGCGGTAACAGCGATGACCGCTTGTGGACAAAAAGAGCCAGATCCAAAGACAACTAAGAGTAGTCCTTCAAAACCATTTGAAACCGTCCATTGGAAAATGGTCACCACTTGGCCTAAAAACTTCCCAGGCCTGGGGACTGGCGCAAATCGGGTTGCGGACTTGATTAATGAAATGTCCGGTGGGCGAATTGAGGTTAAAGTGTTTGGCGCTGGAGAGCTGGTCGGCGCTTTTGAAGTGTTTGATGCGGTGTCTCGTGGCAATGCCCAGTTAGGTCATGCGGGCGCTTATTATTGGAAAGGTAAAATTCCATCAGCCGTATTTTTCTCGGCAGTCCCCTTTGGTCTGACACCGGATGAAATGAATGGTTGGCTTTATTCGGGTGGCGGTATGGCGCTTTGGGAAGAAGCCTATAAGCCTTTTGGATTGATTCCAAACCCGGCTGGGAATTCAGGGACACAAATGGGCGGATGGTTTAATAAAGAAATTAACAGTCTTGAAGATTTAAAAGGGTTGAAAATGCGTATCCCGGGACTGGGCGGAGAGGTATTGAAACGCGCTGGTGGCGTGCCGGTGTCCTTACCGGGTGGCGAGTTGTTTCCTTCGATGCAATCAGGCGCGTTGGATGCCACCGAATGGGTTGGCCCTTATAATGATTTGGCCTTTGGGTTTCATAAGGTTGCCAAATATTATTACACGCCGGGCTGGCATGAACCCGGCACGACCATGGAATGTATGATTAATGAGAAAGCTTTTAAGGCATTACCGGCTGATTTACAAAGCATTGTTCGCAATGCAATGAAGGTCGCGAATTTGGAAATGTTGGCAGAATATACTGCAAAAAATCAACAGGCATTACAAACCTTAGTTGAAAAACATCAGGTGCAATTGCGACATTTCCCTGATATAGTGTTAAAAAGGTTAAAAGATCTTTCTGAAGAAGTCGTTGAAGAAGAAGCGGCCAAAGATTCCTTAGCCAGTAAAGTGTGGGCTTCTCAGCGAGCGTTTAAAGCGCAAGTCAGTCAATGGACAAACCTTTCTGAATTGGCGTTTTTAAAGGCTCGAAATTTATAGAGACCTAAGTTAGGCCTCATAACACCCATCAGTTTTAGGGGGCGTTATGGTTATTGCTGTATCACCAAATATCCAAAAGTTTTTTGGGTTAGTCTTGTTGTTATTAACAATGTGGGGTGCAGTTTTAGGTGTACAAAATCCCCCAATAAAGGTGGGCATTTTGCATAGTCAGACGGGTCCCATGGCGATTAGCGAGCGATCCGTAATACAAGCAACGCAAATGGCGATTGATGAAATTAATGCGAATGGGGGCGTGTTAAATCGTCCCTTGGAAGCAGTTGTTGCTGATGGTGAATCGCTTCCACAGCGTTTTGCTGAACAAGCCGAATGGCTCATTACTCAACATCATGTGTCCAGTATTTTTGGATGCTGGATGTCCTCTTCACGTCAAGCCGTTTTGCCTATTATTGAAAAATATCATCATGTTTTGTTCTATCCCGTGCAATATGAGGGCTTTGAAAGTTCGCCAAATATTGTCTATTCTGCGGAAGTGCCCAATCAGCAAGTCATCCCAACCCTTAGCTGGCTGGATCAACATCTTGGTCAAAGGCTGGTTTTGGTGGGGTCGGACTATCATTATCCGCGCTCAGTCAATCATCTCATTCGCTCAATTGCTCAATTACTGGGTATGACGGTGTTAGCAGAAGTCTATTTTCCATTAGATTATGAACAATCGCCTGATTTAAAGCCTTTATTGGCTTTAAAGCCGGATGTGATCCTCAATACCTTAAATGGCCAGGCCAATGCAAGGTTTTTTGCCGCATTGAATGCATTGCAATCAGTGGATTCTGAAAATTTTGTTCCCGTTATGTCCTTTAGTTTATCCGATTTAGAAATGCAATATTATTGGCGAGAACAAGGCATTTCTTTTGCGGGCCATTATAGTAGTTGGGGGTATCATCCCTCTATAGAATTACCTGAAAATAAGGCGTTTATTAGCCGTTATCAGGCGCGTTATGGGGTTGATCAAACAGTCAATTCGCCAATGGTGAATGCTTATAATAATGTCTATTTGTGGAAAATGGCGGTAGAAAGAGCCCAATCGGTTGATCCTCAAAAAATGCTGCAACAGATTGCCAAAGTGGGCTATTTTGGCCCTTCAGGTAAGGTTTTTGTTGATGCAAAAAATTTGCATACTTGGAAATCCGCTTATATTGGCTATTACGACCAAAGTGGCAATTCATCATTGGTGTGGCAAAGTCCCTTAATTCCGCCCAAGCCCTATTATGATTTGATGGGAGCATTAAACCGTCGTCGAGGCGATGATGACTAATCCATTGAAAAACTGGATCGAAAGTTGGCGCAAAGGTGCCCATTTTATGATTCAGCTCTTTCGGCGTCATCTGGTGTTGTTATTGGGGGTATGGTTCTTGGTGGTTGCAGTGGTGCCGCTATTATTGGTGTCAGGGTTAAGTTATTTGCAAAACGTATCCATTTTAGAAGCGGAAACCAAATCGCAATTAACAATGGAATTGCAATATCGTATGGATCGTCTTAAACAGTGGTCGCAAATTAAGAAAGCGGCGATGTTGGCGCATACCCAGAATCCTAGCTTAATAAAGGCTTTTTCAGAATCTTTAACGATTTGGCAACAAACCGCCAGTCATCAGCAGGTGGTAATGCAATTGAATCCTCAACAGCAGGACTACCTTCATTTTTTGAAATCATCCAGCGGTTTTTATGATTTATTTTTCATTTCACCTTCAGGAAAGATTTTTTATACGCTCGAAAAGGAAGCCGATTTGGGGGAGGATTTAACGCAACTGCCTTGGCGGGATACCCCTTTAGGGAAGGCTTGGGAAATGTCTCGCTATTTGTTGGACATTCAAATTTCATCCATCGACTATTATCCGCCTTCAGATCGATTGGGTTTATTTTTGGTGACGCCCGTCATTTACCAAGGTCGGTTTATCGGATATTTCGCAGGCCAGCTTGAAACGAATGACTTAGAGACCATTTTTAGACAGGATTTAACGCAAACATCGCCCGGAAAGTTTTGGGGATGTGCTTTTCATGGTCGAGAATATGTCGATATCATAGGTTCTGTTAAAAGCCCAAACGCGCGGCAATTAGTGATGCTGCCAGCACAGCCCTATTCGGGACAACCAATTTTGCGTGCCATGCATTCTGAATCGGGAGCTGGTCGAGCGGTTAGTATTGAAGGGGATGAGGTATTTGCAGCCTGGTCTTATTTGCCTGAATTGGGTTGGGGGCTGGTGTACCAAAAACCCTTAGCACAAGTCTATCAAGCATTGGAACAACAAAATTTTTTATTTGTGATGGTGATAGTGTTAACGCTGATTTTTGTCACCATTTTATCCTTGTTGTTTTATGGCTATCTTTATCAACCGATTGATCGATTAATGGCGGGTATGAAACGATTTTCGATGTATAAAACCCTAAACCCCGACCAATTATCGACAGCTAACCCACCTGAAGTGTTGATAAAGGGTCAAAATGAATTTGCTCAGCTGGGTCGGGTGTTTAATGATATGTCACATCAATTAGCTAAAACCTTGTGGCAACAGGCCGAACAAAATGCCTTATTGGATAAGCAGCGCTCAGAGATAAAAGCCTATTCAGAACAATTGGCTGAGAAAGTCGCGCAAAAGACCCGGAAGTTGGCAACCGCTCAAAATGAGATGCGCTATATTTTGCATTATGCGCCTATGATGATTATGAATAAAGATTTGCACGGGCGCTATACCATGGTGAATCGACAGGCGGCAAATTTATTGGGTCAGTCGGCTTCGAGTTTAGAGGGATTAGATGATTTGGATGTTTTTCCGGCCACCACTGCCCAAACAATTCGGCATCACGATAGTCTGGTGCTTTCTGATCGTGAGCCCAAACAATTTGAGGAGTCCTATTACGGGCGCGATTTTATCGTATTACGTTTTTTGCTCGAAACCCCGGAATCCGGTATTTATGGGATTTGTAGTATGGGTGTTGATGTGACAGATCAAAAAATCATTGAAAACAAATTGCAGCAAACCAGCCAATTACAGCAAAAGGCCGTACGACAATTACAACAATCCTATGATATTCAGGATCAGTTTATTGCCAGTTTAACGATTGATGAAGCGGGTTTTTTGTCTGAATTTAGCCAGGCCTGGTTAGAATTATTCGGTTTTTCAAGGGCTTCGGTACAAGAAAAATCTTTAGCGCAACTACTGAATTGTGGCTGTTCCGATCCAAATCACTGTCAAGCAGAAGGTCACTGGCGTCAATTCAGACGGGTGATTCAACAGGTATTCGATCAGGGGGAAACCGTTGTTGAACGGCTAGAATGGCAGGATTTAAACCAGCATAGCCGCTATTTTGAAGTGACAGTGACCCCTATTTGGGACGATAAAAATGAAATTCACCAAGTCCAAACCTTTTGGCTTGATCGCACCAATGAAGAAAAAATTACCCGCTTAGCCATTACCGATGCGTTAACAGGGTTATATAACCGCCATCAATATAATGAGCAGTCGCAAACCTTATTAAAGGATATCACACCCGATAACCGGATTGACCTGCTCGGTTTTGTGTTATTTGATGTTGATTTCTTTAAACAATATAACGATACCTGTGGCCATATCGCGGGTGATGATGCTTTAAAACAGATTGGTCAGTGCTGTTTGAATCTAAGTGAGCAAACGACGCATCCTTTCTTTCGTTTAGGCGGCGAAGAATTCGCAGCCTTTGTTGTGAAACCGTCTGAAACAGACTTAAAAGTATTTGCAGAACAGCTAAGGCAAAGCATTTTAGACTTAGCTATTGAACACCCCAAAAACGCTGCCAGTCCATATCTATCGATTTCGGTTGGTATCACTTTAGGCAAACTACAATCGCTTGCCAGTATTGATCTGTTGTATCAGCAAGCCGATATAGCGCTTTATCATGCCAAAGAATCAGGACGAAATCAGGTTGTTTTATTTTCTGACCTGTCTGGAGATGCCCATGTTGACCCGATATAGAACGGTTTTTATTATGATCTTTGTCACTCTATGGGTGCCTTTGGTATTTAATTATTTTGGTTATGTATTTATTGAAGGCCGGTGGATTCAGTTTTCACTGCATTCTTTAGTGGAAGTGGTCGGTGCGGTTTTGGCACTTGTTATAGCGATTATACTCGCTGATGCGGTTCGATATCGTCAACTCCCCCCCGTATTTAAGTGGGTGGCACAGGCGTTTTTAGCGTTGGCGATCTTGGATATTGTTCATGCTGCGATGAATGTTGAAACCTTATTTGTTTGGTTTCATTCAATATCTAGTTTTTTTGCCAGTTTAATCCTGCTGATGGGGGTTGTCGTACAAAAGACGCGTTGGTCAACATCACCGCCTAGTAAGCGTATGGTGAGTCTTTTTGTGGCAGTATTTGCCTTATTGTCGATCCAGTTTAATCATCTTCTTCCTGATATGACCGATAACCAAGGGGAGTTCACCTTGGTTGCAATTATGATGAATGTCTTGGCCGGAACGATGTTTGTGGTGTCGAGTATTTATTTTATAGTTCAGTATTTTAGACATCATGCAACGGCATACTTAATGATGGCCGGGTTTGGCTTTTTAATGGTGGCTTCAGAATTATCCTTCGCGATTTCAAGCCTTTGGGACTTTTCTTGGTGGGGGTGGCATATACTGCGTATGGTGGCTTTAGTCAGTTTGAGTTGGTACTTTTATGAACTGCTAAAAAACAAGATTGACGCTCAGTTAGACACGCACAGAGAATTAGAAACTCAACTGCAAAGCTTACGTCAGCAACTTTTACAAGTATCTCAGTATTCACAATTACTCGATAAAACCAGTTTGGTTTCAAAGTCGGATTTGGATGGCAATATTACCGAAGTCAATGATCGATTACTGGAATCAACGGGTTATCGTCGAGAGGAATTATTGGGTCAGCCGCACTCGATCTTCAAAGGCGGCTATACCAACCCATCCGCCTATGAAACGTTATGGAAAACCATCCAGTCTGGAGACTTGTGGACAGGTCAATTGCAAAACCGTAAAAAAAATGGCGACCTATTTATGATTAAAATTGCGATCTTACCCATTAAAAATGAAGCGGGAGAAGTGGTTGAATATTTAGCAGCACGACAAGATATTACCGATGCGATTGAGCAACAAGATAGGTTAACACACTACCAAACCGTGGATGATTTGACAGGCTTTAAGACTCGCTATCAGTTGGTTCAAGATATAGAGGCGCGGAAAATTCAAAAAATTGCGCTATTAAATATCGATGATTCTAAAGAGATTAATGACTTTTTTGGTTTGGTGGTGGGCAATGAACTCATTCGACAAGTCGGGCAATATTTAGCCAAGATTAAAGACCCCGCTTTACGGATTTATCGGATGCATGGTGATGAGTTTGCCTTGGCGACATCAATGAACCATCCAATGGATAAGTTTGAAGCGAAGATTGGACAATGGGTGAATGCGCTCTCTGAAGTGCCGTTTGATGTCGCGGGACAAACCCTTTATATAACCGTTAAAGCAGGGATTGCAGAAGGTTTGGATACGGCACTCACCGCAGCGGACATGGCATTAAAAGTTGCGAAAAAGACCCATCGCCCGGTGGTCACACAAAACGAAACCTATTTGTTCAGTCATCGATATAAGGAAAATATGATTTGGATTCAAACCCTGAAGCAGGCATTGGCGGATGATGGCATTCTGCTGGTATATCAACCGATCTATGATCTGCAAAATCAAGCCAATAGGGGGTTTGAGTGTTTGGTTCGGCTTGATAAGGACGGCGCCATGGTTGAGCCGGCTTATTTTCTGGAAGTGGCAAAGAAGAGCCGACTGTATGATCAGTTAAGCCAATGCGTGATGCGTTTGGCTTTTGAAGCATTTCATGATCGAGCAGAAGCCTTCAGCATCAATATCTGTGCTGAAGATATGGTGAACGAACAGACCTTTAACCATCTTCAGCAGTTATGTCAGAACTATTATTGTGCAGATCGATTGACGCTTGAGTTTACTGAGCAAGAAGCCTATAAAAATCTAGATGCCGCCATTCAGTTCGTTCAATCAGTCAAAAGGTTAGGCGTTCAAATAGCCATTGACGATGTCGAGAAAGGGGTGATGGATTTTGAAGCCCTTTTAAAATTACAGCCGAATTGCATTAAAATAGAGGGGCGCTTGATAGCGCATTTATTGGAGACAGAACAGGACGATACGGCAAGTGATGCAGAAGTGATTATTAGTACGCTGGTGGGCTTTGCACATCAACGTAATATCAGCGTAGTTGCAGAGAGAGTGGAAAGCCAGTCGCAATTTTTAAAATTAAAAGCGTTAAAAGTTGATTGTGTGCAAGGATTCTTTACCGGAAAACCCACTATAATCATAACAGAACCATTGAAAAAGTCTTAAAAACCGCCAGGCCTGGGCATTTTTAGTAAATTTTAATAGACGAAAATATTTATTAGTATATAATCAATTACTGATGTTTAATTAGGAGAACAGACATGAAAAAAATTATTTTAACCGCTTTATTCTCAAGTGCCTTAATGGCTTCTCAAGCTTATGCCGGCAATGCTCAAAATGGCCAAACTTTGTATGCGCAGTGCATTGGTTGTCACGGGGCGACTGCTCAAGGCAGTGTTGGGCCTAAGTTGGCAGGGCAATCAGCTGATGCCTTGGCTGAAAAGTTACAAACCTACCGGAGTGGTGGTGACATTGGGCCTATGTCTTCAATGATGAAACCATTGGCAGCCGGATTATCGGATGCGGATATTGCGGATTTGGCCGCTTATATTTCCGGTCTATAAATCTACCGCAATCATTAAAAAAGGGCTTTTCAGCCCTTTTTTTATATTGATTTTATATTGAGTGTTGATTCAATCTAACCAACCTTAAAAGTCACTCCACTCTTCATTTGTTTGCATTGTTGGTTTCGGTGCGGGTGGATTAGCCGTTTTCTCCTGTTGTATGGGTTTGCTTGCCGTTTTGGGTGCAGACAGGGCAGGGGTTGATTGAGTATGGGTTCTGACGGTAAAAAAGCTCATGTCTTTTTGTAAAATATCAGCTTGTTCACTCAAGCTTTCTGCAGCAGCTGAGGTTTCTTCTACCAAGGCGGCATTTTGTTGTGTTACTTGGTCTATTTGGGTAATCGCAGTATTGGCCTGTTGAATTCCCGCCATTTGTTGAGCAGAGGCTTCGGCAATCTGCTCAATCATATTAGTGACATTATCGACGGATGCACTAATGGTGGTTAACATTTCACCTGAAGCAGTCGCTAATTTGGTGCCATCATCAATTCGAGTGACGCTTTCATTAATGAGGTTGGTAATATCTTTTGCGGCATCGGCTGCTTTTTGAGCCAGCGAGCGAACTTCACCTGCCACCACGGCAAAACCACGACCATGGTCACCCGCTCTGGCTGCTTCCACCGCTGCATTTAATGCTAATAGGTTGGTCTGGAAGGCAATGCCATCAATCAGCGTCACAATATCAGAAATCTTATGACTGGACTCTTGAATAGCGTTCATGGCTTCAATGGTTTTTTGCATCACTTGGACACCCTCATTCGATTTCTGCTGAACCTCATGCGCTACAAAAGTTGCTTCTTTGGCATGTTCGGTATTATTGGTGACCGCCGAACTCATCTCTTCCATGGTGGCAGAGGTTTGTTCCGCTGCCGCCGCGTTTTCCTGAACACGT
>Ga0100380_10005020_pt1 | contig 13722 bp, 10 predicted proteins | sample CryGeymeta201504_FD_80417 | JGI IMG/M metagenome (GOLD analysis project Ga0100380, IMG submission 80417) | Groundwater microbial communities from Crystal Geyser aquifers in Utah, USA - Crystal Geyser metaG 2015-04 | ecosystem: Environmental > Aquatic > Deep subsurface > Groundwater | place... | reverse complement strand
TGTGATTTTAGTGCACAGGACTTAGCAGTTTTGCCTCGTAGGGATGTGCTCCCTGTAGAACTTGGTAGGGATTCTACATGGTCTCCTTTATGGTCCTTTGAAAGACCATATATTATAGTAGTAGTACTACTACTACCTACGTAGCTAGCCTACTCTAGTAGTCTAGTATGCTGGCTCGAGAGACGTGCCGGCAAGAGTGGAGCAGAATTTGATGCCTTGCATTTTACTTTAAAACGATTTGAAGATAAGAATGATAGTAGTTTTTTGCTTTCTTCATCATCTTTCCTCGCTTGTTTGTTTCTGTTGTACAGTATTACAATTAACAGTAGTAGCAGAGCTAAGAAGACAAAATCTTGAATATCCCACATCATAAATCAAACCTTTTGAAAATTCGTCGTCCTTTTCAAAAAGAAAATGCGACCGACATGGTTGGAAGAGGCAATTCAAAATAAACTGGCCACTCGGGCTGAAAGGGGGAGCCTGAGAGTCTACCCGGAGTATAGCACTGAGGCAGCGACTTCTTCGATCGTTAGAGCTGCAAGTACTGCTCAAGTAATCGACTTTTCCAGCAATGATTATTTGGGATTGGCGCGAGATCCAGAACAAAAACAAATGGTAGAAGCCCGGTATCAGACTCTGCTACACTCGCAACACCATGATCCAGTCTTAGGGGCCACAGGGTCGCGGCTCTTGTCGGGAGATTCCACTTATGTTCGTCAACTTGAGCAAAGACTAGCTGACTGGCACCAACGTCCCGCGGCTTTGATCTTTAACTCGGGGTACGATGCGAATTTAGCCGTCTTGTCGTGCATCCCCTGCGATTTCCTTCTATATGACGAATATTCCCACAACAGCCTGCGAGTTGGGATGCGACTTTCGCGAAAATTCCGTGATCGAGAGGACGAATTGAGCAGTTCATTTCGCCACAACTCCGTACAAGACTTGCGGAAAAAAATTGAGCAAATTATTGAGACTAATCACGATAACAAAAGCCGGATTTTGGTCGTTGTTGAAAGTGTTTACAGTATGGATGGAGATGTAGCTCCCCTTCGAGACATGTTGGACCTGGCTTTGGAATTTGGGGCACTTGTGCTGGTAGACGAAGCGCATGGGTTAGGAATTTATGGAGATGACCGGGGAACCAATTCAAGGGGTACTGGGGTGCTAGCACAGTGGCAGCTAGAAGCGCATCCTGCTCTCGCTTGCTCTATTCATACGTTTGGTAAGGCTGCAGGATGCCACGGATCCGTGATTTGTGGGACAATGGCACTCCGGCAATATTTATGGAACTATGGGTGGCCCCTTGTGTATTCAACTTCTTTGCCGTTGCATTCATTGGTAGCGATTGAGTGCTCGTACGAAACTATGACAAGTCCAAAAGGTAAAGCATTACGTCAGCATACGCAACATTTGATAAACTTGTTTCGAAATTTATTACACAGGAGAATCAACAGCAACAACCAAGACCACCAATCTGCCTCCAAAATATATTTGTTGCCGTCGACCTCACCAATCCAGGCCTTGGTCATTCCTATAAATGGAAACCAAACCTGTACGGACCTTTGTAAACGGGTTTGGGCCATTTCCGAGCAACGCTTACTTCTTTATCCCATCAAATCGCCCACAGTGCCAAAAGGTTTGGAAAGAATAAGGATCATTCTACACGGCCACAACACTCTTGCAGAAGTTAAGATGCTCGTGGACTATATAACTCAGTGCTTGGTTGAATTGAAACTCTTTGACCCAAGAAGAGTGTCGCACAGTCGCCTGTAAGACAACTCCAGATTACAGTGAGCAAGTGCTAGCAGAAAATATCAAAAACTCTACAAATAACCTTAATTATATGGCGGTTCCAACAAATCTCATTTTTAATATTGTTCACAGATGCTCCCAGCTTGTACCGTTTCCGTCATCATGTTGATGGCAGCACAATGCCATGATTTCATAGAGAAACTATTTTGTCATTTTCATTACCTGTTCAACCGCGCTTTTGCAACCGTTGTAGATGCCAATGGAATTGTTCTTGATGATACACTCGTTCATTTGAACCAATACATCAGGACTAGAGTTGAACATGTCAATGAATTCGCGAGCATCCTCCACTTCACGAGCCTCGACTGTTCCATCTCCAAGCTCGCTAGCACGCTTCGCAGAAAAGGCTTCATGCTCACCGACTCGGCGCATCATGAGTTTGGGGACACAATAGAAGGCCATTTCCGAGGGTTTGCACGCCAAGACATCCGACACACGACACATTATATCGGTGGTGGCAACAGCAGGAATGTACTCGGTAAAGGCAAACAATGTGATGGACTTGGCAGGTTCGTTATTTTCACTTTTGAGCAAATGTTGCTGAAAGGCATTAACTCCTTCAATGGAGTCAACGACGTCGTAATCAAAATTCAACTCTGCCAAGATCTTTTTGAACGCAGAAATCATATGCTGGTGGTCTCCAGCATTCAAAAACAACTGCACTTTGCCCTCTTTGACCAAATCTTCAATATTTCTCAACAAACCGGAAATGTACTTCTTTTGTGCTCCGGCACCTCCCACAGGAATCAAAATACGGCGCGGCTTGAAATTATCACTGGAGCTGCCAAAGCCCTTTGAGGCGCGAGTAATTCGGCGCTGGCAATCTTTATCAATGTTGTCGACCATATCTTTGGGGCACCAATGTCCTCCCAACACAACTTCTTCGTTTTTAATTCCCATTCGGAGAAATGACTGATAGTTGACTGGCCCTTGCATCATATTCTTTGTTTTCGGAACAGTCAAAAACCACTGTGGATAATTATCTACGACCAAATTAACGACGTTGGTAAATCCAGCCGCTACGGCGGCCAGCGCTGCGACTTGATGCGTCGTAATAATAGGGGTATCCTTTGGGTAGGCAAGCAAAAGAGGCTGCAAATGGGAAGCCGTCAAATTCGCGACACGCAAGGCATCAGCATCTCCTTGGACCAATAGTGATCCCAAGGCCTTCTCGATGATACCGCCCATTTCGGAGGCGAAACGACTTGCTTTGGAATACAAATCATCGGTACCCTTCAACAAATCAGCTTCTTCCGACTTAATATTCAACAAATCGTGAAAGACAGTGGTATGTCCCATGCCCATAGCCCAGCTGACTGTAGAATAGGCCAAGCGGTGGTGACCAAAACCCATACGAATAGTGGCCACGATAATGGGTTTCGAAGGTTTGCTGTTCTTTTTGAAGAAATCTTCCAGCGATTCGGCTTTGTCGGGTTGTCCCTCATTTTTATCTCCCGCACGACGGGTTACATACAAACCAGGAATAAAAGGGCTATCGTAGCACTCCAGAGGAATAGGGTCCAATGAGGCCTTGCGGGAGCCTAGCTGGGCCTTCTGGATCGCTACGACCTTCAAGGCCGACACGGAGTTCTTTTCAGGGGCTCCAACGTGAGCATCAATGTCACACTCTGTCTTTGGGTCGTTGCACAAGCGAATATATTCGCCCTGGGCCCAATGCTGGAGCATCTTGAAGGGTACGTAAGTTGCAAGCGCTAACCCCACGATGGCTGTCATGGCCATCATGGGAAAGGACGAATCTAAAACAGCTTCCATGGTTGCTGAAGAATTCTCGTTGTTTCAAGCTGCAAGAAGGTTGAAAATAAAGTTGAATATTGAGGGTGTGAATTGTGAATATCAAAATTCCAGGTTTTGGACGAAAACCTTTGCAATGTTAAGCAAAACCGCTTGCTTACCCAAGTTATTCAAAAATTACTTGCGCAATGAGTAATTATGAAACAACAGCGCAACAGGCAAGGCAAGTTGTGTTTTAGTAAGCTGAAGAATGTATGTCTCCGGTTGTGATGATATCGAATACGAGTAAAGTACCAGTATCCGGGTAGTAGGTACTCAGTAGTAGGTAGTAGGTAGTAGCTACTAGCTAGAGACTACTAGTAGTACTAGTAGTAGACCTACTACTTTTTAGCAGCTACTCGCAACAGATAGGTCTACTTCAATACTCACAAAACTACTAGTAGAGTAAGATTTATAACAAGATTCAATAAGATCGAAGAGTGAGGTCATCAAACGAACCTGCCGCTACTAGGGTTTCAGCTAATTTTTGTACAACACCTCTACTAGTAGTTCTTGTTTCCATCCGTATCAATTTTGAAGCTAGTACACTGCGACTACCTACTACTAGCTAGCTAAGCGAACGTAGTTGCATTTGATGTGTTTGGATCATTGTGAATTTTTTTATCTACTAGTAGTAGTGCATTCGGTCTCTACAACGTAGTTGGCGCGAACAAGCGCTAATAATCATGATTGCGCTGTTTTGCGCATAGAGCCATGCATGACTCAGGCAAAATTTACGTGTACCTGCTATGCGTGATATGCAGACAGATGCTGGCTGCTATTCCATTTCATTTTGCTTCAGTGAGTGTCAAATGCCCGTTGGGCTTGTTGGACGTCTAATATCTCATAGGTTTTCGGCCAAGAGCGAGGCTTGTTCTTCTCCAGAAGAACAAATGGACGTGAGAGCCTTCGCGTCTTCATCCTTTCCTCGCTTGGACAACAAGGCATACAGTAGCTCTTCAAGCATGTTCTGATTCAGGACCGGTGGAGGGACCTTCGACCAACAGAAATCCGCACCACTCTTGGCCAAAGTAGCGCGATCGCTTTGCCAATGAGCACTGATACCAATCATCAGAGTATTCTGGAACTCTTTGGGCGCATGCTCTCGCAGGTGTCCTAGCAGTGCGGATCCTGATGTCACCTTCGTACCACTTGTGTGTCGATGAAAGAGGCTTAGTCGCTCTTCCGTGAAAATGACATCAAACGATTGCTTTGAGCACAGATTCAAGGCTTCCTCGCTGGAATGCGCCGTTACGATATTTACAGAATGCTGCATAGCCTCCTCCAGGCGCCTGGAAAACAATGCCAAAAAGATATCGTGTGGATCAACAATTAAAATATTTTGTATCTCACGCAGCAACAAAATGTCAAAGCTGCATGTTCCCCGTGATCTTGTGGTTGCCATGGCATCTGAAAGATTTACAGAGATGTTTCCAGTTGAGAGCGGCGACGATGGACATCGGGGCAAGAGAATGGGTGTCAAAGAAGTATGCCCGTTCTGCCTCTGCTCTATTGCGCGTTGCTGTGATCGATCAGGGGAACAAACAATAATCCCTGGTATTGACTGTATCACGCGTCTTGTACTAGGAATGGGCGAGACTTGTTGAGAATCATGAACAAGATTCCAGGACTTACTGGAATACTCCCGCACCATGACTCGTTCATCAAAGGATATCCGTCTTTTGGGCTGTAAAACGGCGAATGCCACCTTCTCGTTCTTGTTCCCTGGGAAAAAGGAAGTGACCTTATCTGTGTTTAGAGCTGAGTCCGACACAGAGCGCATCTTCGAGGATTGGGTAGGCATCGTAAGAGACGAGGGTGTGAACATCATAAGCTTATCCTCGCTTTCATTTTCGGAAGTGCTGCTTTCAGTCATGCTTGGAGGAGTGGGCATGGACATTATGAGTGTTGTCATGCTTCAGCCAGAGTATCTTTCGGTAATGTAACCGGCAGAAGTGTAGTCAGTTAAGAGCAGGTTAAAGACAAATATGAGCAAGAGAGATGATATCAGGCAATCTCAGATCTCAGTAGTTGCAATTGAACTTCGATCAGGTTTGACTGAAAAAACAATCATACTGCAGTACGAACCACAGGTTCGTGGATCTTGCAAAAAGGTATCTTTTGTACTTGGTACTTTTGTAGCATTCATACCCTGCAAACATAAAAAATAGAAAATGTTCCATCAAACCACACTTTCAAACTATCGAGTCCCTACCTTCTCAGCTCGTCTGGATTTTGTATGAGTAGGTGTGTTGAGTTCGATTTATAAGTGTGCTGACAGCTTTTATTAAAAACGGCATCAACAAAAACATCAAAATTCTTCGATTACATACACATTTTTTGCTCGAAGCCGATGAGAGTTGAACAAGAGGCGAAGTCTTATCATCATGCTTCTTCGTGTGTGAAAGGGAGAAATCGAGAAGGCGATCCAAATGGTACCAGGTATGAACCAACCAAAATCTTTCGACGAGGACATCGGTTGCAACACGTCATCTCAAAGAACCGCCCACTTAATTCTTATCACTTGTCTGTCCACCATTGCGTTTATTAGTAGAGTTAATAATATGAGTACTAGTACTAGTAGTAGTTTTACTACTACTAGTAGTCTAGTCTAGTAGTAGTAAAGATTCATCCTCTCGGCTTTTCCTCTCAAGGCAAGAGTCTAATCGGAGTAGCCATAACTACGAGCTACTAGTACTGCTACAAGTAGAGCCTAATTCTAGCTAGTACTAGCTGGTAGGAGTCGTACCACAGTCTTACTACTCCTCCTATCACTAGATACTCGTACTCTAGCTTAGTTTTCAAGTTAGTTGTAGCAACTCTACGACAGAGGTACCAGCACTACCGTACTAATGAATGAAATTGAGTGCTGGATAGTTGAAAAATTGAAACGCCGAATCCAATCACTACAATAGGGTTCAATAGGGACTTGTCGAGTCAAGCCCAGCCCATCCATGTTGCAATAAAAAACAGGAATCATGTTATAAACATCTTTAGACTTAATGACACGAGCACTCGCGAGTACAAATGACAGGAGTAGTCAAGCAGAAAAGAATAAGCAGAAGCAGTATGAATGAGACATTTTCCTTCCTTTCCGACGAAAAAGTATTTTCTCGTCTTGAAATGGTTCGAAGCTATGTGGCGCGCCCAATACCAATGACGTCGGATTGGCGAGATCCCGAACCAGCTTGGGTGGAAAATACGTCGTTATTGATAGGCAACAAGTACCACGCTGCCAATGTTCAAAGCCTCGTTCGTTGGGGGGTAACGGCTGTTTTGAACTGTGCCAGTGGTGGAATATCACGCCTGCCCATTGACGCCTTACAGGAAAAGGGCATTGCTTATGAATTCACAAATGTGCGCATGGATGACTATTCCTACCCTATTCTCTTTGATTTTAAGACAAGAGATCCTAGTGTACACTTGCAAGTTGCAAAAGCTGTCTACGACCGCGTGCGACAAGAAAGAGGCCGTGTCCTTTTTTTCTGTGTAGCAGGTCAAAATCGCTCGGCTACCCTGGGCATAGCAGTTCTTATGTTGTTTGGACACTCGTTGGAAGCAGCATTGCAAAGTCTGTCCAAGTCACGACCGTTCGTTCTAGAAAATGAAGGTTTTCAACGGCAGCTAGTGGACTTGGAAGCCATGCTTCAAGGACCCTGCTCAAAGCGTATCAAGCTGCAAAGCGACACCGTGGGAGATCAAGAGGTATATGCCTACGCCAATCCACCATCCGCTGTGACTCTTATAAGAAGTACCACTTCGGCAGACTTTGCCAGAGGCGTAGTCGAAGTGGAATTGCTGATTCCAGGATTGTGTACCATGGATGTGAAAATTGCGAGAGAGTCATCGATCGCTGCCGTGAAAGAAACACTGGTCGGTCATGCCAATGGCTTACTTTCCCATTATTCGTCGCATGCCTCGTCAGATGCACCACAACACATTTCTAAGAGTTGGGTGGTATTAGCTATGTTTGGATACGACGATATGTACGATTTTCCATTGGAAAGAGAATTGATAGAACCAGCCGTGCAGCTATCTCTTCTTCAATCAATGTTTTCTCTAGAAGTTTTTACTCCAGAAGACTCAACGGAACAACATGTCCGATGGAACTCCAAATGCCGCTTTGCACTTGTCATATTTTCTGTCGTCAAGAGTACACCAGATGGAGACTTACTAGAAGAACCTTGGACCTTTATTCACGAAGAACGACCCGCCGCACCAGCGACTTTTCTGGACAACAATCTGCTTAGCACGCATTTGAGGGCGTGGGATTTTCTTGATGGCTCTCCGCTAGCTTCCTTGACGCCAGTTGTCTTTAGTTACTCTCCGGACCCTCGTGAAAGGCGCCACTTCATGAAGATATCAACTAGAGCAAATAAACCAGTTCAATTTCATGCCCCTGGAGAGGGTGGCATCTTGGGGATGGGTGCAAATGCTATAGTGCACCGCTGCTCTTTAGGAAAGGTAACGGTATCGTCCAACAGCCGTGAACTCGACTTATGTCCTGAGGAAAATATTATTGATGCCGCTGTGAAGCGGCATTTTAGCTTTGAAAAAATGGTGGCGTTCATGGAAAACAGATCCGAAGCTGGTCTAGCCAAACGCATTCGACTGGCAAATATGTTGAACAGCGATGGGAGAGTTGTTGAATTCTATGGTCTAGGGCTTGCGTTGTCTTCGAATTCGAACAATCCACATGAGTTCAAATTTGAGGCTGTCTTACTAGCAAAGTATGAAGAGGAATTTTCCACATACACCATGAAGAAATTCATCGCCGATTATCTCATGCCGCTAGATAGGGTCACCGACGAGAAAGAACGAAAAGAAGTCGAGAACCTACAAGGAAAATTTTCTTTGATTTCAGTGAAGGTTCTTCTCGTTTCTCTGCTGAACGCCTTCCGTGATTTGACACTGATGGGTGTCCAAGCCTTTGATTTCAACCACTTGTCCAATGTTTTGGTTTCACGCGATCATCGGAATTGTCGTTTGATTGACATCGACGGCGATTCGAAAGGTTCCATTCAGCTTGATGAAAGCTGCGACTATATTCAAAGGTCCAACTTCGTTTCTTCTTCCGGTACAATCTCGTTGCATAAACCCTCGCTGGAGATTGACCTTGGAACAGTTCTCCCGACATTGGTCGAACAATTGATTCTTGGTAAGGGAAGAGGTCGTGCTTTTGTGACTAACAAACGATCTGAGATTTGGAAAGCTAGACCTGATGATGGCAGACAATTGATTATGGAAACTTTGCTGGAGAATTTCTACCCCAATGTCCAAGGAGAAGATGAGACGTTCAAGGCCAAGAAACACGTCCACAAAGTAACAGTCTGGTTTTATGCATGTATGAAGAGGGCTGATCCATGGGGAAATTGGACGAGAGACATTTATGATGCTATGCGCTGCATTGATCACCTTCCGATCGCATAGTAGTAGCCACAGGAGCGCAGCCCGGCTCAAATACTACTATTAGAAGTAGTAGTTGTACGGCACGATCAAAATATAATGGGTCACGAGTAAATTCAATTGGAAAACTTTATTGCTCTAGAAATAGGGTTAGGTGTAGGCTAGACGGAAAAAAAATTATTTCATCTCTGTCCGCCTAAAAAGACTAAAAAAAAATCATCATCCCAAACCTTCAAAGCGTTTTAGTTTATATATTAAAGAGCAGATATTAAATGAGTAGAAATGAGATTTAAAAAGCAAATCATGAAAGTGCTCTACTTGCCGGCGCTGTTAGCAGTCTTGCAGAAATCATCTGCTTTTTCCTTCGCGACTAATCGACAATCTACTCGGGCACGGCCCTTGCCTCAGGCAAGTCGGGCAGAGCGACAATTGATCGATGCCAAGCCGTTCGTTTCTGCCGAAAAACTTTTTTCGCAGCGTCCCAACAGTGATGAGCTTGAAGACGATGATAATGAAAGCAACGATGCCCCAGCCAAGCTACCAAGGGCTGATACGGTTGTGGTTGAGACCTCCCTGGGTTTAAAGCGAGCCTCTTGGCTATCTTGGTGGTCTCAAATGATCTTGACCGTCACTTCGGCCGTCATTTTGGTCTTTGCTAAGAATGTGGTCGCTGGTAGTCCTAAGCAATTATCCTCTGGGGCTCAGGTAAACTTTTTACTTTCGGGAGCAGGTATGTACAGTAATGCCATTTTATTTACTATTTTACAGTGAATACTTCCTGTTGAAAACTGAACATACGTGACCTTCGAGATCATGTCCTTCAATATCTCACCCATACTATCCCGAGCTGCGCCCGTAGGAATTGCTATTTCGTTCCTCAGTATTTTTTGGACATGGGGAGGCGGAGCTCGCCTTTCTCGGAGACTCTTGCGAAGAGCTACCACCCGTGTTGAAACGGCCAATATGGTCCGTAGAGCAATTCGAGTAGGTGTCTCACTCAATTTAATCGGCATGCTGGTCACCCTCCTTGGTGCCGAACAAACTGTCGGTGTCTTGGCCATCAAAGTGTTGACTGCTGGACGACTACAGGCTAGCATGATTCCAGCTACCATTGATGGTTTGCAGCCATTGGATATCCTGGTTGTTCAGGCCAATACCAACCTATTGTTCAGTCACTTTTGTAGTCTTTGTTCTCTTTTATACATGACAGGGTTTGTGGCTCGACTGGACCCACCATCAAAATTAGAAGGAGGGAAGAGACAATGAAGGGTCACTGTCTGATGCTTGTTCAGTCCCTTTTGACATGTTTTGAGTGATCGTCTGCGGAAACAGTATAAGCGATGTGCTATGATGGATCGTGTCTTCACTGAATGCTTGGACAATGTCATGACGTTTACCTGCGTGTGCTTATTGGTAATCATGAAAAGATATTTATTGTGAGCTAGCCGTTGGCACTGAAGTCGCTGATTCCAATTCTTCTTGGTTTTCCACTCAAGTAGTCTAGTCTAGCTACTATTCTTGGAATGGAATATACTATTCGAGTACCTTGTAGTATTCGATTAGAATACTGTACTTCAGCTTGTTGCTAGTAGGAGTAGCCGGCTACTAGTTGTAGCATTGTTACCTGCTCTACATCACTAGCTAGTAGTAGAGCACTACTACTAGTAGTACATTAGTAGTAGTATTTGAGTGCTAGCTAGTCTACCGGTACTACTAGTAGTAGCTACTCCGAGTAGCAAGTATTAGTGTGTCTAATAGCATTCGTAGACTAGCTACTACAGTAGAGTAGTAGAGAGTAGACGAGTAGTAGTCTACTCTCTAGCTAGACTCTACTCTACTAGCTAGAGATAGTAGTAGTAGTAGTAGTAGACTACCACTACTACTACTCGTACTAGCTACTAGTACTCAGTAGACTAGCTAGTACTACTATTAGCTACCACTACTACTAGCTACTAAAATAGCTACTACTACTAGTAGCAGAGCAATTCTTTCTGGCTTGGACCATGAGCCTGAACCCTACAAAGTAAAGACGATGTGGCATGCGCCTGCCGTCCTCAATTCAAACTCGCAGTGCAACAGCAACACGTCGTCGTCATTGCAAACAAGTACTCGTACTCGAGTACCAGGTACAACGGTCCAGCACAACCACGGGAAACGGTCCTGCGAACATCCTTTTAATGTTTCAATAATACATTATTTTTCTTCATATTATTATTTCCAGCAACGAGCAAACAAACAATCATGGTGTGGCACCCAATTGACGAAACCGGAGAGTGTCTTCGAGAATCCATTGTTCGAGGAACCGACAAGTACTACTATGAGGAGATTGCATGCTTGTACCCAGTGCTGGGCAAGACCCATTTCGACTGGGAGTTCAACACGGAGTACATTTTCCGATTCTGGACCGTTATGGATGCAAACCCTTGGATTCCTTTTTTGGCCTGCGGAATCTACGTTGTTGCCATCTTTTGGGGACAGCACTACATGCAGGATAAGCCCTCATGGGGTTGGAGAAAAACCTTGGCTGCCTGGAGTTTCTTTTTGAGCGTCTTTTCTACCTTTGGATTTTTCCGAACGGCACCTCAAGTCATCCACAATTTGTACTACTACGGACTGAGAGACAATGTCTGCGAATCACCCTACTCTCTGCTCGGATCTGGAGCTGTTGCCAACTGGGGTTTTGTCTTCTTGCTGAGCAAATTCGCCGAGTTGTTCGATACTTTTTTCATCGTTATCCACAAGAAACCATTGATTTTCTTGCACTGGTACCATCATATTACCGTTCTTTACTGCTGTTGGCACACATGGGTCAATGAGACGCCAACTGGATTGATCTTCTGTGCTGTTAACTTTGGAGTACATGCCATCATGTATTTTTATTACTTTTTGATGGCTATGCGTATTAAGCCCAAGGTATGTGATGTGTAGTGCTTCGTATTTTATATATTCCGGATTCATGAGTAGTTCGGCGTTTGGGATTTTGGTTGAATTTAAATTGCTTGCTTGCATGGAAGATACGTTGCAAGTCAATTTTAAGCGAATGAAAGCGTCTCACCCTAGCTCTTGCCGAATATCCAAAAGTGGTTCAATCCCATTGTCATTACTGTGGCACAAATTGTGCAAATGCTGGTCGGTGTATTTTTAACATACAATTCTCTCAAACATGTCGGGGAAGAAGGATGCTGGGCCAACATGAGAAATATTCAGGGAACATTACTCATGTACGCAAGTTACCTCTTTCTGTTCTTGAAATTCTTTTTCAAGCGATATGGAATTGTGAAGACCACCCCAAAGAAGAAAGCCGCTTAAACTTCCACGATTTTTCAATGCCGGTTGCATCGATTCTCCTGGTTATGAAGTACATCACATGATTCACTGCGCTACACACCAATTTTTTGTTTGGTACAGAAACGAGCAAGACACCATACAAGAACAACAGTAGTTCTCAAATGTGAAAGGAAGCGATATTTCTACTGTACTGTTCTTAAAAAACTTTTTCATAGTAAAATGGGCGCGAAAAAGAGATGCGCCGGAACTTAGTTTTGGTGCCATGTCTTTCAAAGTGGAGAGAAGTCCACTTGCGGGTAATCTTGTTGCAGTGATAGTCGTGGCTGCTTCGCTTGTTCCTGCTGCCATTTTATCTGTAGTCTCTCCTAGTTTACTGGGGTTATGGAATATCCACGAAAGACGTATCGCATTTCCTCGCTCGCTTATCATTTGCCACGAGTATTCGAGCCAACACTTCCTGATTCTGTTGATGCTAGGGAGCTATCACACGTAGAGGTGGAGAATTTGATCCACGTGACGAAATAGTTCGATAGACCTCTATCACAACCACACGGTGACGATTTCAAAGGCACTAAATTTGCTCGACATCTCGAGTGCGCAAAAGCGGCAATACTGGTTTTCTCATAGGTATTTTTGACACCACAAACAGAAACGAATGAAATTTCGGCTTTACAATAAAATTTAACGGTATGTACTAATTTCCGTTAGCGATGTCGATATTCCAGTTTGTGGTGAATCCTCACATCCATGCAAAATGGAAATATGACAATAGTAAGTTGATTCAAGACTGGGGACGCGCGACGCCGACAATCTCTCAGTGCTGGAACAGGAACATGCGCAGATCGATGGTGAAGCTTACGAGCAACTCCCAAACCAGTTGTTACCTAATGTTGCTGGTGGGTGTAGTCATAGATAAAATTAATATTTATGCCGTGCTTCACTAACTAATGTAGCCGATAGGGATAGCAATAAATATCATGGTCTATTAGAGGCAAAAATGTATTAGAAAATGAAATGAATAGGAAGTTCTCGCCAAAGGTGAAATTTCGTGTTCGTAAAGAAGCGAGAAATGTCCAATACAGATATCCAATGCGTACAATTGCAGAAAGACGTAGCGATCAAAGAAACGTACAATGGAGTGTCTGATACAGGCCATTCATTTCTGTGCCAACGATATTGACAGCGTCAGCTCATCCCCAATCGGCAAGATCAATACTCATGCTACCCACAGACCAGGTATCGGAATTTTCCAATCCCGAAACACCAGTGATGGCAGATATCCCGCTGCCGCTTGTGTACATTGACGATTCTGCCAAGGTGTTGGTGGCCATGGATCTGGCGTGTGTGTGCGCATCGCCTTCGGTGACTGGCACTTCTTCGTCTTCTTGTTCCATTTGCAGCGACTGATGAAATTCCTGCTGCGGT
>Ga0100380_10005019_pt1 | contig 13722 bp, 9 predicted proteins | sample CryGeymeta201504_FD_80417 | JGI IMG/M metagenome (GOLD analysis project Ga0100380, IMG submission 80417) | Groundwater microbial communities from Crystal Geyser aquifers in Utah, USA - Crystal Geyser metaG 2015-04 | ecosystem: Environmental > Aquatic > Deep subsurface > Groundwater | place: USA... | reverse complement strand
TATATCTTCAGCTTCGAACTATTGATTAGCAAATAAGGTCTGAAGTAATTTTAGAAGTTCCTTTCGATGCATTTTGTAAGGTGGGGGTCTTCCTTTTTCTTTTCTAGCAAGCTTCTCATCTCCTTCCTCTCCTTCCTCTTCGTCTTATTCATTTTAGTTTTCCTAGTTTTCTTAGTTTTCTTAATTTCCTTATTGCTGATCATTTTCGATAGCCTCCTCGACTTCCATTGAATCTTCATTACTCTTGTACACAATCTGAGTTAAGGCTAAAATAAAGTTGAGAATTGAGTGAATATGGGTACTAGCTTCCCTTTTTAATGCGACTAAGATTGGCTTGAGAATGAAGATGTAATTCAATAAGGTTTTTCTGTTCATGTAGAGTAGCCTTGAGGCGAGTGTAGCTGCTGATTATGGTGACTTGAGGTCTTCTTGACAGACACTTTGAGCAAAAACATCAAAAAGAGTGGTGCTGATGGCTGGCATCTAATTTCTGATATGCTCCACAATAACACGCTTTCTTTAACTGTTGGCTTCTAAAAGTTATTTCCAGAGATAATGCAAATACATAAGTTGTTCCTCGACGCTTAATTTTTCAAAAAATATGTTTTCGCCAACCTTTTCAACATCTCTTTTCTTCTTTCCTTCATTTTGCTTCTTTTCCCATAACTTTTCCCAACTGTTTCTCTTAATCGCTCTGACTCTTTTCAATTCAAAATACTATTTTCTGACGAAATGCAGACATTCATAGGGTGGTAGAAAATCTGAGCTGCATAATTTTAGCATTAGAGCAAGGAATCGACTTTTGATGGGAAGCAAAAGAGGAGAATCTATGTTCAATGTTTTAGGTGGATTGTGTATCAGTTTCATTTGCCTGTTAAACTCGACTTAAAAATATATCTCGACAACTCTCTGTAAATTGGATCCCAAGTGTTGCTTGGCTTTAGTGCTGAGCCTGATCGAATCAACGATTCTCTCAACACCAATCCACTAAACTGTATTTAGACTTTCAAGACCCAGATCTTACTGAGCGAGTATGTGAATACTTTTATCAGTTGCAATATCAAAATAATTAGTCAGGTGTTTTTGTGGAGAATGAGGTGAGAGGTGGAAGTCGTATTGACGAGAGTGACGATATTGATAGTATCGAAGAAAAGGGATAATCCTTTCCTCGATGACTGTTTGATTGTGTTCTGTAGTGAGTCCGTAGTTGAGGAGGTCACTATAGAAGTTAATGAATGCTGACTGAATCAGTTGGAATCCTGTAAAAGCAAAGCCGATTCCCCATTGAAGCAAGAGCTCAAAGACATTTTTTTTGACATCAGTAATGTTGTTTTAGAATATTGAAAGATGTTCTTGCAACTTTCCAAATATTCTTTTTATTTCTCTTTAGTTGTCCAAGTCAATATCGTTTTAGTCAATTTCAGCTATTCCTTTAAGAAGATATTGAAGTTATTATATTCCCTCTTGATTTTCTATTTTCCTGATAGCCAATTGGATTGTCTTTTCTCTCACAACTCGGCTGCGGGATCCGATAAGATTAAGGAGCGTTTCCTGATCAATCTAAGAATCAAGTTATTTAAAGCAAGAAAGAGTAGATGGTCTGTTGGCAATGAGCTGGTACCAGCGAGGCATCTTTTATCTGTCCTGAGGGAGAGATGAGTTGCGTTAAATGTTCTGTCTAAGCATACTGAAAGCTTATGTCAAATTGAAGAAATGACTAAGCCATGGTATTTATTGGTGTGAGAACACTATAATCTATCTTGCCAAAAGATCAGGGTTGTAGAAATCTTCCTTTTGAGCCGAACTCCAATTATGGTCTCGACTCACAAGAGACTTCTCAAGATAGTCAGTGTATGGAGATAGTAGCTACTTCTGGAAAAGACTTAAGTTATTTAGGAAGGATTAAGAGTTATTCCACTTGCAAATATTAAGCAGCCTTAAAGCTACCAGCAGTTCATCTTCAACTTTGAAAGTTTTAAGCTTTTAAATGATTTTATTGGAATCGATGCTGAGCCAAGAAGGCTAAAGTTATCTTGTAAAGTTGTTACGCTTCAGAATCACTAAGAGTAAGTACACTAGCTGAGAATTCGTACCTGTTTCAAGAAAATCTAAAAGTGTTTACTTACTGAGCATCACTAGTACTTCCAGCAAATCAAGAGGGATTGCTGAATTGTCTTCGAAAATAAGCCTGACCAAAACATCATATGCTTCAGGTCGTTTTTGAAAGTATTTAATGACAAATTTATTGTTATAAGGCTTGCAGTCACCTCTGGTCATGAGCAGAGAAAGCGAAAGGTCCATTTACTCAGATTCTTGTAGGTAGGTATCGTTTGCAACAAAGAAATTTGCAAACATATTCCAGCATTCTTTCAAGTAATTTTATTCTGCTTGGGTTTTGGCTTCGAACCTTTCAGATTACTAGGCATACAGAGCAATAAAAGAGGAAAACCCTTTGAGAAGTATCGGAACATAGACCTATATTTTTTTTTGAGACCATTGAACTAACCCATTGACAACATACTTGAAGTCAAAAATAATTTGATCGCTTGCCGCACCGAACCGATTGTTCAGTAAACAAAGGGTTTCAAACACGTATTGTGAAGATAGTTCAGATAGAGTTATATTTTCATCAAGAGTTTCATAGTTGGCTGTAAGATTTTATAACTCCTTGAACACTGAAGCTAAGCTAGATGTGGTTAGAGACCCTTTGACAACTTTTAATCTCTGAACGAGTAATGTTGGCAAACTTAATTTCTAATCAAAAAAGTTTTCATTCTCTAATTTCAGAAGATACTATAAGAACTAGATATATTATTCTTCAGAAAGGTTGGTCAGGATATAGGACACTATTTGGAGGGAAAATTTGCGAACATATTTGTTTTTATGTTTCAAGTAGTGCTTAGCAAACACTGAGAAAAATTCTTGGAGGTGGGGGAGGAGTGTGTCGAAAGAAGACTCCACAAATATGCAGAGGGTCGAAAACAGAGAACTGAAGAGAGACTGGTTAAAAACAGTTCCTGTGAGCTAGAGGATATTTTCGGCAATACACTAAAGGCCATCCCTGAGCCAAAGATCAATTGATGCTCCTTGAGTATCTTTCAAGACTGCCTGCAGCAAGGGCCAAGCATCATCGCATTCTAGATTGTTCCACAGAATTTAAAATATTTTTTATTGGTTATGGAGAATGCTCCTGAGCCCCATGGTCATTTTTTTCACACTAACCAAAGGAGCTGATACTCTAAATCCAGCATCTCTAAGGCAGGAAGTAACATGAGTATTTTCCTGTTCGTCAATCATAAGTGTATCATCTGCTTTTCTTTCGGCATAGTTATTTTTGAGGAAGTAGGCAAGAGGGTCAAAGGATTTGGCCATTTGAGATGGCTTCTGATATCGATGGCGTTTGTCAACCATATCTTATTTGAAGGCTTGATAGTTATTCCGACTGCTTGGTGTGGTTTTGTTCTCGTTCTTGATGGTCCAGAACTGTTCGACAGTGAGATCCTTGTCGTGCCTTCTGGGGTGAATCACTTTTGGCATCAACAATGAGTTATAATATTAATACCTTGTTATAATGTAGCAATTTGAATTAGGATTACCAGCCAAAGGAACTGACATCCAATTCGAAACAGAACCTATTTCAGCAGACTTTGGAAATTAAATGAGGCTCTATCACCTTGGCAAGCTCTACAAGATTGTCAAAAAATATCACTCAAGAGTATTTTTGAGCTGTCTCAAGTACATATATCTCAAAGTAGATCATCTGTCTTGAAAGCATTGCTGTCAATCACTGCCTACTATGAACAAAAATCGGAACCTCTACCCTATGCTAACCTCATCAATAAAAAAAATAAAACAGAAGACGAATAGCTTGAATATGAGTTCATCAATATGTGCGCCCAGAAAATACAATCAGTCTATCAGGGCTACCGAACAAGGAAATATCACAACAGAGCAATGATAAAGATAAGACAGTTTCAATCGAAGTTTCTTGGGGTGGTGACTGGCTGGAAAACGCGAAAAGTTATGAGTTGCGTCAAAATGCAAGAAGGGATGAAGGCAATCAAAATTAAATGGATGGAGGTCTTAAAAGAATAGGAAATAACCAAAAATACATCCAATACATACAGCCTCAAGAAACTTCAATACTTAAGGAAAAGCTTGAAAGACTAAGTCAGTCAGTTCATTTCCCATTTCAACTACCTTTACCATTCAGGTGCTTGGGTCTTTGAACCTAAAGATGTCAAAAGGTATGTGAAAACTGTTTTTAAAGAAGATAAAATAATAAAAATAGCTAAATAAGAAGAACCTGAATAACGAGTCCAAACAAAAAGAGTTCGAGAGGTGAGAGATCGAGTGAAAAGAGCCGGCAGAAAAGAATAAGAGCAGATTAAGCAGTAATAGTATAAGGCAAAGGTCAGCTAACCTTTGACACAAAAGGAAGGTGAACCACTATCTGTAAAGGAAGAGACTAACTATAGCTAGTCTTCATCAACCCTTGAGGAAAGGCCGATTCAGGCAAAAGGAGTGTATCAATTTGACTAAGCTGAAGTAAAAATTCACGTAGAAAAGCCTATCAAGAAAAAAGTTGAAGAATAATCTGAGAAAGAAGTGTCCAAAGAAGAAATGACCCAAAAGGCAAAAGTTAAAGCTGCTGAGAAAAATAAACTTTAAAAAAGGCAAAAATATGACCCTCGCAAGGCAGTTTTGGAGTAGAAGAAAAAGAGGCTACTGGAAAAGCAAAAGCAATAAAATATTCAATCACAAGAATAGCTGCCCTCTCCCCAACCACCATCAAATGTTGGCTCGAAAGCAATGCAACTCAAGCCTGAATAGTAAAACAAGAAAGAGGAGCAAGTACAACAATAACTCCCCAACAGAAGTACAGTCATGCTTGTTGATCGAAAATAAGCTGTTCAGGAGAATAGAAAGACTGTGAATATTCCCAAAGGAGCAAGTAAAACTTCGACAGGGCCCAAAATTGACTGTTGGGCAAATCGAAGAACCAACAAAAAAGAGTCCCCTTCTGAAAATGTCAACAGCTATTTAAAAATTCATAGCGTCAAAGAAAGGAACTTGGAAGTCGAAGGAAATGAAAGGTAGACTGTCAGTTCGTACTCAAAAGGAGTGCTCAGGATGCAGGAAATAATGTCCTAGTTGGAGAAAGCTGAAAAAGCACAGCAGCAGATGAAGATGTAGTCGATGAGGAGCAACAATTCTTTACTGAGAGGAATGAGCCATCATCAAGATATAAAGAAGGCAATATCATACGAAGATATACGAATGCAAAAATATCAGAAGTTAGCTTCTCCCAAGCGAGAAGAGGTTCGATAGAGAGAAGGCCACAAAGATATAGATGAAATTGAGGCAGTTTATAGTAACCAGTATCAAAATCGTCTTCAAAGTATAACTGTAGTTATCAAGAATTGATTCCAAAACTTTAGTATCTAAAAGCGGCACGTTAGAAGTAAAGATCAGGAAAGATTCCTGTAATTACTGAGGATAATCCTGCGCTGAGGAGAAAAATAGCTGAGTTCAATCCTGAAAACAAGTTTTGGGTACTTCATTTTGTATACAGCACATGCTGAGCCGTGTGGAAAAAACTATTAAAGATTTTGATAGAGTATGAGTTTCCAAAAATGATAAATCATCAACATTTATGCTCTTCGAAAACTGTTATTATGTTGCGGATCCTATCATTGATCTTGGAATTCAATTCACTGATCCGGCGAAGCTTTTCCAAAGCAGAGCACTCCTACTTCTTTTTGGAACTCTCTTCTCTTGCTGCTGGGCGAGTGTAGTCAAGCTACCTAGATCTTAGGCTTGAAATTGGCTCCTTTGACAGGCTGCTATAACTTCTCATGGCAGATTGAACCTTATTATTTTGGCTGTATTCCTCAAGGCGAGCAGTAATATCTGTTGAACTAGATTAATCCCTCATTTTTCTGACTGTCAAAGAGCTATAGTTTTCGTAATCACTTGCTTTCCGGTTGGATTGATTTTTTTGATGAGATTGTTGTTGACCTTTCTCAGCTATTTCATTTCTTTGTTGCATGTTTCTACCTGCTCCTCTTTCAGTTATTCCTCCAGATGAATATCTGTTTCGAAGCTATTGGGTGAAGTCAATATTGTTTGCTCGATTGTTTGATTTCAAAGCTGAGTAATCAATTTTTTCACTGCCAAATTAATATTTTGTTTTGGCCTATCTTTCATAGCCTTTGCTATTTTGGCTATTGTCATATTTTCTCTACTGCAAAACACACTTCCTATCAGGAACCCTTGAATTGTTAAAAAACTATTTCTAAGAATAATCGTTTCTACCATTCATCCTTATGTTTGGCTGATACTCATATCCTGAGTTTAGGGTAGTACGATGCTATACATTCTCCTTGGGTTGAAATTATTTTTTTGCGGCCACCCTGTGATTAAATCTATTGGCATAATTAGCAGTTGGGGTAGAAACCATATCCTAACTTTTGTAGCTTTCATTAGTATTTCCACCCAATGATCCAACACAGCTTTTGAGTTTACTGAGAAGGTCATCTTAACGACTATAGCCACTCATCATAGCTGTTAGATAATTAATAGTAAAGATTATAATATTTTGACAATAGACAAATCAATTCTTCTTCTTCCCTTTCTTAGTCTGCTTAACTGCCTCCTCCTCTTCTTCAGACTCTTCGTTCATTTCAGATGCATCCGCTTCTAATTATTCGAGTACAGGGTCGTATTTCAAATGTTATGCCGTTGTTGATTTGTTGATCTTTTTCCCCTTTAGCTTTGAATCTTAGTGTCTCTTGTTGAATGTTCTGGTAAGCTTCGCTTTGAGATTTGGAGACACGTTTGGAAAGGGACATTGTTTTGCAGAAAGAGATGTGAGCAATGTGAGATTCTATGTCAGAAGGGTAGGAGTAATTCGATAGTACTCCATAAAGTCAACTGTTCTTTCGATATTGTCTGACTTAACCATTTCTGTGATTTCGTGCATTATCAAGGAACTATAGCTGTTTTTAACAGCCTTGAAGCTTGAACACATACTGGCTGGGAATATAGCATTCTTCAGCTACCGATTTAATCTTTTCTGCTTTCTTTCTGAAGAATTTTTGCCAAGCCAACTCGGGAACTCAGGCCTTCCAATAGAATCACTGATTTTCTCAGGAGCATATACACAAGACATAAAGGCATATGCAGGCATAAGACCCCATTCTTGCTGTTTTCTGATGTTTCGGTCAATCATATCTCCTATGACAATTCCTTCCAAGCCTTGAACAAAAGAGTGAAATTGCTTCACATCCAACTTTGGCTTTCGATTTGAAGAAATGAGATTTTCTTGGACCATTAGAGGAACAAGATCACTGTCAACAAAGAAACAGTCTGTTCTTTCTGAGATTTTCATTCCACTAAAGATAGTTCTATTGAGCAATTTAGTTGAAGCTTCAAAATGATTCATCGTTGTTGAAACATCTTTCGAATGACGCTGACGACTACTTAGTGCATCTAGGGTGATTCTCTTCGAAACTGTCTGAAAAATCAGTTGTAAATAGCTGAGGATTTGCCTCATGTCATTTTGGAAGTTTTCAACCAGTAACTAAAGGGCTCGATCTTCACCACTTCCTCCCTCGCTGCGAAGAATATCCTTCAATCTTTTGACTAAGGCAGGCTTTGCTGGTTTATGGAACCTGATGTCGTTACAGTGGTTAGCCAAGCTCCTGATTTTTTCACAAGCTCGATCATTACAGATGCATATGATAGGCACCTTGCTATTTTTAATCATCTGGATTATGGCAGAAATTCCTCCTCGATCCCCTGAGCTCATGCCATCAACCTCGTCCATTATTATCAAAGATTTTTGAAGATTTTTTGCAATGTCAAGATTGAAAGAAGACGACTCCATCAATCCAACTCCACTCTTATTCCTTATGTCACTAGCATTGAACTCAGAAACCTGGAAGTTGAGTTCCATAGCAATCAAACGAGCGGCTGATGTTTTGCCAATGCCTGGATCTCCACTGAGTAGGGCTGCTTTTGAGTTGATGGACCCACTTGACCATCCCTTGTTTTATTTGACTTATCTTTTGTTGCCTCTCAAATGAATATCATCCCAAGCTTCCAACCATTATCGAAGCTGTTTGATCTGAGATGTTTATCCCACCACATCTTCAAGTGTCCTGGGTCGATATTTTTCAGTCCAAAGAGAAGTATCTTCATTGAATCTAATTCTTACAGGAGCTTATTTCTTGACAGGAAGATCTTTCTTGATAGGAAGCTCTTTCTGTTCTTACTTGAGGAAGCCTTTGATTTAGGGCTGATTAGCAATATATTCTGGCTCATCATCATCGAATAGCTTACTGATTGTACTGGCAGGTCTCACTTTATTATTGTCAAGATGATGCTGAAGACTGTACCCAGTTTTGGTCACAAAGAAATTATCGATACTTTAATGATCAATAATCTGAATATTTCTTTCTCTAGCTTCTCTACTTTTTGTTGTTTAGTTGATTGGAGTGGGCAGTTTGCGCTTGAAATGATCCATTACGAAAGCACCCTGCATCAGCAAATTGCATTTCTTGGTCAATGATTTAGGACAGTCAGCACCCAGTTGCATGCATACCTCAATAACATGCTCCTTGTCATAGTCCTAAAACTACCCAGTGAATGCAATAACATAGTCTTTTAAAGGACCTTTCCTTTCATCAGCCTTCTTCGGCTTACTTTTACTTCTACCTTGCTATCTCTTTTCAATAGGTTTTTTCTACTCTTTCTTGACTTCGTGTACTAATCTTTGTGGTTCTTGCCTGGGCTCATTTTTTTAAGAGACAGCTGTGAGGCTAAGCTGCATTGCTTTTTCGATCAGCTTTTTCTCATCCATTTCAGCCCCGTTATACTATTTGAGTTTGTTGACATCCTATTCTCGACTTCTTTCTTTAGACAAGTCATCATCACCAACAATAAAGTCGTCGCTACTTTTTCGCCTTTTCTTTTGCTATTTTTTGATCCGAACCATCTCTTCAAGTGTTAGCTGAACTTTTTTTGGCTGATCAGCTTTTTTTGATTTTGGCGCTTTGTCAAGACGTTTCGACAGAAATGAATCCAACTTCATGTTCCCTTTTCCTCCTTTCTTGTGCTTGTTTTCTTACTCTTGCTCCTTCTCCCTTCGCAGATCCTCATCATCTTTGATTTAGAATTGCTGATAGTCAAGTTCGTCCTCAGAAAGTTTTTCAGTGTCTTCGGGTTCAATAATGTCTTCGTTAGGGTTGACTTAGTGCAATTTTTTGAGGCGTTTGCGGGTGGAAGTTTGTTAGGGCTATATCTTTTAGCCAAACCTGGCAAGCACTTACTCTGTGATTTCCTTTTTTGGGCGATGTTTGGAAGGTCCCTCTTTTTTTTACATCTTGGCGCAAATCTTTAGAATTAATCTAATTTTAATGATCACTATAATATCATCAATCTAAACTCACTGCATTGATGAACAAAAAAGCACAATGGATATTAACAGAAGAGGAGATTAAATAGTTTGAGAATGAGAGGGAAAATCACTATAAACTTTTCCAGTACCAGACAGGTAAAGATGTGATATTTAACCAAGGAACTATCGCTAAGTTTGTTCACTTCATGAGAAGACGTCGCCGGCAAAATTAATACCCCTTCAAATTTGAGAAGATAATACACTATGCCGTTGCTCTGTACAAAAGATACTATCTTGTCAATTCTTTCATCTGCGAAGATGTCAACATCAATCAGGCCATCATCTGCTGTATATATCTGTCTCTCAAATACAACGAATATGACGACAATTTCATGAGAAAAGCTGCTGACAAGTGGAAAACTCACAAATATTTTTATACTCCTGGAAAAGACCCTTTGCCTCATTATGGAGACATAGGATACTCGAATGTAGAGCTCAAATTTTTATCAGGGATCAAATTTCAGACAGGTCTCTCTAAGGTGATCAGTCCTCTAGAAGCTCTGTTTCATACTGTCACAAAAGGACCAAATGCTATTCAATAAATATCAAGCAACACAGAAAGCCTCGATGACAAGTACAGGATCATCGGCTAGATATAAAAATATCTGAATAAACTATATGAGCATCCAACTGTGATGTTCCTGTTTGAAGGTCCAAAAATAGCTCTGAGCATTATGGTTGCTATTCTACGCTCCAAGAAGCTAAAGTAGTCGCTTTTAGGGCCTTAAATGGAGAAGATTGTTGAGTCTTGCGAAGAGTAAATAAAGAACATCATTACATCTCTCGACTCAGAGGAGGATGAAAAAGGGATGTTTGAAGAAGAGTCCAAACGGATCAACAAAATTCAAGGCTTTAAAAAGCCTCTTCAAAAAACACATCAATCTCCAAGGTTTCAACCTCAGCGTCATGATCACATTTTTGATGAGCAGTGATGCTTTATTCCTACTTGTTTTTTATCATTCGGTGATTTTCGAGCTTATATTTAACCACATTTATAATATTGAGATGCTAAACTCTGTCCGAAGATTGTTCAAGAAGAGAGTGATGAGGGTTCGTGTTGAAGGGCCCATCGATATTAAAAAGTATGAATTTATCCATACAGTGAAACTAAGATTCTTAAACAGCTTGATAGTGTTCAGAAAAGAAAGATCGACTCCCTGATAATAATAGTGAATTCCTACGGAGGGTCTCTAAGAGTAGCAAAGAACATATCTGACTATATCAAAGGAATCAAAAATAAACAGTATCCCTCCTCCAATTCAGAATCCCGATTTATTGTTTTGCAGAATAGTTTTGTCTGAATAGTGCCAATCTCATCCTGACAGCCGGTTCATAGTGCTACGCAAGTACTGGTTAGGTTATGTAGGCAAATTATCTGTCATCGGGGATTTTGGATTTGCCGACGAAAGATATGAGTTCAGCTAATAATTTCAGAAAAACTGGATCAGTCGATAAAAAATATCAAGTGGAAGCATTCCTTTGGATATTTGGAAAGGATATCATCAGTTAGCTCATGACAAAGATATCGAGACTCTGATTAACGGAAGCGCTAGTGAGCTCAAAAATTTAGTCCTTGAGAACCGATAGCAAGCTCTTTATAGACAATCTTTGAATCTAGCTGAATTCAGGGAATAATTTTTACAAGGGGGTGCAATGAATCCAAGTTTTGCTGCTGAGCAGGGCCTTATTGATGGTATCCTCAATAGTCACAAGTTCATAAGTATTTTTTGTTTTATTTGAGAGGAAAGATTAGATGACCATCGGGTGGTTGAGGGTAGAGATGAGCATCAATATCGTGCAATCAACTTTCTCCGTAGTGGACTTTAAGTGTTCAAACAGTAGTGATCAAACATAGTTATAATTTCACATAAAATCAATTTCATCATCCCTACTTTTTTGATCTTAAATTTATTGCCAAAACTCCTAAATTTCTTCCTTCTTGAGCAACCCGTTGATCGATACCAAATCAACCTTGTCCTTCCTCATCAAGCACATGATGATCTTGCTTTTTGAAATTGTTGAAATTTTGTACTTTCCAACTTCAAGGCACCTCACAAGAAACTATACAGTCGACTGATCTTCAAAGATAAAATCCAGGCAGCAAATAGAAGCAAACAAATCAACCAATGAGCAGATCAGAGGAGGTTGTAAATATTTTTCAATTTCTCCTTGAAGAAAATCTTCAAATACTGAATGAGAAGTCTCAATATTGCATTCATCATTCAAAACTAAATTATGTAGGATTCTAAAAAGAGAAATGAGTGCTTGAGTTGTTCGTAGTTAAGACTTCAGATGAAGAAGACAGACACGAAGTTGACTGTAGTAAATATTGTCACTTTGATATGTTTGATATTCCATAAATTGTAGAAATTTTCCAGCCTCGAAAAGAGAATAATTGCACATCAGATAATTTCCAATTTAATGACATTGCTCCAAATCTACTATGCATCCAATTGCAAGAAGAAGGTCATCATTAAGGGATTTTCCTCTCTAGATAACTGGCTGCCTTTGAGCATAAATATATTTAGCATAGTAGAGCAAGTTATTACGAGGTTTCATTCTTAGGCTTTGGTTGACGAAGGAAATGGTCGTCAGCAATACCATTTTGGAAGCATCAGAATTTTATTAGATCGCGGCATGGATGACATTTTATAAAATATCGTTTGATATGCTAATTTTTGGCATTGACTAAAATTGAGTCACTTGGTTGAGTTTATTCAAAATCTGAACTATCATTTCAACCAACTAAATTTAGTGGAAAGTACAATTTAGTAGGCCTTCAAAGAGAAACACCAGAACCTCATCATTCGCAAGACAGCCCCATTTGTCTTTTTCAGAATGAGCTATGATCATATCGATCAGCTGAATGAAAGGAATGAAAGTTCCGCAAGCTCTGAATAGAGAAGGCTTTAGCTTCATCACATAAACCAAGGCCTCAGAAAAGTATGCTAACTCATGGGCTACACAACTCTTGAATTTTTACAGAACCATCTCCAATATGTGAGTAGGAGGTTCTGTAGAACTGTTTATGAGACCAAGTAATTAGGTCTAGAATAGCTCAAGTAGATGACATTTGAGAGTGTTTTATCGTTTGTGGCTGAACATTTTTTCTTTTTGAAAGGATCTGATGGCGAATCGGAATTCAGCTTGTTTTTTGAGCCGAGCCTCAGTCATAAATAAATATGGATGAGCTCAAATCAGTGATTTTAGTTTTAGACGATAGCTGAATAATTGGTGAAAGGTGGCATATAGCATTCAAATTATTATAATATATACAAAATGGAGGTTGACAAAGACAGGGAGAGTAACCATCTTGCTCCAATAGCCGATATGCACAAAGAAACTTCAAATTAAATAGTCAAGCAAAACATACCGGAGAGAAAAGTATCAAGGCGAAGGGAGGTGCAGGAGGAGAAGGTAGTTATACAATAGCTGTTCAAGGAACTTATTAATAAAATCAACGAAGGTACATCAGCATCTATTAAGGCTACAGCAAGATTATTTATACTCAAAACAGCAAGGAATGCAGCAATAGACCCAGCAAACCTTCAAGAGTGAGGCCCAAGAGTCGACAGCCAAAGTAAGTTCTTCCCCGATAGACAAAATAAATGAAGATAAGAAAGGAAAGCATGGAGGAACATCGTCTTCGGCAAGAAAAAAAAGAATAGGTTTTAGGAAATTATTCAGTGCTTATGACCTACCGGATAGCTTCATAAGAAGATATGGAAGAATAAAAAAAAGAGGAGAATAAGAATGAAATGTAAATGGTGGCGGAGAAAGGTTAATGATAATATAGGAATCCATATAATGGAATTTGTCTATGATCAGAGCAGCATGTGAGTGGGATTCTCAAGATAGTGTTTTATACGCGTAAGCCACTGTGCAGCCAAAGCTCCATCTACAGCCCGGTGATCGCAAGACACGATGAGATCCATCACCTCAGCAACTCTATACTGGTCTGGCCCACTTCCAGGTAAAACCTTCTTCTCTGTTTTTCCTACTCCCAAAATACTGGCTTGAGGTGGGTTGATTATCGAAGTGACAGTATTGATGCCAAACATTCCGAGGTTACTGATGGTAGAAGTGCCTCCAACATACTCTGATGGATCAAGCTTTCCTTCTCTTGCTCTTTTTGCGAGATCCTTGGCCTTTTTGGATATTTCGAGTAGTCCCAAAGTGTCAGCTCTACTGATGATGGGAGTGATCAGACCTCCATCAATAGCAACAGCAATACTGACATCAGCATATTTGAACTGTCT
>Ga0100380_10005015_pt1 | contig 13733 bp, 16 predicted proteins | sample CryGeymeta201504_FD_80417 | JGI IMG/M metagenome (GOLD analysis project Ga0100380, IMG submission 80417) | Groundwater microbial communities from Crystal Geyser aquifers in Utah, USA - Crystal Geyser metaG 2015-04 | ecosystem: Environmental > Aquatic > Deep subsurface > Groundwater | place... | reverse complement strand
GTTCCTCATTAAAGGCCTATAATACGCCTCTGTCGGAAAACATCCAAAATATATACTATTACTATCTTATCCAGACCCCCACCCATCAACATTCTCCTCACCCCTCGAAAATAATGTATCCACCTGCCTAACACATTTAACTCCCTATTATCCCTCTACAATGTTATAAACTACTTATTAAGTATGAGTCTTCTTAAAAATAGCAATCACTCGATGAATTGGAATTGACTCACCAGCAAAGGACGTCTCTGGGTTGGAATTTTTCTTCCAATTAGCTGAACTTACTCATTTTGATCGGGCTGAAAAATTGCCTTTTTGGGGATGGATTTGGCCTTTTAGCCATGTTCGATGTGGTTGACGATGTAGGATGCCACTTCGTAGTCTGATCCTTCTTGAGCCATGTACTATTTTATAAAGTTCAGCTTCTTTGCCCTTTCATTGTAAATCAGGGTATTCTCTTAACTCTCAGCGATAACAGACTTGAGGAAGGCATCAGTGTCAGTCATGAAATCTTTCATTATGGCTTCTTGATTTTTTTGCTGTTTGCTGAAGCGGCGGTTCGAAGTTTTGGCCAAAATTCTATCTCTTCTTTCCATCGCACAGTATTGTTGCTGAGAGGAATTGACTAATGAGTTGACCATGCGTTGTTAGTGGTTTAAGTTGTTCAGCCCTAGGGATTTGCGAGCGTTTGCAGAGCTGAAATTGTAGCTTACAAGACCATTCACTGAAACTCTGAATTTTATCAAATTTTACCTAGGATTTTTGGTATCAACTCTGCTAGCAGCCGAAAGAGGTCGGTTTTTCGAGCTTTTTCTGTTCACATGAGAATGCTGAGAGTTAGCTGAAGACTGGGTATTTTTTTGCTAGTTGAGTCCCTGTTTTATCTAATTGACTGCGTGATTCGAGGAGTACCTTTATGATGGCAAGGTGAGGAATAATTGTGATCTCGAGCGGGGATGCTGTCAAACCTAAATTCCTTTCGATCGAGCTTTTTTGGTTTTGCATACAACTAGATGTCCTGAGGAATGCGATTGATGTCGTGGTGAACTGATCGAGTCTTACCTGAGTGAGACAAGATGTACTGGCTTCCATAATTTAGCGAACGAGCTCATGAGTGTAGATTTCCTGCTCTGTTTCGGAAAGTCTGAAGGTGGAGGCTCGTGTTGACGTTGCTTGAATATGGCTTTTGTGAGGGTGGAAGTTGGGAGAGAAGGCGTCCACACTTCCTTTGCAAGGAGAGTTCATTGCTGTTTCTGTTTGAATGTTGTCTTTTTGCTCCATTTATAATTTTATTAAATTAGCAAAATCATCATGACTTTGTTTCCCCGAGCAGTTAATAAATCCGAGGTGGATAGATTGTTCGATATACTGCTGATACAGTTATTATTTTTCGACGATATAAGCACAAATGCTGAACCCAAACAAAGAAAATACTACCGCCACCTTCTACCAATCATATTCCTCCATTTCCTCCTCTAACTATTTCGCACCTGCCCGCAAAGTTCTTTCGGCTAATTCCTAAATTCTTCAGGATATCGCCATCGAAGCTGATACCCTTCTGCTGAAGCTCACCGAAAAGATAGCAATTGATGAGGGAAAATTGGAGAAGAACTATCAAGAGTTAGAGGAGTTGCATAAAGAAGTTGAAATTTTAGGGCAGAAAGATAGTGGAGAGAAGGAGGTAGAGCAGATTGTCAAGTCTCAGAAGGAAGTTATCAGGAGCTACTATCATGAAGATAGAGAGAAAATGGCAAGCACTAACCGAAGGGGCATTGTGCAAATCAAAGAACTTGACTAAAGGTATGAGCTGTGCTATTCAGGGTGAACTTCCTTTAGAAAGAAGTTGAATACGAGAGGCAAGAAAGAGAGGACCAGTGGAGCCACCTCATCGACAGCTTTGAGAAGTAGATCGTGAACAGGGAAAAGTAATTCAAAAGCATGAGAAACAAAGAATAAGAAGTATTTGAGGAGACTTCATTGAATATTTATCAACTTGAGGAAATGCTGATGGGCAGCATTGATGAGGAGATAAAGACAAGGAAAGGAGAGCACGAGACGGTAGTTCGACTGGTGGCTGAATGTATCGAAAGCATCAAATACATCTACTGAGCAATAAAAGTAAACTGATAAATGAGCTTCTATTTTTACTGTCTTGATTTTTAACATAAATTAGAAACAATCAATCGTCAAAGTACTCTTCCATGTCTTGGATTTTATTCCTGAAAGACTTTGATTATCGTTTCAGACACTTTCTGAGGGTTGTCGAACAGCATTTGGTGGCCTGCATTCTAAACATTATGAACTCTAATGTTTTTGTACTACTGTGCTAATCTACGAGCTCCATCAGGTCGCATCCAATCGTTGTCTCCATACAGGAAATCAACAGGTATCCTAGGCCTTAATTCATTCATTATCATCTCTATGCTGCGAGCGGGTTGGAGAGGCCAGTCAAAAATTGTGTAAAATCCTGTCTAGCTGCACTCAGGCTGATCGGAAACGTGTTTGATGTACTTTTTCCAGACTTTCTGTTCATCTTCTGGCAATTTTAGTCGATTGTTAAGAATCTTATCAATGAACTTGTTGCCAAGCCAGCAAGTATTCATCATTTTTGATGGCCTAATTTTCATGCCGTAAACTTTGCCTGCGAACCACCACCAAAATTTACCTTTTTCTGATCTTTATTGGATCTACTCCTCGGTGAACCTAGCAGTGCCGGCTGGGGAGAGCAGTATCAGCTGCTTCACTCGCTAGGGATATCTTTCAAGATAAAGTGTGGATATGTATCCTCCGAAACTGTGACCTGCTAATATGAATTCTGATAGGCCCATGCTCTTTCTCCATTCCTCGATTGATTCAATATAGTAGTCTTTAGCTTGCTCCAGGCTCATTTTTCCATGCCAGTTTCCTCTAGAGGACAGCCCAACTCCAAAAGTATCCAAAGCATGTACCTGGAAGTGATCTTTAAGGTACTGGAACATTCTGACAAAGGTCAGAGAAGTTCCTCCATAGCCATGAAGCAGGACTAGATGAGGAAGTTTATTGTTACCACTGGTGTATAGTTCATGAATATGTTCATTTTAATAGATGGACACGTTTCTGAATTTGAGGTGGTTGTCCACATGCAGGTTGGAGTAACTGAGGGCTTCTTTGTAGACTTTGACGAACTATTGGGTCATAAGAGGGTGGTGGTCGACGACTTTGGCTGGCTAGGTCTAATCGATGAGCTGTTTTTAGACTCCTTCTTCTTGCATTGTTGGAATTTTTATATTGTAAGCACTTGAATGCTTAGGTTTAATGATCCCTAAATATATGTTTTTCTGATCAGATATTAATGTATCAATACTCAGATTATCCCAGACCTTATTCATTTCTCAGCACTTTCATAATTCTGAAAATATTTATTTTTGGGTGACTTACTACTAGTTTGAAATTAATAATCAGATATGAGTCAGGAACTTAATTAAGAAGCCTAGAATTCCTCAGCAAACAGTCTCTCCTTTCACAAGTAAGCCTTGATGCATTCAGCATGGCTCGTCTCAATGCAGACAATTCAAGTAAAAGAGCAGTATGTTACTTCTGGGTTGTTTTCGCCTTCTTCGAAATTGTAATTCTCATCACTTCTAACTTCAGTAAACATTGACTTAACCAGCACCCTAGGCTTTTGTCTTTAAGACCAATGAATCATAACTGAAGGATACTAAACATTCCTAATGTCAAAACCCTGTGGAATTTTCTAATGGTATGCTCTCCTGTCATGATTTTGAACTGAAATACCCAAAACTCGGTCTGATCATGCGTGACCTTTCCAGTATGAATCAGTTTGCTCAAATCAACCTCCTTTTTATTCCAAAAAATAAAGTTACAACCTCGCTGAGTAACTAACTTTAGACTAAGCAATAAAGCAGGCCTTCAAAGTAGAACTTATGAGCCTAGTCAAGAAGGAGTTGCCTCAGAATGAAAACAAAAAAATGATAGTATTTTACAAGGGATAGGATGTCAGGAACATCGATCGTATCTAATTTGATTCAAATGAGTACCAGCTGTAACCTCTCCAGTTGACAGGCATGAAAAAAAAAACAGGATATGAGGTCAACTTAGGATACTACAGGGATTTCATATCAGAAGATGCTCTGCTTGTGGTGACATTCATAGATATGAATCCGGATTACATCCAAAATTATGAGATTGTAGCTCAGGCTGTGCTGATGAACCCTACTTACACCAAATTTATGCTAATCATCAGAGCAATCTTTCTGGCCATCATGGTGACAGCATTTGTCATTTTTCTCAAAAGGCAAAGCGGTATGGCACCTGAAATCGAGCAAAGGGTAGTGATGATAGTTTCAGCCTTTTCGATACTGTTCAACGATCCATACTACTTCATAGAGGTCTTCAAGCCCAATCTTTTCAGTTTGATCCTGTCTACCTGCTTCATTTCTACCTTTTTCATGGCTGTCATGCTGAGCTGGATAATCATGCTTCAAAAGATAGTCAAGGCTAGTCATGGTCAGCTGTTTTTCATCACCAGAAAGAGGCAGTTAATATATGCTAGCATTGCCGGTGTTTACTTCATTCTCATGTTTTTCTTTATCTATGAACTGGGATACTACTCCTACTATGAGAGCCCAATCGTGCCTGCTCATTCATCATTCAGCCGACTTTATATGGTCACAGCCTTTCTATCAATCCTAATTTTCCTGTACATAGGGTATCTGTACCTGGCAGTAGCTAGGGAGTGGGACAATGTTCTTTGGAGGGACAAAATATATGCCACTTTCAACATATTTTTCATTCTACTGAACCTTGCTTTCATATCTTTGGGATGGCTTTCTTTCTATGATGAGTCTTCTCAGAAGTTTTAAATATTTTACGCCTCGATGAACTTTTACGTGATATACTTGCAATACATGTACTCAACTCCTCTGGGCCAATCAGTAACAAACGGAGCTAAAGTACATCAACTAGAGGACAAAAGTTTAACAACAGATACTAAGGAAGAGGCTAACTGCGTCACCATCGATCTGGAAGACTACCCAAAGTAATTTATAAGTGATCTGCCGTAAAAAGAACAGGCATGATTGTTTATTGCAATACAGCATCAGAAACATCTCCTCAAAAAGGCAGTCTTTAGAGGTTTGGCGTCAGTCACAGTCACTTCTGCCAGCGCCTACTCTGGCTTTTTCAGGGTTTTTACCTTAATTGTTGATCTCAGGTTGATTCTGAAAGATCTGATCTGCAGAGGTTCCAGGTAGAGAAGGTTGCTGGTGTCCCTTGTGCCAGCACTAAAGATATTGATCTATCCGCCAATTTTTACCCACTCCTTTCTTTCTCCCAAAGGAATGCCGTTAGCGAAAGCTTCCTTGATATCGGTATAGTGCATTTCCAGTCCCAATGCTCCCAAATTCCACTCATTGACCCCGTATTTTTTGATACTGATAGACTTTTGCTCATCCATGTTGTGCAATCTGATCACAAACTAATCAGCATTCAGTGAAAAAATTGTGTATTTCAGCATTTAATAGCTCTTATCACTACTATAGGAAACGGCAGAAGTAAGCTGGGAAGAAGGGCTATTCTAGACAAACCCAAGAAGAGCTTCATCGTATTGTCTCTGCCATAGCCTCTACACGTAGTCGGTTTTAGCCACCAACCCTATTTTGAATCGGAAGGTATTATGAACGACGAAGTTGTACCCTTATCCGACTCCCTTGTAGTCATCGTTGGCCAGTCTGTCGATGTTGACCAGCAAGCTATCGTCGTATAGGGTGAATCCTTGGGCCCGGTCAGTAAAGACAACCAACTAAGTAATGAAATGAATACCTTTTTGTCATCCTGGAGAATGTATCCAAAGCTGCACATGGGATATGTGTTGGCGTTAATCTTATCTTCCTTCTTGTATTTCCAATTGTAGTCAAGTCTCTGCCCGACCTTTCGCTGGCTGACAAGGTAGCCATTCATATCATGATAGTAGACACCATCTGGCTTGAGAGTCGAGTCTATTTTGAGGAAATAGTCGTAAGTGCTTCTGGTGGGTGGTGTGAAGTCAGCAACCACGTTGATGACGTTAATTTATTTGTGATTTACGAGAATGACAACATCTCCAGTTTTAGAAGATACGGTGATCTGTGTGTAATGCTTCCCCTCGATAACCTTAATGTGTTCCCAGAGAACCTCAGGAACAGGATCTAACTGGCCGTTATTCGCCATGATATAAATACCAGGGATCCTTCTTTCTTGCTTGTTGTTGGGGTTTCCATATTTATCCCAAGCAGTGGTATCGGTTGTCGATCCTTGATTGGCCGATCTAGCCAAACTGATAGTGATGTGCTGCCCATCTTTAAGCACGTACTTTAAATTATATTTGCTGACTTAAAAATTGAACTGACTGCCTTAGTAAGTGAGGCCATTGATGGTCTTTTCATTGAAAATTATGGAATTAGATGATTCTACTGAGTTGAGGATGAAATTATTTTCTCCAGCCTGAAGAGCAGCATCGAAGATCAAGGAGCAAGACTTTTCATTGCAGAAGATGCTGTCTTATTGATCGATTTAGGCCTAATAATACTTTCCTGCAGGAAGAACCAGCTCTATTCTGTCTACTTTTGAGGCTCCCTCGTGAAACACCTTCAGATTAAGTTTAGGGCCATCCACGCTCGAAAGGACACATTTGTTTCCATTGTTAAATAATTGGCAAACAGGAGAGCTTAGACTATTGATCTTTTTTATCGTAACCACCAACTCTTCTTCTGACTGTTTCATTCTGCGCTTGAATAGTTCTTCAATATGATACTTTGAGGTAGCCGTTATTCCGTCGTGATGCTGGATAACTGACACCAACTCATCGGCTTTTTCCAACAGTTTTCTGTACTCGGGCACCTATGAGCCCCCATTAAGTCTGTATTTGGTGTATATTTTTCTGAAAAGATTGAGAATTCTGGAGAAGTCCTTGCAGATAATTTTAAGCTCGGGGTTGCTGGTGTAGTATCCTGACCAATAGTGATCTTGATCATAGTTGGGCATGAAATCACTCGCTCGAACAGGCACTTCAGCCTTGCTGTTGTTGGTCCACTTAAAGTAATCGCTGGGGTTTCCCCATTTGTAGTGCGCACAGCTTGACTTTCCTCCTTGGTTCATCTTGTTGAGTGCTTTCTCTAGATTACCGAACTCATCTTCAATGAATTCTTCGAAATCATTGCCAACAAATCTGAATAGCTTGTTCTTCCTGTAAAGTTTCTTCATGGTCTTTTCAACACCTTTGTGGTCCTCAGCGATGCTGAATGGGTTTGCATTACGGTAGCTGACATATTCGTGGAGAAAGTGCCTCACATGAGTGTAGACTCCTCCATAGGTTCTGTTATTGGAGTCTGATACAGCCGACCAGTAGAATTAGAGCAGACTATCACCTTTTCGCTGATAGATGTATCTGTCGTCAATTCTCTCAATACCCTGAAATTCAAAGCCAAGCAAATGTTCAAGAGCAACTTGTGAGTGCGAGTGTCCGAAGCTGTCTGTAGCCCAACCTATTTTAGTGATCTCCCCAAACTCCTTATACAACCAGTTCTGGCCAGTCGTGTACTGATCGATGATATCATCAACATAACATACTGCTTCGTCGTTTTAGACCCATCCTCCGTTGGTGATCTCCAGCTGACCATTCTTGATGAGTTGCTTGACTTTTTCCTTCTTGTTATGAGAGAGGTAGTCATACCAATCCTTCAGGAAAACAATCTCAGTGACAAAAAATTTGCGAAGTGGATTAGCCAGTAATCCATCCAACATTGAGTTGAAAATTGTTTTGGAGTTACGCTGATTCATGGCATACAAAAAACCTGCTGGCCTGAAGTTGATATCTTTGAGTTCGTCGTCAGTGTTCAACCAAAAGGCATCCAAATGAGGATGGAAGGTTATGTAAAATTACTCGTCCGATTCAGTGCACTGTTCTTGCAGGGACCCCACTGCCAATAAAGCTAGAAGCAGAATGAGGTAAGAGTATTTGAATATCATTTATGATTAATATATCAAAGCAGAGCCTCCTTTAATAATTTTAATTATATGGAATCCCAGGTGAGCGAATCTCCTCCCATCCGTAAAATTAGCAATTCAAGCATCCAGTTCAGACAGCTTATATAGTCACTTCGCAAACAAAATCAACATCCAATAACTCTACAGCCAGAAGCACATGAAAATGGTGAAAGGGAGCAGGATCAACAGGAGAGTAGTACAGCCATAAATTCTGAGCTCAATCCTTCTCAGAATAACAATTTTGTAGCACCTGTTGCAAACACTTCGTAAAGTAGGCTCAAAATCAAGCCAAGGGTAGAGGTTGGAGATAGAGACAAGCTCAAGAAAAAGCATAAGAATATTGAAATCAATCCTGAAGTAGAATAGCTACTCTCCAAAGACAAAAGCCAAGAAAAGATAGAGCTGTCAAGGATTAAGTCAAACACTGCTTCCAAATAGGTTCTTCAGCTTGAATTATCATCGAAGAAAAATGTTTCAACTCAGTGCGAAGGTTTTAATCTATTTGAAAGCAGCCAACTATTTTCAACACCTCGCAATGCTCAAAGAATGGGTCACATAAAAAGGCAGGTTGTAAAAGAGTAGAAAAAACTTGAGCCTTAGCTTTCCTACTCAAGCAATAAGATAAGAAATATCAGCTAAAAAATAGTGATCGAGTATCTTCAAAAGTAGATGAGAATTAATGAGAAATCCGATCCTTCTGAGATATTCAACTTTTTCGCAAGTCTCTGCCTATCATGTAACATTATCATCAGGGACCCTTCCATTAAAAAATACAAAAACTGTATCTATTTTGGTCACTCGATTGAAAAGGAGTCCTTGTATGAAGGTTTTCTGTATTTTTACGATAATAAAATTTACTACGGAAGTTTCATGAATGGGTACAAGCATGGGTTGGGAGTCTAAGTCAATCTGAATGAAAATGTCATCAGCAAAGGATAGTTTAATGAAGGTCATAAAACGGGAAAATTTTATATCGATAAACCGAAGGAAAAGTATATCGGGTATATGGAAAATGGACTCTATCAAGGTGAAGGGAGACTCACAACATAAGACTACGTATATGAGGGACTGTTCGATCAGGGTTAAAAAAATGGTTATGGGGAGGAATACTATCCCAAAACGGGCATTAGAATTAGCGGAGTTTTCGTAAACGGAGTACTTTAAAGATCCAGAAATAGTAAGTCAATCCCTGAAATTCGTTCGAAATCTAAAATGACAATATCGAAGTCGAAATAAAAAGGGACAGAGAGACTGCAGCACATCAGAAGAAAATCTCTAGAAAAGCACAACCAAAGAATGAATAAGCTGCGAAATACATCTAAAAAGCAAAGTGAGTATGAGATTCACTTTGACAACGAATAATATCAAGAACCTCCCAAGATCCAAGTCAACTCAAGCAAACTCGACATGTACAGACAGCCAATCCACAAATTGCCAAAGATATGTCAATAATTAGACTATTCTTTCTAACAGGGTAAAAATTTCTAATCGATCAACAGCCACCATCAAGAGCTGGCGATCAAACTGCAAACAAAAAGCAAAAGGTAGTTTGTGATAGGAGTGCCCAAGGAAAGAATGGGTACAGCTCAATTATAGGAGCCTCTTCCGACTCCGTGCCTGACTGTTTATCGGCGCCAAAGATGATGATATTAATAATTTTATTTTGACGTTCATTTATAAACAACTGATAAAAAGATGATGATAATTCAAGCCAGTGTTTTATGGCTGTCTCAGAAGCAAATTATTGCCTTTTTTAGAGACTACCATTCTAATTCCAGTATAAAAGCTCGATAGCCATTTATCCCTTTTAAAACTATTTCATTATGTACAATACTTTCTCAAGCAATACAGGCTACTACGACAGGTCGAACTTACAGAGTTCTAAAAGCAACTTCTAACAGCGCTGTGAGCAAACCTTTCCCTTAGAGAGATTTAAAGATACGAAAACTGCCACTTGGAATATAGAAGAATCCAAAGAGAACATTACTCTGAGTCGAGATCGACCATACACAGCTTCGGTGACCCAACTACCCAAAAGTGAGTTCAGTGGATACCAGAGTAGCGAATACAATATCACCAAAGCATGGGAAAAAACTACCCCTACCCTGGCACGATCAAAGGGCACAGCCTCTTCGAAGGCAATTAAATTTTTAGCCGAAGCTGATCAATAATAGAGGGCAGTAAGGCCCTACTCAAAGAAAGCAGCAGACTATAAATCCTATAGTAGCAAGAAGGACAATCTGAAGTAGATAACTATGAGCCTGGGCTATAAATCCAATCTGAAAGATATTCTTCCAAACTGCAAGTATGATGACTACAAATATTCAAAATAAAGTGGCCTCGATAAGTCTACAAAGGGTCTCAACTCTTATAAAAGCATGACAAGGATCGGGGTGAACCAGGATGAGGCAAAAAGTGCTACTCTATCAAGGGCCAACTATGAAGTTATTAAATCTTATAAGGACTTGGCTGACAAATTGAATGACTATAAGTTCAGCAAAAAATAAGATAAAAACCCTCCTGTATTTCCTCCTCAAATGAACCTTCCCCCAAATCCTAAGAGAAATATTGACGAGTTTACAAAGATGAGAAGTTAAGTAAAGAAAATGAGTCAAGATGAAAATGTTGGTGTTGAGAAAGAATCAAGTGAGACAAAGAAAATTATGACCGTGGACCTTGGCACAAAGCCTTCCTCACAATCTCTGTCTTCAAAAAATAAAGTGTCCATTCATGATTTTGAGCTGGGAAAATGTATGGGCGAGGGAGCCTTTGGTCAGGTATATCCAGCTGTTCACAAGGCAACAAGAATGTTGGTGGCTATCAAGAAAGTACCAAAATAGAAAGTGAAGTATATGTTGGAACAATTTATCAACTAGATCAAAATTCAAATGTTCCTTTAGCATCCCAATGTTGTCAAACTCTATGGTTTTTTCGAGGATGCCCTACATTTCTACATTATCATGGAGTATATGGAAGGAGGCAATCTCTTCTCCCTCATAAAAAAGCAGAAAAAACTAACAGAGGCTGAAGCGTCATAAAGATTGAAGCAAATATGCACGGGTTTGAAATAGATGCATGACAATTCTATACTTCATAGGGACATCAAGCCATAAAACATAGTCATGACCAACGTATTCATTTTGTTACCTAGGGTGTATGCAAACTTTGTGATCTTGGATGGGCGGCTATTTGCAAGGATCGAAGGACCACCTACTGCGGAACACTCGATTACGTATCTCCGTAGATCATTGGAGGGTAAGGATACGATGACAGTGTTGACATATGGTGTGTTGGAGTTCTGGCTTATGAAATGATCTGCGGCAAGACTCCCTTCTACAACATCAGTCGGAAGGAGACCATGAAGCGAATAGTGGATGTCAACTACGAATACCCTCCAGAGGTAAGCACCAAAGCTAAGGCCTTTATAGACAAAATATTGAAGAAGAACCCGTCGGAACGATTCGATATTGATGAAGTGCTCAGAGACAGGTTCCTTCAGGGATGATTTTATCATTTATGCTATCACAAAGTCAATAAATCAACATGAATATTGTCACTATGTACAGAATAATTGCCATGATTGCCGAATGGAAAATAATCTTCTTCAGTTTGGCATTCTCGTTCGATAGCTAGCTAATTTTGCTTTAGTATTCGCTGTCATCAGATCCCTAGGCTGACTTTTTGCCACCTTTTTTTACCTTTCTACTCTTTTCGACCTTTTTCATGATCTCATTTGTTTGGAGGACAAATGACTTCAGATTTGATAGAGCTGGTCCTCTAAGCAGGTTATTCGTAGCACTATTTGTTTCAAAAGTGACCTCACCACTCATGGTGTAGTGAACTCCATTCTTCTTCTCTTCAAAGATAATCCGAGTTTTAACTAGCATTCCTTATGTGAGGGAAAAGCCTGATAGAGTGGTAAAGCTTTCATAAAGACAATGTTTAGGCCCTCCCCATCTGAAAATACACTTTTCCTGACAAATTCCATGCCCTCCCTTTGAGACGAAAGGGATCATTGGAACTTCCTTCTTATAAGTGAAGAATCTTTCTGATTACTGAATGTCAACAGGAGGCACATTAGTTCCTTTGAGTTGCATATAGTAAGGTAAACCGGGACTAAACTTCGCTCCTTGAATGTTGGTTCCTCCTGCCATCTCAAGGGTAAATATTTTGAAATTTTCATAGACTTTACCTTGGTATTGGAATTCCTATTCCGACTCATAGCGATGAAAGTATGTTCTGAAGTCGATGTTCGGTACATCCCCTTACCCGATCAAATACTCCAAATTTGTCATGCATGGTCTGATCCGATTCAAAAGGACTTCTTAACTTTCCCTGCACTCATTGAACTACAACTCCTCAACGTTTCCTTCAATTGCATTCACCTCAGGAAAGAAATTTTCATTGAGCTATGTTATCATTTTTGATCTTTTTCCCAGAGCGTGGAAGTATATTTTGCCTTTCTTTGTTACTATTTCAATGACATCATCGAATACCACAAAAGCTGATTATTTGTTGATCTAAAATATTTCCTATTTAGGAATGAAAATTTTGGTTCTTCCGAAAAAGTAGTTCCTCTTATTGAAACTTGAATGATAAATGAGGCCTTCTGGGATGATTTTCATTTTTCCATGAATGAGGAGTCGAGGGCCAAGAGAACATTGATAGCTATCTTTCCAATCAATGCCACCTTCAAAGACAGTCAGACTGTTGATAAATTCTTAAATCTCATCCATTTATTTATGCTGATTCAGACTCATTTTGTAAATCTCGCTATTGAATGTCGATTTTCCACTAGTACTTTTCCCCTCATTTTCTATCTCTGCAAAATAGTTCTAAAAAATGTTCAATACAGCTTGCTCATATTTGAATTTTCTCAGATCTTCTCTCTCCAAAGGTTTGTGATCGATCAGTCCCTTATCTTTATAGACTTTTTCAAGAAATATCCCCAGTGACTCGAAGAGAGTTGTTTCGAAGTTATCTTATCCTATCTTATTTCATTTATACTTTTGGAAAGAGTCTCTAAAAATTTTTTGTCTTCAATGAACTGAGCAATTTAAGCATTTTTGCTCTTGAACTCCCTCTTCATGATGTTCTTAGTGAACTAGCCTATTTCAGCAATTGTGCTTTCAAGAACTCTTTGAAGGTGCGGGATTCTTCTTTTGAACTCACTCAACCTATATAACAAAAGGCATACTCTTCAGCCGTGATGAAGTAAGACTTCATGCTATTGATGATTTCAAGAGCCTATTCGAAGTTGACAATATGGTTGATATCCCCTGAAACTTCCGATATAGATTCGATGATGCGGTCCTCTTCTTTGAGAATAGCAGTATGGAAGTTCTTGATTGTGCCTTCTACAGCTCGAAGGAAGGAAAGTAGTCCTTCGAAGCATAATTTTTACTATTCGAAGTAACTGCTGATACTTTTGGCAGTTTTGAGAAGATCTTTTCGATAGCATTTGATATCTTTTTCTGTTACTTTTCCCTCATTGCCATAAAAAACATCGATATATGTGCTCAGCAGCATATTTTTTTCAACATCAACAAAACCACTTTTTTATTTATTATTCAGACTTTCCAAAAGTTTTCCAAGAAGTTTGATGATTTTCTTTCTGACGCTCACTGATAGTCCAAATTGATGAGTATTGTATTTTCTCTCGTTCTAGGTGACCACGTAGAGATTTTATTTAAGCTATCTTTATAATTTTC
>Ga0100380_10005014_pt1 | contig 13734 bp, 10 predicted proteins | sample CryGeymeta201504_FD_80417 | JGI IMG/M metagenome (GOLD analysis project Ga0100380, IMG submission 80417) | Groundwater microbial communities from Crystal Geyser aquifers in Utah, USA - Crystal Geyser metaG 2015-04 | ecosystem: Environmental > Aquatic > Deep subsurface > Groundwater | place... | reverse complement strand
GAAGTCCCGGTGCGACTTCGGCTCCGTCTGGGAGAATACCCTCTGTCCTACGTCTGCTGCACGCCTGCCGGGGAAGTTCCGCGAACTTCCACTTCGGTGTGTTCCCAACCTTCGCGGGTATACGTTGACCAGTCCAACCCCCAGGCTTCGGACGCTGGCGAGGGAACAGCTCAACAGCCGTTCCAGACCATCAACCGTGCGGCCAGGGCGGTGACGGCGGGGGAACGCGTTCTTGTCAAAGCGGGAATCTATCGCGAGGAAGTGCAGTTGCTCCGCGGCGGCGAGGGTCCCGACAGGATGGTCAGCTTCGAGGCGAAACCCGGTCACGCAGTGATCATCCGCGGGTCGTGCGTTCTGCCCAAGGCGTGGAGACCATCGCCCAGCCCGCCGGCCGCGGCTGCGCCTGCGCTGTGGACGCTCCGGCTGCCGAAAGCGGAGTTCGCCAAGTGCAACCCTTTCTCACTTCGGAACCTGGACGAACGCGACGGCCACACTCACCCGTGGGAAGCGTCGGAAGCGGGCGCCAAGACGGCGCCGTACACCCACAGGCGGGGTCTGTTGTTCCAGGAGGGCCGGCGGCTACGGCAGGTCACCCATCGCGAGGAGCTGGCCGGTGAGGAGGGAACCTACTGGGTGGAGGACGACGGCTGGGTGCTCCATGCTCGCCCGTTTGGAGGGACCGACCCCAACACGGTGCTGATGGAAGCCACCAACCGGAGGCAGTGTTTCGCGCCCAAAGCGCCGGGCGTATCCTCCGTGCGGCTGCAGGGCTTCCTGATCGAGCAGGTCGGCAACGCCTTCTCGTATCCGGTGGAGGCCGCCGTTTCGCCGAGTGGCGGGCGCCACTGGATCATCGAGGACAACGTCATCCGGCACGTCAACGCGGACGGGATCAACTTGGGTGGCTATGTCTGGATCTGGGGAGGGGATCGAGCGTCCACCAACGGCTGGGACTGCTTCGTGCGCCGGAACACCCTCGCCGACTGCGGCGTCAGCGGCCTCAAAGGACTCACGCCTGTCAACTGCGTCATTGAAGACAACGTCCTCGACCATATCGGTTGGCAGAACGTCGAACTCGGATACGACAACGGAGGCATGAAGCTGCTGGTGTGCAAGAACGCCCTGGTCCGGCACAACCTCGTTCGGGACGTTGTGGCGGGCCCCGGCATCTGGCTGGATTGGGACAACGCCAACTGCCGGGTGAGCCAGAACGTCGTGGTGGACGTACAAAGCAAGGGAGGCGGCATCTTTCTCGAAGCGTCCGAGCAGACCAACTGGGTGGACCACAACGTGATCTGGAACATCGAAGGCAACGGGGTGTACCAGCATGACTGTGATGGGTTGCGGGTGTTCAACAACCTGATCGGCCATTGCACCGACGCGGCAGTGCGCATGCAGGTCTGCACCACGCGGAAGCGCAACGGGCAGGAGGTCACCTGCAAGGGGAACGAAGTGCGCGACAATGTCCTGGTGGACAACCGGCTGATCCTGTTCCTCGGCGACCCCGACAACAGCTCCGACCACAACGTCATCGGCGACAGCCAGTCCCCCGGCGCTCTGGCTGCCTGGCAGCAGTCCTCAGGCAAGGACGCCCACAGCCAACAGAGGCCCCTCCAGATTACGCTCGACCGCGCGACGCTCAACCTTGGCTGGGCCGCACCGGAGGCGTTCACGGCGAGACCGGGAGCGCTTCCCGGTCCATTCACGAAGGACGTGCTGCTCAGTGGCACCATCCGGTTGTTTGAGGCGCTCAATTCACCCCGGGACGGGGCAGCAAGCTAGCCAGGCTTGGGAAGAGAAGGCTCGCAGGGCCACCTCTTCCCGGACATCCAATCGAGAAGGTGTTCCCGTGCGACTGAACTTGAGTGTGCGGCTTGCCGTACTCTGCGCGATCGTGCCGGTTGCGGCGCGGTCGGCTGAGTTGTGGCGCGACGACTTCCGCGCGCCCAAGACCTACGAGCGCTGGGGGCCGCGCTGCTGGACGGCGACTGAAGGGGAGCGGCGCTTCAGCACCGCCCAGGGCCCGGCCTGGTTGATTCCCAGGTTGGATGAGTCGGTGCAGGCCACCGCCCGCACCCGCGTGCGTGTGGCGAAGCGCCTGGCGGATGGGTATGTGTGGGCCGGCGTGATCCTCCTGGCCACCGAGGACAACTTCTGGGAACTCATGCTCGTGGAAAGCCCGGGGGGGAAGCGCTACTTTGAGCTGATCGAGCGCCTGAACGGCCTCCATCAGGCGCAGATTGCAGACGGGCAGCTCGGCACCCGATTGGCGGGCGAGACCAGTGGCGCCTTGGCGACCTGGGAGCACGGTTCGGAGTACGAACTCGAACTGTCGCTGACGCCTGAGGCGATCGTCGGCACGGTCACCGACCCGAAGACGGGGAGCTTCTGGCGTCGCAGCTACGTCCTGGCGGGCGGCCGCGCAGTCAAGCGGGGCCGGCTGGGGATGACCGTGACAGGGCTTGCCGGGGCGTTTGGGGCGTTCACGGTGGAGGGCGCCCTGGCGCCTGAAGAGGCGAAGTGGGACGTGCCCTCAGGACGCGCGGGAACGGTGGCGATCATCGCCGACGAGACGGGTGCGCTGGCCGGGCAGTGGGCCGAGATCCTCACCCGCGAGGGGTACGGGGTGCTCACGGTTTCCTGGGCGGAGTTGCTGCGCGGCCCGTTGCCGCGGGTGGACCTGCTCGTCCTGGCCGATGCCCGGCGCCTGCCGATCGAGGCGCGCGAGGCGGTAAAGCGCGAGATGCGTAGCGCGGGGAAGGTCCTTGCCCTCGGCGCGCCGGCGTTCACAGAGGTGCTCGCCCATACGGCCACCGGTTGGGTTACCGCGGAGAACTACTCGGAGTCCCTTCTCGGCCAGCTCAAGCCGACCCCGCTCAAGCTCAGCGGCCAATGGCAGCGCGGGGCGCAGTTCGTGACCAAGCGCTCCACCATCGAACCGACTCCGGGTGAAGGGGAAGGAGCGTGGAAGCTGAGCTTCGACTATGAGGGCTGGGACGGTTTCCGGACGGAGGTGGCGGGGGCGTTCCCCGATGACCGGGGCGTGTTGACCTTCTGGGCGCGGGGCGACGAGAACACTTCGCAGATGCTGGTTGAGTGTGGGGAGAAGGACGGCTCGCGGTGGATCGCCACAGTGCCGCTCACCACGAGTTGGCGGCCAATCGTGCTGCGGGCGCAGGACTTCCCGTTCTGGAAAGACTCGCCCGCGAACCGCGGCCAACCAGGCGACCATCTGCACCCGGCGAACCTCGCGAGCCTCACCTTGGGGCTCGCGGGCAGCCACACGAAGAAGGTGCTGGCTGGGCCGCACACGCTGTGGGTGAGGCAACTGGCAACAGCTCCCGACCCCGGAGACGACGAGTTGGACTTCTCGGTGCCGGAGATCGAGGCGGTCTCGCCGTCGTACAAGCTGTTCCCGCTGAAGTCGCCCCTCCGGCTGACGCCCAGCCCCGAGCAGGCAGTATTGGGGCCGGACGCGGCGCTGACGTACACGGGCGCCGCCTACTCGCCGGTCTGGCGGGTGCGCGGCCGCGGCTGGGGCCGAGAGCCGGCCGCACGGTGGGTGCCGCTGCTTGAGGCGCGAGATGACAAGGGGCAGCATCGCGGCGCGCTGCTCTCCTTGGTGCTCGGCGCCGCCGCCAACCCGGATGCCATGTGGGCGAGCGCGGGCGTGGCCGCGCCCGAGACGGCGCTGAGCGACCCGAAGCTGCGCAGCGCCGTCGTCGCCACCGCGAAGGCGATGACGGCCGGGTGCTTCTTGTTGGAGGGCGGCGCGCCGTACTTCTCGTGTGCGCCGGGCGAAACGATGACGTTTGGAGCCGAGGCGCTGAATGCGGGCCGGGCGCCCCGGGAGCTATCCCTTGGGGGAGAGATCACGCCGGCCAACCAGCGGGCGGGTGCCAGGCAAACACTGCCAGCCAAGACCCAGACGATTGCGCCCGGCAGCCGCGCCACAGTGACTTGGTCTGAGCGTGCGCCGCAAACCCCCGGCACGTACACAGTGACCGTGACGCTGCGGGAGGGCGACAGGGCCCTCGACAGGATCACGCACGAACTCACCGTCGCGGCGCCGCGCAAGCCCTCCGACGACGACTTCGTGCGCGTGCAAGGCAGCCAGTTCAGGCTGCACGGCAAGTCCTGGTACTTCAAGGGGATCAACTACTACCCGACGTCAACGGCCGGCCGCCCGCTGGGGGCACTCACCTCACGCGAAGTCTACGATCCCGAGATTCCGGAGCGCGACCTCTCCTGGATGCAGTCGGTGGGGATCAACGCGATCAGCGCCGTCTACGCCCTGCAGCCGCCCGACCCCGCCGCTGCGGGCGCGTTCCGCGATCAGCTCGACTTCCTCGACCGCTGCGAGCGCCACGGCATCAAGGTGTTCCTCTTCATGCCCAACGCCCGTCCGTTCGCGGGGGCGAACGTGGCCTGGGTGAAAGACTACCTTGCCAAGGCTGGGATCAAGGACCATCCGGCCATCATGACCTGGGAGCTGTCGTGGGAGCCGATCCACGGATCCTGGGGAGTGCCCAGCGGGCTCGAGTTCATGCAGGACCCGTGGAACGCGTGGGTCGCGCAGCGCTATGGGTCACTCGACAACGCAGTGACGGACTGGGGATTCCGGCCCGAGCTGACGAAGGACGGCAAGCTGCCGGTGCCGACGCAAGAGATGACGCTGAAGCACGGGGCGTGGGATCCGCTGGTCGCCGCGTTCCGTCGGGCCTGGAGCGATGTCTTCAGCCAGGCGTACCGCGAGATCGTGAGCGACTTGCGCAGCTACGACCCGCGGCACCTGATCTCGTTCCGGTTTGGGGCCTGCAGCATACCCGGCGGGCAGGCGTTCGCGCACGCACACTCGGTGGGCGTGCTCAAGCACGTGGACTTCATGAACCCCGAGGGCTACAGCCTCAGGAAGGGCTGGGGGCTGCCCACCCCCGCGGAAGACCTCCGCCGCGGCGGAGTCATCACCCTCTACTTTCGGCACTTCTCGGGCGAGAAGCCTGTCGTGTGGATGGAGTTTGGATACACGGTGAACGGCATCCACGAGCCGTGGACGCCGGGCCGCTTGCACGTCAAGCCCGAGGAGTTGGCCAACCAGGTTGCGGAATACGAGGCGCTGTACGCCATGTTCATCGAATCAGGGGCGAGGGGAGCCGCGCCCTGGTGGCTGCCGGGCGGCTTTCGGCTGGGTGAGAACAGCGACTTCGGGGTGCTTGAGCCGGAGGGCTCGGAGCGGCCGGTATGCCAGGTGATCCGCAAGTACCTGCCGCAGTTCGACACGGTGCGCCACGATCCGCAGACGGCGCATATCGAGATGGACCTCGACGCGCACTACGCCGACGCCTGGCAAACGTACTCCGACGAGTACCTCAAGCTGGTCAAGGCCGGGCAGCGCCCAGATGTGCGAACGGCCGGCACCGGCACGGACTCGGCCAACTGCCCACTCACCGCCGTCGGGAACCGGCCGTACAGCGGGACGAACCCGCCGATCTACCTGAACGCCGAGTTCAACGCTCTCGAGATTCGCTGCGGCTCCGGCCCATGGCGCAGCGTCAAGGAGGGGGAGACCGTCACCGTGACAGAAGGGCAGCCGGTGTTCTGCCGCGCCTCGGCCGGCAACCTGGCAGAGGCGAAGTGGCTGGCGTCGCCGGACGGTCAGCCAGGTGGCGTCTACCTGGCGGGGCGCAAGGCGTACGGGCTGGAGTTCGCGGCACCCATCGAGAGAGACACGCCGTTCCTGAAGGACGCGGCCGTGAAGGAGTTCGTCCTTCTCCCCCAGGCGCGCGGCGAGGTGAACGTCTCCTTCGAGATGAGCGCCAAGGGACGCGCGTACTTCGGCGAGCGGCGGACAGTCCGGCTTGTTGCAGCACAATGAGACCTTGCCTCATCCGTTGCCGCCCTGAATCCGTTGGGCCATTCCTCCGGACGGCGGCTCCCAACGGATTCAGGGCGACAGCGGATGGAAGACTTGGTGCACCATCCCCCCGGATTGTATGGAGGCTGACATGAATAGCTTCATCCCTTGCGGAGTCCTTCGGATCGCCCTCTGGACCGGCGTGGCCGTGCTTGTTGTAGCGGCGAGCGCCACGGCTGAGGACGGCGGCCCAACGACTCTTGCTGCCAGTGCCTACGGTGGCTCCCTGAAGACTGCCCTCGCCGCCCTCGGTGACGCGCCGGGCACGCTGCTGGTCGATGGCACGCTGGAGTGCGATGCCCCGGCTGTCCCCGCCAACGTCGACCTCGTCGTCCCCAGGGGAGGGCGGCTGGCTCTGGGCGCCACCCCGCTGAAGGTAGAGGGCACACTCTCCGCCGGCCGCTACGAGATCTTCTCTCCGACGGGCACCGTGACGGGGCTGAAGGACCCCTGCCCCGAGTGGTTCGGTGCTGGCGGGCTCGGAACGACGGACGACACCGCGGCGGTCCAGCGGGCTATTGACTCCATTGGCGACCGTCTCGGCAGCCGGCTGCTGCTGGGCGGGAAGTACGCAGTGACCAGCCTGCTGGTCACCCACTTCGGCTTCATGATCCAGTCCGAGAACGCCTGGTTGGTGGCGCGGCCGGGCAAAGCCGACTACCTGTTGCGCTTCACGCCCTCCGCACCCGAGACTTCCTCTACATTCGCAACTTCGCCCCTGACCGGTGGCCGATGGGCGACCCCAAGGGGCTCGACGACCCCAACAGCAGCCCGCCTTCCTATGAGGAGCTGTGCGAGGACACCATGGTCGCCTACCCCGACATGGACGCCAGCCCGACGAAGGCGTGGATGATCTACCACCGCGGCGAGACCGACGTGGCGGAGCTCTTCGAGAAGGGCTTCGGGAGGTTCCCCGCAGAGGAACTCTACGACTTGCGGGTAGACCCGCATCACTTGCGCAACGCGGCAGCCGATCCGGCATATGCGTGCACGCTCAAGGAACTGTCGGCTCAACTGAGGAACCTCCTGCACCTGCAGCGCGACCCGCGCGTGCTGGAGCAGATGAAGGCAGCAGCGGACGGCGGTCTCAACCTGGCGATTCGTTGGTCTGCGGATGGGGAGACCAAGAACGCTGTGGCGGCCGCCGATGGCACGGCACGCCTCCGAATCCGCTCGTGTCTCGACGCTGCCCAGGCTGCCGGCCTATGGGTCATTGAGGCGCCTCTGTTCGCCAGTAAGAGACGCTTGTACGCCGGCCGCTCCGACTTCCATGACCTCATCACGAGCTTCCTCTCCGCCCCGCTGACCACGTTCGTGAACGCCGTCAAGGACCACCCGGCGCTCTTTGGTTACTATGGTCCCGATGAGCCGGGCGAAGGGCAGCGGGCAGACTGCGACGCCTACGCCCGCGCGGCCCGCAAGCTCGACCCCGGCCATCCGCTCTTCTTCCTGTACTGCGGCGACGTTCCCAACTGGCCCGGCATCTACAACATTGCTGGGGCGACTGGTACCCGCGTCCCGAGGAGACCCCCCTGATTGGCGCCTACTACGCCGCCTGTCGTAGCGCGGCTGTCGCGCACCAGAACAAGTGCCCCTACTGGCACATGCCGCTCATGCATGTCGCCAGCGCGAACCGCATGCGCTCCATGAAGCCTGACGCCCAGCGTGCGCAGGTGTACCTGGCGCTTATCGGCGGCGCCGACGGGATCATCTGGTGGATCTGGCCGCCGTGTCGCGCCGACAACTGGGCGACGATCAAGCTGCTTGCCGCAGAAATGCGCAAGCTGTCTCCGGTTCTGACCGAGCCTCCCGCGCCGACGAAGGTGCGCTGGGAGCCCGCGGCGCTGCGCGATACGGTGCAAGTGCGGGCCATTCAGCGCAACGACATCACTTTCCTGCTCGCCGCCAATGCTGTCGAGACCGCGGCCACCGTACAGATCAAGCTCCCCGCCAGTGCGAAGCCGCGTGCCCCCGGGTGGTTCGAGAACCGCGTCATGCAGATCACCGGCGGCGCCTTCTCCGACCGCTTCGAGGGTTACGACCGGCATGTCTACGAGATCCATGGCCAGTGGCCCACGAGCGAGGAGATCACGCTGCAGATCAAGCTGGACCAACCGGGCCGCGAGGATCCCGTCCACCGGGCCGCGCCACTGGAGGACGAGCTACTGTTGGATCCCGGCTGCGAAAGCGACCTGTACTGGTCGCTTCGACTCGACCGATGCAGTGCCACAGGTCGCCTACAAACGGCTCGACGAAGGCACGCGGATGAGCGGGAGGCGGTCCCTCTTCAGCGAGCGCACCGGCGCGGGAAAGTCCGCAACGTATCCTGGGCGCTAGGTGACCCTCAAGCCGCACACACGCTACAGTTTCGGTGGCTGGGCCCGATTGGAGTCGGTCGGCGAGGCGCAAGCCGGGCTCTACCTGGAGTCCCCGAGTGGCGAGGTGCGCCGTGCCACCGAGATGACGATCAGCAACTATGCCCCGTGGCGGCAGTACGGCACCGTCTTCGCCACCGATGAGCAGACCGTACTGGCCCGGCCGGTCGTGCGCTTCCACTCGGGCATCGGGCGGTTGTGGGCGGATGACTTCTTCCTCGTCGAAGCCTCAGACCGCTGTCGCAACATGATCGTCGACGGCGGCTTTGAGGGACCGACGGCGCAACCGGGCAGCCCCCGGTGGTGGTTCGACAGGTACGGCCTGACGAGCGCCGGCCAGATCGGTGGCCCGGACGCCCTGTGGGGGCTGGACCGGTCGGAACACTACCAAGGGAAGCAGTGTCTCCGCATGACCAATCCTCTGACGGACATCGGCCCGGCCGACGCCCACCCCGTGGCCGAGCAGAGGCTTGCCCCCGGACTCGTGTTGCACCAGGGCCGCTCTTATGTCTTCTCGTTCTACCTCAAGGGCGACCGCCCCGATCTGGCACTCTCGGCTTTCGCCGGAAGCTGGTACTCCTACCACCAGTTCAAGGCAACTGACGGCTGGCAGCGCTACTCCTTTCCTTACACGCCCGAGAATGACGAGACCCAGCCTTTCGTGCGCGTGGATCTGCTCGGCCAGGGCAAAGTCTGGCTCGATGAGGTGCAGTTCGAGGAGGGAACGGAGCCGACCGAGTGCCGGGATTGGGAGGAGTAACATGATTGACAGGACCGTAGCCCTCCTCGCCCTCGTCTGGCTGGCCAGTCTTGGCCACGCGGCAGTGACCTACGACGCCGCCCAGCGCGCGATTACCGTCACCAGGTTCGGCAGCGACCACCCAGGCACAACGTCTACCGGCAATTCACCGGCCGGAACGCACTGCTGCTTGGCGAGGTTGCCACACCCGAAGTGCGGCCCGTCGTGGAGTTCGACTGCGAGAAGGCCCGCCAGGACGGCCTGCGCGTCGCGGACGGCAACCTGTTGCGTCTCTTCCACGCGACCATCACCGCACTCACCCAGGATGCCGCTCACGCCCCGCTCTGCGAGATCCGCGCCGGTGACGTACAGATCAGCGAGAGCGCGCTGTCGTGGATTGATGGCGACATGACCTACGGGTTCGGCTCCGCCGTGAATCCGTTGCGAGGGGTGACGTTCGAGCATGGGGGGAGGGCTCTGGGCAACGGCCAGCAATGGGCCGTAGACTGCACCTTTCGCGACCTGCAGGTGGGTGTCCAGGATGGCGGCTGTCTGGAAGCCAGACTGGTCCGCTGCCGCTTCCAGGACAACCGGCGTAACTGGGAACTAGGTTACACGCTGTCGGGGATCGTCGCGGTGGATTGTACCTTCGGTCTGGAGCAGGACCCGGGGCCGCACGTTCGAAGGTGGCGCCCTGGCGACGGCCCCTGGCACCATCCGAGCTTCGTGGCCCTGCGCCATCTCGTCATCCATGTCCAGGATGAGGGCGCCAAGCCGATCGAGGGAGCGCTGGTGGAGGTGACGGAGAGCAGCGGTGACCTGTCGGCGGTGCATCATGGATCAGTTCAGACCGACCGGGCGGGCAGGACCCCGGCGCCAGAAGCGCGGGGAGCGCTACTGGTAACCGACTACGCCTACCGAGCGACAGACGACGCGCCCGAACCGAACAGCCACGACTGTCGCATCGAAAGTCATGACTACCGCTACAGCGTGCGGGTGACTGCCGACGGCTATCAACCGACCACCGTCGCGGGCGTGGATCCGGACCAGTCGTGGACAGAGAGAACTGTCGCGCTGAGACGGCGCTAACCCAAGGCATGGGCTGGCGAGCCGACCGGCCCGGACGGAAGCCGTAGCTCTTAGCGGAGAGGACAGGGTCAAAGACAGCTCCCGGGATCGCTGCGAAGGCCTGCTGGATGACACGGCCCAACACGGGGGGAATACCCAGATGTGCGTGCCACCTGGGCTTGGCGGTCGAGATCCGCGAGGACTGGATCGAGGGCACTCCCTGAGCCAACAGCGGTGCTGCGCGGGAACGAGGAGGAGCAGTGTCGCCTGACCCACATGGGTCCCTCGTGAAGGGCATCCCGACCTCCCCGGAGAACCCTCACTGCCCTCCCACACGGAACCAGCTTCGACCATGCCCCTCCTCTCTGCCTTCCTTGTAGCCCTCCTCGCCTCCGCCCATGCCGACCCCCTCTGGGTCACCCTCGGCCCTCAGAACGCCTCCCACGGCCTGACCATCCTCTCCCAGGGCGACGGCCAGAACGCCCCCGACTCCGTTGCCGGCAGCGCCTGCCGCAGCCTGGCTCCCAAGTCCTGCTACCTCTACGTCCAGGCCGACCCGGCCGCCATTGCGCCCGGCAACCACGAGGCGTTTGTCACGGTTGAGTACTTCGACCGCGACGCCGGCCTCGTCAACGTCGAGTACGACCGCGCCGTCGACGAGCCCACCCTTCAGACCTCCTACACCCTCGCCGACGATGTCATCGTCCTGGGAGGGAGCGGCAAGTGGATGCGCGGCATTCTTCGCCTTGCCGACGCGCGCTTCGGCAAGGGACAGAATTGGCAGGCCGACTTCCGCCTCCGTAGCTGGTCGCTCACCGTCCGCCGCGTCGAGGTCTCCCTCACCCGCCCGCCCGACTACGTCCCCGGCGGCACGGCGCCCGAGGTCCTCGAGGCTTTCCGCGCCCACGCCGGCCCGGGGATGGAGGTGGTGTTTGGTTGCGTCGCCGCGAGCGCCGGCGAGGCCAAGGCGTTCCGCATGTTAGGGGCCACCGGCGTCGAGACCTACTGCACGCGGCAGACCGTCGAAGACGCCGCCGAGGGCGGTTGGGACTGGAGCCGCTGGGACAAGCAGCTCGCCGCCCTCCAGGCCGCCGACCTCAAGTGGGTGCCCGCCGTCATTGCCGGCCCCGGCTACGCGACGCCGCAGTGGTACCGCGAGAGCCCGCTCTCCTTCCCCTACGTCTGCCTCGAACACCACCAGCCCACCAAGATCCAATCCCTCTGGAACCCGGCCTGGCGCAACTGGATCGAGCGGTTCTGGCAGGCCTTTGCCGACAGGTACCGCGACCGGGACGTTCTGGAATCCGCCCTCCTCTGCTGCTCGGGCACCTACGGCGAGACGCTCTACCCCGCCGGCCCGGAGACTGGCTGGCCCTTCGACATCCCCGGCCTGTTCCACAACCACCTCGACTGGTGGGCCGCCCACGACTACGCCGTCGCGAGCTTCCGCCGCACACTTCAGCCCAGATACAGGACCCTCGACGCGCTCAACCACGCCTGGGAGATCACCCATGCCACCTGGGACGAGGTCCAGCCCTTCCTCCCCGACACCGCCCGCTCTCTTCGCTCCCGCCTCGACATGGTCGACTGGTACGTCCAGTCGATGACCGACTGGGCGGGCTTCTGGGCGGTCACGGCCCGCAAGGCCCTGCCCGACACCGAACTCTACCTCTGCGTCGGCGGCGCCGGCAAGCCGATCCTCGGTGCCGACTTCTCCGCCCAGGCAGGCCATCGCGCCCTACCACGTCGGTCTGAGAGCGACGAACGAGGGGAATGACTACGCGACGAACTTCGCCGTGACGCGCGAGGTGGTGACGGCCGGGCGCGCCTTCGGGCTGGCCGTTGGCATTGAGCCCGCCGAACCGGTGGACGCCGACGGCAATGTGGCTCGCCTCTACAACGCCGCCGCCTCCGGCGCCCGCGCGGGAATCTGCCTCCCCTGTGACCCGGCCTCCGACGCGGTCCTCACCCTTGAAGTCCACCTCACAGGCTACTCCCTCCCCGGTACCAACCGCGTCCTAGTCAACGGCCGGCCGGTCGGCGCCATCGCGCGGGCGGGCACGCAGACGCTCAAGTTCCCGGTGCCCCGAGACCTCCTCGCCGGCCGCAAGCTGTGCGAGGTCATCCTTGAGGTCGTTCCCTTCCTGCCCACCGCCCACGGCTCTCAGGATTCCCGCACCCTCGGCCTCGCCGTCAGCGCCGTCGACTTGTGCGCAAAGGGCGCCGAAGCCGACCCCCCGACCTGCCCTCGCGTCCGCCCCGAGCCGGACTGGACCGCGGCCGCTTCCTGCCTCAAGCGCCTCGGCAAGGGCGCCACGCTCGTCGTCCCCGACGCCACGCCACCGGCCCTCTGCGAAGCCGTCCTCCAGGCCCTTGCGCATCCCGACCGCCGCCTCCCCGACGCCGACGGCGTGACCTTGCCCAACACCGACGCCGACGGCGTCTACGCCACCCAGCTCGAGTCCGGCGTCCTCTGGTACAACAGCACCGCCGAGGCGCGCACCGTGGACGGCGCCCAGGTCCCGCCCCGCGGCAGCGCCTTCGATCCGGGCAGGGACGTCACTCGGTGACACTGGCGGTCGGCTTTGCCACGCCCTTCACCACACCGTGTCTACATGCGGGTAGTCGAGGAGCTTGCGGTCGGCCGTGAGCAGCGCCAGTCTGCGGACCCGTGCCGTGGCAGTGAGGAGACGGTCTGCTGGGTCGGTGTGGAACTCGCCCGGAAGGGACCACGCTTCCTGGATGATCTCGAGGTTGAGGTCAAGCACCTCCCAGCCATTGCGCTCCACGTAGTGGTTGAACCACGTCTTCCAGTGGCGATCCAGAACGATTCGACCCCGGTCAGCGAGGCACGCAATCTCGGCGCAGCTCACGCAGGAGACCGACACGTCAGTGTCCGGCTCGGCGAGTAGTTGCCGAGCCGTCGCGCGCAGCGAACTGACGTCCGAGACGGCCCAGATCACGCAACAGGTGTCAAGCAGGATCTTGATGGCGCCGCTCTCAACATTTCCCACTCGCTCTCGTCAAGCGCCGGCTCGGTCAAGTCGCCCCTCACCACTACTGTCCCCGCTCCGCATCCCAGCACGGTGCGGTTGGCGGTCCGCTTGGGCGCGTCGGGCACCACCCTCGCAATGGGCACGTTCCGCTTGCAGACCTGTATCTCCTCGCCAAGCTCGACCTGGGCCAGGAGCTGGCTTAGCTGGCTCTTGAAGCTGGCAACATTCACGGTCTGCATCGGAGAACACTCCCTCCCGGGTGCGCGGCTGTAGGCTATGGATATGTACTTGGCCATATTGTAGGCCCAGTTGGTGCCGTGGGGCAACTGGCTTGGCGACGCCCTTCCGGACGACACTTCCCCTCTCACTGCCGGCACGGCCATGGCGCTGAAGGTGCGATCCGGAGGCGACCACCCGGCGCACAAGCACACTCGAGCGTAGTGCCGGATTGGGCGGCGTCGCCGCGCCCACCCGAACTGTAGTCATCCACGCGCCCGCACAGGTTGTTTCGAGCTCACCGCCTATACTCGCGAAGGTTAGGAATACACCGAAGTGGAAGTTCGCAGAACTTCACCCGGGGGCGTGTGGTGAGCACCCAACACACTGCTGTGCACGCAGAGGCGTCGAACTTGTGCAATAGCT
>Ga0100380_10005002_pt1 | contig 13750 bp, 18 predicted proteins | sample CryGeymeta201504_FD_80417 | JGI IMG/M metagenome (GOLD analysis project Ga0100380, IMG submission 80417) | Groundwater microbial communities from Crystal Geyser aquifers in Utah, USA - Crystal Geyser metaG 2015-04 | ecosystem: Environmental > Aquatic > Deep subsurface > Groundwater | place... | reverse complement strand
TAAACCTTTGCTAGATTTTCTTGTGTAATACTTTCAGCAGATCGCCATTCATTTTTGCAGAGATAGTCGCTAGATCTGACACTGTGATTTATCTCACTGTGTTCATTTATATAAAGTAATATACTTAAGGTCATTATATATTGCAACAATTAATTGAACGATGGGTCTCACAAACATCAGTCAAACCTTTTGCTTTAAAATTGATTATAGTAGAATAAATGATGATAAGGGTATGAGAATCAAGCTTCCTTTGCCTTGAGGGTTCCCTGTCCAACAGCGCTCACTGTCTGATTTTCAGCGGGGGAAATGATCACGCCAAGGATGTTGCTGGGGTCATTGGTGTTGGCGAGAGCAATAGCGATTCCATGGATGTTTCCAATTCCTGGCACATCTCTGGAGTCATAGTGAAGAACAAAGGCGAGTTTGCCAAGCAATTCTTTGGGAGGTTGAAGAAAACCAGCATAAACATCGCCTTCATAGCTAGCTTTGGCGATACTGCCGGCTCCAGCTCCCTTGAAGGTGAGTCCTTCTTTACCAAGATTGGCAGTAAGGTCGGCATCAACGATGACGCTGGCAAGGGATTTGGTGAGCTTGAGTTTTCCGTGCCATCCGTAGGCCATTCCGTTGAGTTCGAAGAACTTGTCAATGGCTTTCTTGAGTTCATTCTGGTCTTAGTATTTGATCTCCTCAATCTGGTCTCCAGAGTCGGTTTGCAGTTGATTGACAACCAACTGAGCTGCATCGGTAGCTAGGAGACAGCTAACTTGGAGCAGGAGCAGTGCTGCAAGAGTGACAGCTTTAAGATTTCTCATAATAGATATATTATTATTCACCATTGAATAGGCCAATGATTTAAGCTTCGTCATTACTACGTCACATATATTCTTAAATATAAAAATCTTCTGAGATCATCGGGAAATATATGACCCTTTGCATTTTTTGCAACAAAGATAATAAAATTAATGTGTGAATAATAAATATAAAGATGAACGAAGTTCAGTCAAAAACAGAACAGCTGATCTATCGCAACTCATACAGGAAGCACAAGGAACGTCTCAACGATATCAGACATAACATTACAGTCAAAGATTTCCATCCGCTTGCCAAAAGACCATCAAACAAGAAAGCTGAGCTCCTGAACAAGACGAAATTATAGTAGATCACGCATGAAAATGACCTACTAAAGGATAAGATTCAGCACATTAAGCATAGAATGCCCGACCCGAGCTTTCTCAGTCATACATAAAATATGAAAGCTCCGGTAAGATATTAGGAGGAGATCAAGATTGATTCTGTGGAGATGGAGGACGGCTAGCCTGTAAAGTGTATCATCCCTGCTCACAAGTATAGAGCCAATCCTCGACCTATGCTTGTCAGCTATCACTCACAAAAACAAGCAAACTCCACAAAAAAGCAACGACCTATGAGTTTCCACAGAACCGAAAGAACAAAAAGGACGCATTCCCAACAAGCTCCTCGATAGTAGCTCTACTACCACCTCCCTTAACGAAACTAACAGAGACAGGTGATCAACAGAAAAACTGTCATTTTATCGCCCACTCAATCCTGCCTCTTTTAGCTATCTTTGATAGGAGATCGATTGTTGATAGCTGCTCATATAATGGGTCTTGACAGCTACTGTCTAACTGAGCTTCTTTCTGCCAAACAGACAAAACAGTTGCTAAAAGAATACGACAACAATTACGAATAATTCTACCCAAAAGTAGTCCTCTAATAATCCAACAATAAATATAAATCAATCAGAATCAACTGGAAAGAGCCATAGCCCTAGAGAAAAGTATCGTAATAAGAGCTGAACAAATACAAGATGAGGACTCAGCAAAATTTCATCCAAAGGAATTACTACACTTTAATTAAAAAATAATAAGAGAGCAGGAAGGAAGATAAATCGGATAAACCTACAATTACCCATGACAAGTTGCAATAATTGATGGATCGATTGGCGGTGCCTGCGAAAAGATATTCGCTTAGAGATAACATACCTCACGTGAAGCAACATATGGTCAAACAGTAACAACCTGCGGTCAGCCATCAGAGCAAACCGATAGTAGTATCGAAGATCAGTGTGCACATCGACAGCAAAGAAACGGAGGATCGCAGGAACAAGATGAAAAGAACATCAGATAACTCGATGAAAATGTCTGAGAAACAATCTGATCAACGATATGACAAAATAAAGGAACAGCCCTTAGCCAAAGGATCAAAATATATGAAATTAAAATAAACCAATTCAGAAGAGTTTGAACCATAGAAATAGAAGGACTCGGCTATCAACTCTTTCCTCAATAGCAATATGCACAATCAAATACTTAAGCCTGTACCTCCCAAATCAAAAGAAGTCAAGCAAGAGCTCAAAGTCTAAGAAGATGATGAAGAAGTGGAATATTTAGATGGCTAAAATGACTACGAGTAATCTTTCGAGGTCCTACCTTAGTATTCCCTCCAGAACAACCTAGAGTCGAAGAAAAAAGACACAATCAAAAATTAGAGCAAAGTCATTAGCAACATCGAAGAGGTAGATTACTAGAACTAATAATATTAGGCCATGCTTGAATCGGACGTCATTCCTATAACTCCCAAACCCCAAGACCCTCCAAAGCAACACCCTCCACCCAAAGGATACGTCCCAGAGTAGGAAGACTACTAATAATACGCAGAAGAATTCTAGAATTGAAAGCCCTCTCAATGATTCTAATATTTGCCATCATTTGTTGTATTTTATCATAGTAAGAACGAATCAGGACTCGGCGGTGTAGAGTGCCACACCAATTTAGGCTATGAGTGGGAGGAAGCTGAATACGTGGAAGATGGTCCACATGTTCTCGTATTGCCATTGGCTGTGGTGCCAGTAGAAATAGCAGCCTAGCACGTGCATGACGACACCTGAGGATAAAAGGTTAAGTACTAAATATGGTAGGCTTTATGCGGTAGCGGTTGGTCCCCACGTATAGCACAATCAGCTCCATGACAACAAAAACTAGTCCAAGCGTATTGGCAGCACCGAAAGCATGCATGAGCTCCTTAAATCTATCATAGTTTGATGGCTCATTCAGTTCAGGAATGGCATCGAGCAAGTTATTGGTCTGTATATCTAATAGTCTTACCTGATCTTGGCGATTGTTGAGAAAGATGCATAGTGACAGCAGCAAAATAATCAACCTTAAGATGGTGCACTGTTTTTAATAACTTTTGTCCTCCTTGTCAACAAGAATAGTACTCATTTTTTATTATTACAGTTGATAAATGATATCATTCAGATCAGAAATCTCTCAGCAAGGCGTACTCATATTCCCTTACTTTCTACTACATATAGCCGTCTTGAATTAGCCATCTGTTGTCCTGAATCATCGTGCTCTCCTCCTATCTGTATATCTCAATGGGCTCCTTTTCTTATATGTTGTCTGCCATCAGCAGTTACTCGAAGGTTTTGACCCTGTCCTAGCATTACATTTCGTGCAGTTAGAGCATATGTCCTCTGATGTAATGGGTAGGGTTGTAGCGGCAAAGTAAGTAGCCTCTGGCATATTAGCTGTTTTTACAGCGATTAATGTGAGTCAGTAGTGATTTTTAGGGCATGAGATGAGCTGAATTGAATGGGCATTGTGCCATAGGAACATATTTTTCTGTAGCTACGAAAGTACCCTAATCAGCTATGATCTGAGCAATGCATGGTACTTTTGGCTTAGGTTTAGGTGGTTCAACTTTTGGTTTCTTCTTCTTTTTCTTTTTTTTCTTTGATGGTTCATCAAATTTGCCAAACCTACCGACATTCTCCCAAGTGCTCGACTCTCCCTCTTGATATTACTGATCAACATAACTGGATGCATAACTGGAAGTCGATCTAAAAGATTGCTCCATGATGTTTAGATGGTCTTCTCTGTAATTTTGTTGCCACGATTGCCCTCCATTGATCGGGTATGGTTGACTGTATTGTTACTCACGCATATTTTCAAAGTAAGGAGGTTATGAATATTTCTGATATTGCTGAGTGTAGGGTGCAAGTTTTTTGTTGAATTGGCTGGGTTTCTGATACATCTGGTGGCTGTTTTGCTGATAAGAATGTTGATAATAGTTGTTTATCTGGTAAGATTGAGGCATCTGACTGTAGGGATGTCCTTGCTGGTATTGAGTATAGTTGTCTTGACGACCATCCTATCCCCAGTAAGGCTGTGGCTGTCCTCCTTGATAGTACGGATTCATGTATCAGATAATCTCGTCTCAACTAAAATAACTATGACAGTCATACAAAAATGCTCTTCTAGTCGGCCAAGCATTCCGTTTTACAAACTAAACTGTCAATTATTATTAAATCCAAATTCTTCCAAATGTCTAGTAATTCCACTTCTGAGCATTAAGCACCTATCCATCTCTTCTTCACGCCTATCAAACCTCCACAAACATTCCTCAAAGTCCGGTAAGACAACTTCGTACTGGATTGCACCAATCCTGGGCTTTCCAAAATGCCAACCTACACCCCTCAGCAAGATCATTACAATCAATCCTATCTCTCAATCCTTTTTGCTAGAAAGCAGAAGTAAAACAAAGAAAATAGCCCAAGTAGATCACCTAAATTGTACCCGTATCCCAGAAAAGGATGTCAACGAGCTGTCAGTAGGGAGGAATTTAGAAACTTCCTCTCAACTAAAATCAACAACGTTACCCAGACTAATTCTCACAGTTCGCAGTGCTAGCCACAGTCCTATCTGGATAGATAGTGGACTTCATCTCACACAAGAAAGAGAGATATAGACTAGAAACAAGAAGCTTTTTTGGACAAAAAATTCAGGTGTTTCAGGGTACGTGGAAAAGCGAGGAATACTAATCAATGATTTTTGTTTTATATGAGCAAGCTAGATCGATCAATCTTGGCCATCTTCCTGTTTTAGGTTTTACAACTGCATTGAATATAAAGTACTTCTTTGCGGTGCTGTTCCAATTACTTGCGGAGTTTGACGTTCTCATCCTTGACCTTGTCCAGCTCAGATTTCAGCTTTTGAGTGTCGAGTTAGACAGGTGCCCCCAGATTCTTTTTGAGAAAATCGATGGAGTTATTGGGTTTATCGCTTTCTTCATACAAGCCAACGAGAGCTCTGGTGAGGTGATCGATGACTCCTGTTTTTTCGAGGTATTTTCTGAACTCCTCTTTTTTGCTTTCGGTGGTCTATCTATCACAAGGAGTACCTGATAACTCATTGGAATATAACTTAAATATAGCTGTAAGACTCTTTTGACTATTTGAAGTAGCAATAATATTTTACTACTAAGATGCCCCGCTCCAAAGCAGTCGCCAAGAAAAGCTCAGAAAAACCATCCAAGAAAAACTTGCACTCACAGAAAATCGCCCGCAAGTCTGCACCTGTCACTACTGGAGTCAGAAAGTATCGCTTCAGACCTGGAACCGTTGCCTTGAGGGAAATCAAAAGATACCAGAAGACCACCGACTTGCTCATTCAGAAAGCTCCCTTCCAGAGAAAAGGTACGTCGTTACATATTCAGTGAGAGCCATCCTCAGACAATTGGGAGACCTCGAGGACAAGTCAGGAGCTGTTGTCAGATTCCAGCCATCAGCTCTTTTGGCAATGCAGGAAGCTTGCGAGGCGGCAGTGATTGGACTTCTGGAAGATGCATACCTATGCACCCATCACGCCAAGAGACAAACTCTTTTCCCCTCAGACATTGCACTTGCTCGCCGCATCAGAGGAGACAAATACTGATTACCCATTCTCGATCATTTTCAATATTTCAATATCAAGACACATCATTTCTTAAAAACTGGTCCAAAATACCATAACTACTACTTTTCCCTGCTTTACTGATTTTGCTACCAAATATTTCCACTCCTTTAGGCCGCCATTTGGAGTTTAGCAAAGACTTCTCAGGCTACTATACTTTCTGCCTCGATTCTGGTTTCTGATAATATGAAGGATTGTTTCTGGGAATTCTTTGGAATGCTTCTGAATCAGACATTCGGGAATAGCCTGATTCCTCAAGGAGAACATTTAATTTAGGCTACTGAGGGGGAGGTTTGTAATCTCCTACGTTACGTTTGATGTTGCTTTCGTGCATGAACTGTTCTAGAATTGGTGTATGGATGGGAGCAACATTTGAAGCTATCAATCTTACAGGGATTTGTGATTGATTCAATCTACTTTTATTGATTATTGTCTGCTCAACCTTAGAAGCCTCTAAAATAGGTCTTTGCTTCATCTCAACTTGTGAATTATTGAGTTATCTAGCATTGTATACATCCACATGCTCATCTGCTATGCTTTTCTAAGTTTTATAGTTATTATCTACCACGTTTTTTCGAACTGGAGGAGAGATGTCACGGGTGGGAGGTTTATGTTGATATGAGTTGGGATGAATGTAGTTCAGAAATGAGAGTTTCTGGACTGTAGCTGAAAGATCAGCTTTGGTAAGGTAGGTTTTATCGTAATTTAAATGCATTTTTTATCTTTCTTTGTCTACTTTGTCAAAAATGCCTACTCTTGTTCTTGATCCCTTCTTGTATATTGATTGCATGTTGAGTCGCACAGGGACAAAGAGATAGGATAGCACATGCTCCTAGGATAGTTCATATTCTGGGATCCGTAAGTAAGCCAGTAAATATCGTATTTAGCTCTACTAAACTGCAAAATTGCTGTTGTAGTCAATGAACTCAAATATCGCTTTTATTGCTGAAGGTGTGTTACCTAATCCTAAAATTTCCTTCAATTCCAGACAGTTAAGCATATACTCATCTATCAATGCATTCTTCATCTATTCATGCTAAGCGATGCAGACACAATTGAGTAAAAATAGTTCATTGAGCAACAACAGGACAGTTTATTGAGTTTATCTCTGACCGGTCATTCCGCTTTTCTTTACTGTATCACGCAGAAGCAAATCTCGGCCTAGTTAATTATCGAAATGAGGTTTGAGAAGGTTTAAATAGCCTAGATAGGTTAGTTTAGGATCTTATTGACTGGAGCCTAACCGAAGAAAAAGTCTGAGGATATCTTGATCTTGGATGCGATCATTTCCTACGAATTATTTCACATCCTAAGTGGACTACAATGTACGTGCATATCAAGATAGCCCTTGTTGGTTAGATCTAATGCCTCGAAGACACACTAAGGTGAGAAATCTCTCGACGAAAATCCACATAATTTCTATTTGATGTTTTCAATCTGTATTCATATCTGTTTACTTTATGTGCAATTGTGATCAGGAGTGTCAGTATTGATGCTATTCTCTCATTGCGTTCTCGGTTCTGTGGCAGCATCTAAACGTGTATTTCCCTCGACATAAGTATTATTATATGACGTTAAAAATTAAAAAAGGTCCAATGGGTAACTAGCACATCTTTTTAGCAAAAACACCTTCATTTAGTTTATCAAGTAGCAGTTTTAGCTCCAGACTATTATATGATAATTAATTATAGTAATACTCATGAACAAAGTGCTTTCTTTGAGGAGAAAAGAAAAGGATATTTTCAAATTGCGATCTGCCAACTACGAGGTCACTCAAACCGAACAAACTTCCACCTATCACGTTTACTTCACAGGTAGTTTTTAACTAAGCTAGGTCCCAAAAATACTCCATATGAAAAAGGAAAGTGGAAGATCAACCTGTATCTACCTGAGGAGTATCCCTACAAGAGTCCATCTGTCGGCTTTCTCAATAAAATATATCATCCTAACATCGATTATGGGTACATCATCTGCCACCTAGATCAGGATCGGTATGTCTCGATGTCATCAACCAGACCTGGACGCCAATGTACGAACTTGTCAACATCTTTGAGGTTTCTTTTGTCCTAAGTTAGATATTTTTGCCACAATTACTGACCTATCCCAATCCCGCGTCCCCTCTAAATCATGACGCCGCATAGCTCTTCTAAAAAGATGTAGAGAGCTATAACAAAAAAGTCAAGGAAATTGTCCAAAAATTCGCAGCGAACTAAACCTTAAAAGAAACAGAAAGTGAGATGGTCCCCTAAGAAAGTTAAAATGAGAGCAGCTTCGATTAAGGAAGTTGTTCTTTATCGGATCCCAACTCTGTACTGTCGTAAAATAACGAGCTCAACCTGTACTGAGTGATCTACTTCGTTATATATATTTTATTTAGTGAAATAGAATGCATTGGCGCAAGGACCTTACCATCGAAACAGATTTCTTTGAAGACGGCGTAGAGGGCATCCCTGATGCTTTACTCATCAACTCCAACAATGTAGAAACCTATCTTAAAACTGGACTTAGTGACGAAGGCGATTCCTACGCCAAAACATCAGCTTAAATCTTCGATCGAGTACTCAGTAACCGACTTGCCGAAAACTTCGTTGAATGTTGGTAGACCTTAAAGCAGGCTACTTTGCCTCCTATGACTTACATGTCACACCACCGTACTTCAAACAGCTCACTTTTGTCGAACGTTAGAGCAGTAGAGCGAGAGCCTTTTCACCCTTTGTTGCATCACCGCTAAGACATGATTGTAATAAACGACCCGATGGCATCAAGTAACGTCGAATGGCTGTAGACTCAGCAATGGCGAACCCATATAAGCACGAGATTGGCCGAGCATCATATCTAACGTGCCAAATTACTGAAAGAAATAGTTGACAAACTCAAAAAAGGAAAACTCTAATCTCAGAAGACAGATGAGAAGATACAAAAAATATCAGAAAATCAGTATTTATTGAATCATATCAAAAATCTTGAGAAAGTTACGCAGCAAATCCAATATTAGAGGATGATCGAACGTACTCATAGTCATGGAGATCAGTACAGCCAGCGCCAATAGTATGATTATAGACGTGAGGAGTTAAGGGAGGAAAGTGATGCAGTGCTGGAGTAGCAAATGTGGAAAGAGCTGACCCTGTTAAAGGAAGAGCTTGATAACCTGAAGTTGGACAATTAAATGATCCTCACTCAACAGAATCATAGGGAACTACAATTGAAATAATTACAAATTACAAAAGATTAGCTACAGAGAACCAACGACTCTCTTCGGATACAAAAATAGCAAAAGAATCAACCATCTCCGCCTAACTATATTCCAAATTTGAATAATAACAAAACAGATGAGTTCAAGCAGGTGTACGAGCGAGAGATGATGCTTTTGAACTAACGACTTAAGAACATGGAGGAACGGGAGCAACTCACCCGTTAGCAATTTTTAAGAGAGCTAGCCTTAAGAGAAGAGTTGGCAAAGTAAGCTCACAATAAATAAAAAGCCATGATGCACTAATTCATTGAGGCCCAGCGCCATCGAGAGCTCATCTTCCAGGAGCAAGCCGACAAATAATCCAAGTTAAAATTATCCCTGGAAAAAGAATAATAAATCAAGGAGTCATTCCTCAAGCAGCATGCCCTAAAAGAACAGTAATTAAGAAACCAGATCAAAAAATAACAATAACTGAGAGAATAAGCCATCCGAACCTGCAACCAGAAATAAATTGATTTCCGAAGCAGTAATTTATAGCACTACAGCCTAATCTAGCAACAGCTCAGGCAGCAAATCATTCAGGAGTATCAATAAAGAGAGGAAAATATCAGAAAACAGGCAAAATAGTTAGATTAGATGAGTCGAGCTTTAGCTCAGGATAGGATCAAACAAAAGCAGCAAGCAGTTCTTGAGCAGAATAGAATAGAAGAAATACTTAAAAAGGCAACATCGCCTAGAAATAACTCGTTTCATATTACGCCAGAAATGGAAATGAGATTATCGCCTGATAAATTGAAGGAGAAGAAAGAGTTAGAAATGCAGAATTCTCCTGACAAGTTGAGAATGAATATTCAGCCAAAAGGACATCGCAAATATGAATCCCAGGAGTTGGAGATCTTCGAGCAAAGAAGCCTATCTTTCCGTCCAGAAAAATCATACAACTCTGAGGAAATTCAAACCGATAAACAAGAAGACACAATAACATTGGGCCACAAACTCATCGAACCTGAATATCACAATCAGAATATATATAACATGGCCAATCTATAGAGTCACCTTCGTACACATCTTCCACCTCAGCAAAGCAGGCAGACTGAACCTGTGAACTCATATCCCAACATGAGACAGCAAATGTCTGAGCCATATCATCAGCAGGTCGTCAGAATACCTCCACCATAAAGTAAATTTATACAAAATGAGTTCAACCAGGGGCAGAAGATCAAATCAAGGTTGCTGACTGAGAGGGAAATGCATGATATGAAAGCCACTCAAAAAACAGTTAACATAAACTTCAGGCATGACAGCAACAATTCTACTTTTGTCAGTCCGACAAAGACGACCTCAGCTCTGATTACAGAACGTACTCAACTCATCTCCCCTCTTGAAAATTCCCAACGCAGCACAATCTATAACCAAAGTTACGGTTACGGCTATGGATATGCAACAACTCACATTACCAAACAAACAGGTGCACCTCCTTCCATCTTCTGGCATCATAACTCCAAAGATGCTGATTCTCAAACTGAACTTCAGCTGACTGCTCGACCACAATAACTACCACTATATGGTAGCAATTTCTAAGCTCGGCAATTACAATGGCCTAAAAGGAACAGAGGAGACAACAATGACGATTGCTGCAATTTCTAATGCTGCTGATTTGGATATTCATATTTTCACATATAGTTGTGCGTATGATTGTATAGTAAATTTAACAAGTCTTGTATTGTACAATCATTGAGCTGCTAAAAACCTGTGCCAGCGGTTGGTGAGAGCAGCAGGAAAATTTATACATTGACTTACCATTTCGAATTTCCAGCCTGCGATGCGTAAATATTTAATAATGCCGGGAACTCGGTTCTGTACAACCACAACAAACCCCACATCTTGAGGGACCACTGTTACGACTCGTAAGTTGAATTCCTTGAAACCTACAAGAGATTTGCACAGTTCAGTGAAAGGATTGGAGCAAGGATGGCTGGAGGTCCAGGTGGCTCGGATTTGCCGCTGTCTGACTGCTTGTAGAAGTCCTTAGATGTTGACCTCATCATCTTTGAGCAGAAGCAAGGAACCTTATGTGGCCCGAGTGCCATTCAGAAGATTTTTTATGTGAGCCTGAGAGCGAAGATATATCTTGAAGCACCTCATATCTTCTTTTGTCTCCTCTTAAACCTGAAGTTAGTGTTTAGCGCAGCGTAGAGACTAAGTAAGCAGAACAGAAAGAGACGATTTCGTCCATTATAGTGGTGCGAATACTCCCCATAATTTGCCCGCCCATACCTACTTAGTATCTTTTTTTGATGAGATACTTTCTCGATCTCTGGACCTCGATCTTGACTCCCTCCTATAATCCTATTAAGATTATTTGTCAGAACTGGATTTATTCTAATTAGCTGAAACTTTTTTGTCCTTATATTATTGTGGAGTATGCCATCCTTTGGCTTATATGAGCATTTCGAAGACTTACGTCAATTTTATTGGAATTTCTTGATTGAAGTGATTGACTATCTTAGTTTTCTGATATACAGCCAAAGCTTATCTATCTTTTTTGAACCCGACAACAACATCAAAAAGATGATTTTCATGCACTTTAGCAATCTGAACAAAAGAAAAGGTATCAGATTCGAGTCGACAGTTAGGAAAATGTTTATGGAGATTGGCTGCGAATTATCCAAAATTATGTTCTCTGGGTATATACACTTTGCTGAGGAAGAAGTGGTATTTGATTTCGGAGGTTTACAGATCGCCATTGACGAGTTCGACAGTGTTCCTAGTGATTATCGAGGTACAATGCGATAATGATCCGAATGTCGCTACTCCATTGATTATAGCAATAAACTAACTTATTTGAATATGAACTCCGAGCAGTTCAACCTTTTGCTGAACAAACTGGAAAAGTTACAGAAAGAAAGATAGAAGGAAGAAGTAGGGCCTCCTCTCCGACATGATCCTGAACGTGTTTCCAAAGCCAAGCGTAATGCCATGCAGAGATATCCTCATGATATAACAAAGTATGAGGTTACTGAAACTTTGGGAGCGGGTACTTTCGGCAGAGTGAAGCAGGTCATTGGATCAAACAAGGAGGTCCTGGCACTGAAACAAATATCCAAATCTCACATCATAAATCTCAAACAAGTGGAACATATTAAGCTCGAGAAGAAGATACTAAGCGAGCTGAATCATCCTTTCATCTACTCGTTGAAAGCTGCTTTCCAAGATGACACATTCATTTATATGATTTTCTAATTTTGCTCAGGAGGAGAGCTTTTCAATCGACTCAGGAAAGATGGGCGTTTTAGCAATGACGTCTCTATGTTCTACATTTGCTAAATCTTGCTAGCAATCTGCTACATGCACGAGAAAAACATAGTTTACAGGGATCTCAAACCTTAAAATTTGCTTATTGACAAGGAGGGACACATGAAGATCGCTGATTTTGGATTTGCCAAAAAACTCACCAATGACAGGACATTTACTTTATGTGGAACACCTGAGTATTTGGCTCCAGAGATCATTCTTGGCTCGAAAGAAGGGTATGGCAAAAGTGCTGATTGGTGGGCCTTGGGAATATTGGTCTACGAACTGCTCACAGGGTACATCATGTCCTAGCTAGTCACCCACCCTTCTACGATATGAAACCAGTTGGTATATACCAAAAAATTCTCAAAGGAATAATTGAATTTCCCGCATTCCTAAGCCTTCGTTCAAAAGATCTCATCCGAAAATTGCTCAACCCAGACGTCAGGTACAGGTTGGGCGTAGCTGATGTAAACAATAATGATAATTCAGAACGGTGCATCAATCAAGGGTCACAAATGGTTCCGAGGTGTTGATTGGGAGGCAGTATACTAACGAAGGATACCTGCTCCCTGGGTACCCTATCTACGCAGCTAGACTGACATTTGTTGGTTCGACAAAATTCCTGAGACTCCCCGCAACCAAAACGATCCAATAAATGAGTAACAACAAAAATTGTTTGCTGATTTTTGAGTGCATTTCTACAGTTCTTCTATTACTCTCTTCACATGTCCTAAACTGTAAGATTGAGATCCAACTGATATTAGCCATATTGAATCTATCAGGTGGTAATAATAAAAAGTGATGGGCAGTATATGCGCTAACAACTTTTAAAAAGAGTAGGGCACTGAAACTATTGATACTTACAAAAATTTGGTGCAAATAGAAGTCAAAGTAGGTGATCATTGCACCTTATCACTCGTTCAAGGTATATGCTTTCCTACATGAAGGACATTACAAACAACATCGTTCGGATGCACTCTTGGTTTTTAGCTAACTCAAACATATACAGCACTGTGATGCTGTCAGAGATTACTGCAGTGATCCCGATAAAATCATCTAAATCATCAGTAACATGCGCAGTACCTCCAGTTATAAGCAGAAACTTTCTACAAGGCTCCAACAAACAAAAGCTGTCCCTACAAAAAAATGCTCATCTGTGTTTTTCCAACCTACCTCAGCTAATAGCGAGGTTAATACATCCAACAATACAAAAATATGTTGAAGTAGGCCTTCGAAACAAGCAAAGATCTGACTCTGTAGATGCTTAACACCATCGATGGGGTGCATGGGTTACCCAATCAGATGCTTTTAGGCGTATTATTAGAGGAATTGGGTAAGGTGAGGCCAGTTGTTAAGTTTTGTTTGATATCAACGGAGAAGAAGATGATGGGGATGTTTAAGTATGAGCTACTGAAGACCTAGGCCTATTCGATCAAATCTGTTCTCTAATGAAGCATTAATGATCTCAATTATTGTATATACCATATTGGATTGCATATTTTAGATC
>Ga0100380_10004999_pt1 | contig 13757 bp, 10 predicted proteins | sample CryGeymeta201504_FD_80417 | JGI IMG/M metagenome (GOLD analysis project Ga0100380, IMG submission 80417) | Groundwater microbial communities from Crystal Geyser aquifers in Utah, USA - Crystal Geyser metaG 2015-04 | ecosystem: Environmental > Aquatic > Deep subsurface > Groundwater | place... | reverse complement strand
ATTGGACGAGACGACCGTGCTTGATTTGGCTTCAGAGGCCAAACTTTCCCCTAATTAATTTTTTCGCATGAAGAGCAATCTGGCTTCAAGAATTTGGTGCGCCTCAATTTCAGGAATGGCCCAGTAGTAGTCTACTAGTACTAGCTAGTCTCTACTACTACTAGCTACTAGCTACTAGCTACTGTAGCTACTACTAGTACTAGCTAGAGTAGTCGTAGTTACTACTACTAGCTAGACTAGTTAGTAGTCTACTGTTCAACTTTCGTTCGGATGTCCCTTTTCTCCTTGTTGGCAACTCCATACTCCATCATCCACACGGCACTCTCCAACAACTACGTACCTAGTACTGTACCTTTAATCAAGGAGTATCTACTGGTAGTCTTATGATCAGCAATAATAGGCACGAGACACAAGTAAACAGCATTATTAGTTTTATTATTATTGCCAATCAGCAACAGCAGCAGCAACAACAACAACAAACAAAAGAGTAGAAAAAGTAGACGTTCATGGGCACAGGAGATTTCATTTTTAAAAGGCAATTCGTTGCATTTACTCGTTATTAGTAAGAACAGAAAGTGAAACAAATTTTCCTTTTACTTGAAAGCACCACATTGGAGAAAAAGAGAGAGAGAGAAAGAAAAACAAACAAACAACAAACAATATGGATCGGCGAAGAAAGAGTCATCGCACAAAAGCGAAGCCATCACGCGACGCCGACCACGGAGAAGAAGAAGAAGAGGAAGGATCCGAGGATGAAGAGAGCGTTCTGTCTACCAATCATCGTCCACGACGTCGTGCTGATGGTGCCACAGCTGGTAGCGGTGTTGAACGACAAAGTCGTGGAGGAGGTTCAACTCTTCGTGGTCGTGGAAAAAGACGTGATGATAATTCTTCCGAAGAGGATGAAGAAGATGAAGATAGAAAGGAAACAAGGCGAGGTGGTCGGCAACACCAACAACGGCAACGACATCAGAATGACGAAAGTGAAGGTTCGGAAGAAGAAAATGAAAACGAAGATGAGGATGATGATGATGATTCCGAAGATGAACAACATCGTGGTCGAAGTCTTTTGCCCCAAAATTTGTATGGTGGTCCCGGCGCTGGTGGTGGTAACGGATACTTGCCACCTGGTATGGCAGGTGGTGGTCTCGGACAACCCGGACAGCCCCAACGAGAACGATCCGTTGATCGAATTCGTGCCCGATCACAATCACGTGACCGTAGAGGAGGAGCAGCAGCAGCAGGAGGAGGACGACGCGATCGATCTCGATCGATTTCTCAATCGCGAAAAGCTAACAATGGTAGCAAAACCAATGATCGTGCCGCTGAACGTCGACGAGAACGTCGTGCCGCTTTGGAACAATCTTTAGGCATGATGAGTATGGATGGTAGCGGTGGAGACGAAGAATCCATTTATTCTACTGCCACGGACATTTCGGCAGCATCGTCGGCCTTTTTGATCAATGGGATGGATTCCAGTGTAGCATCCCGTATAGGCAAAACAACAACAGCAGGACGACGATCACAATCGCGAGATTCGACATCGACCGATTTTGCCGCCGAACGCAAGAGGCGACCTCCCGCCAAGACCAAAACATGGGATGGACGATTGGATGATGTTCTCAACCGGCGCCGTTCTACCAACAAGCCGTCTTGAGGAACAATTACTTCTTCTTCTATTCATTCAAATAAATTGACAAATCATATTCCACTTTGCGAAATCACGATGTTTTGTTATGGATTGTGCTGGTGGTTACTCGGATTCTAAAATGGACCCCAACAGTTTCTTTCTAAAAAAGCAACTTTGGAAACCCCTTACACACAAAGACGCACACACACACACACGCACGAACTCCCCTAAAATCTAGGTTGGTGCTACCAGATACAGTAATAGTAGTGCAGTAATGTTCGAATTTTAGCTCCACTGGCAGCAGCAACAGTACACACACACACCCAAAAAATTTGGTCAGCAGAGACTAGTATTTCCTGTATATCGAGTACTTGTGCCGGCCTGCACATGATTACTAATTACTTTTTGATATACGGTAGTCGTTGCTGCTACTAGTAGTAGGACTGCGCCCCGTTGTTCTGGTCTGCTGCAAATTATTACTCGAGTAGACTAGTCTAGTCTCGTCGGATTCGAAAAATCTCTTCTGGTAAAATTTCTCCTGGCAAGACGAGATTGGAATACACATTTTTTTAAACCTGTATTACTAGAGTAGTAGTAGTACTAGTACTAGTAGTCTAGTAGTAGTAATAGCAGCTACCACCAGTAGACTACTACTAGCTAGCTAGTTGTAGTAGTGCTGTAGTCTAGCTACTACGCCGAGGTACTACTACGATACCTGGTAGTAGTATTACTGCCTGCTAGTACCTGGTAGTGTCGTATGCACTCGGAGTACTCTTGTAATGATTAGTTTCGGTTTTAGCTGGAAAATTTTCCGAAGAAATATTATTTGACCACTGGACAAACATTATACCAGGTAATATTATATTATTTTGACCAAAGAAACACATTTTAATAAGGATCGTAAAAGGCCTTAACGAAGTCCTTTTTCCGTCTTCTACTAGTTAGTACCTGGTGGGGTTATGTACCAAGATGTAGTAGGACTACCCTACAGTAGTACTATTGATAACAGGTACTGTAAAAGGCAGAGCGAGACTCTGGCTACTAGTAGGGGTACAGTTGCAAGTAAGTACCAATACTGTACAGTACCTCTGATAGTATTCCTACGTACTGTGATATTCTATTAAACGTGTACTTATTAAATGAATTAGCCTAGATGTCTTTTCATTCAAAAAATATAGTCAAATCAATAAGAAGCAACAATTGATGACTAGCAGGTTCCGTACTCTATTACTTTTCATTAGGAATAAATAATGGACAGTAACAGTTGTAGTCTTGGAAGCGTTAAATTATGTTATGAAAATCGGATGAATGGCTGACAATGAAATAATGACCACAGTTAAATTATCTAGCCAATCTACTGTAGGTCCCAGGCGTCCGCAAGATCTGGCCATTGATAAATAAATGGAACGAAAAAATTACCACGAGTGGTAACGACATGCGTGAAGCTTCACGGCACATTTTCCATCCAAATCCATGCAAAAATTCTCTTTATGAACGTACAAATTCCATCTCCACTAATTACGATGCAAGCGAAATCACCTTCAGCTAGCGCACAAGGTGCTCAAGAACAAGCCAATTCGGTGCAAAACCAAAGCCGTGATGCTCGAAAAGTGGCTCAAGTATGCGAGACAGAAGTGGCAATGACAGCAGCATCTCCTCCTCGTCCTCTTTCATCTGTGACGCCAGACCATCATTCCATGTCCATTTCTAAAATGAACATGTCTCAAGCAAGTTTGTCAAGCAGAGACCATCCTTCCGCTGCAGAAATGGATGAAACACAACTTGTTACCTATTCTACTAACTGCGCCGCCAAGGAAAGCAAGGCAGCTCGACGAGCCCAATTTCTCGATGAGTACGGTAACGCTGCTGTGATGTCGTTTGTTGCGGCTCGCCGATCCATGATGTCTTGTTCGATGACAGATATGTCCCGACGACGATGCTCTTCACCGTCGGAACACAACAAGAACAAGAAGAAGAACAAGAACAAATCAGCAGAGAGAGAACAACAACAGCTTTTCTTGGATTCATGCTCCTCGTCGCAACGAATTAATACAGCAAGAATGATTTTTGCCGATGCACCCCAATGTGATGAAGAAGAGAAGGAGGAAGTGGAACCAATCATTACGTCACCTACGTCTACTGTCTCTGTCTTGTGCCCTAGGGAACTTTTAAAACAGAAATTGGACCAAAGCATGAGAAAAAGTTGCCGACGTTGCGAAACAGAGCTTGATCATCCAATCACTGCTTCTGCTGCTGCATCAGCAGCAGCAGGTGATGATGCGCCGGATGATGTCAGTATTGATACTGCTCTCGATATGGCGAACGACCAAGCTTCTCCTCGTAGTAACAGACGAAAAAGCCGTATAGCAATTAAAGCAGCGGCTGCTGGTCGCGAACTACGGCGAAAACAAGAGCAGGAGCTACCAAGGGGACCATCTCGCGAACACAGACGTCGCTCTGATTCTTCGAAACGACTTTCTAGTCGTTCCGATTCGTCCACGCGGCTTGCTTTGGGTGCTCGTCCTGGCCGAAATGGAAGACGGAGAGGAACCAATCGCACGGTAGGTTCTGTTCAAATCCAGCGAGCGCTAACGACCAAAGAACAAGTTGTGGAAGTTTCAAATGGCACCAGTGGTACGTTGACTGCTCAAGACAAAGATGATAATAGATATGAAAACTATGATTCCGAAGAAAAGGAAACAGAAGAAAACGGTAAACAAGAAATTCACGATCAGTCGGTGGCAGAGAATTCATTAAGACGCAATCCCAGCAAAAGGACGTCCTTCTTTAGCACTATCCAGCTGCCCTCCTTGGTGTCCATGGGCAACAATAACAGCAAACATAATAGAGACGACGGTCGTCTTGAAAATGCCGATTGTGCTGAAAGCCCAGAAACTGGTACCATGGGTTCGTTTTTTGGGAAATTTGCCAACCGGAGCAGTAAGAACTGCCCTGTACGGTAGTACCAACAACTACAACAAATTCATCATATCATCATGACCAACAACGAGGAAGGAGTGTATTTATGCGACAGACACGAGGGGAAAATCATGCAGTTAATTAGTAGACTAGTAATTACTTTCTTCACTCTGTTGAGACATCGATGCACTGAAAGCCTACGAGCCTATGGTGCAGTTAATGAATTTAAAAATATTTTCATCACCCATTGATTCGACTAGAACAGTGACGTTATGAATAATAGTTACTAGTTCTCGGCTCAAATGAACTCTTTCAGTGCGAATTTGTACGATCCAACACTTGTACACAAAGGAAACAAACCTCCTTCTACCAACGAAAGTGCAATAAGCGAACACCTTTGGGTTCTTCCGCTTGGCAGGCTTCACAGTTTGCCGAGACACATCTGTGGACATCCATGTTGGCAGGTCGGCCCGTTTCGTCGTAACGAAAAAGCTCACCGAGCCCTTGATCTTCGCCATTCCAGTCAAAGCCAAGAGCCGCCAGCTCCTTGCGTCGTTCAGAACCAAGCTGGTCTTGAGCAGCCCTTCGTCTCTGATTGGTACACCAAGAACCAAGCCCAATAGCGCTGCGGTTTTCGAAATTCGCAGGGACATGTGCGCTGCCGTGTTCATTTTTAAAATCCTTGAGGGCTTGAACGTGCATGTCCCACACAGACTGATCCGTGCCGTCGCCTCGGATGTTGGCTTCCCAATCAAAGCCGATGTCATTTAAACGCTCACGATTTTTCAGAGGAAGCTCGTCCATTGCCGCCCGGTGGCGCATATTGGCTGCCCACGACCCCACTCCCTGTGCATCGGCATCTTTGTACGTTAACGGTACATTGCAATTTCCGTTAACAACTTTGTATTGTGTCAAAGCTTGAAAATGAGACTCCCAACGACCGTAACCGCGACCTCCCTGAAGACCATATCCATCCCCACGAGGTGTCTCCCAATTAAAGCCAAGTACCTCTAATTGCTTTCTTTTGGGGGGCGACAGCTCATTTTGAGCAGCCACATCACGGACATTGGCCACCCACTCACCAAGCAAACGCCCTTTCTTGTCGTGGTAGCTCGGGGGGACCATGCAGTCGCTATATTCCTTTTTATATTGAACAAGTGCCTTGACGAACGAATTCCAATCACGAGTAACATCTGCCGCCGTTGGGCCATTTCTGTACTTTTCATCCTCTGGTTGGAGCTTCCAGTCGAAACCAAGAGACGAGAGTTCACCTTGCTGATCGGCTGACAGACCCTCTTCTACGCTACGGATTCGCTGTAAGGAGACCCACTCGCCCAAAGGCAAACCATTACCATCTACGTAGTCGCGGGGGACATTACAATCCCCGGAAGCTGCCTGGTACTTTTTGAGAGATCGAACGTACTCATCCCACTGATCGTCACTATGAGGACCAAAATTGTTTTTTCCTTTGGCGGCTGAACTTCCACCGAGAAGGCGTCGGAAAAAACTGCTGCCATTCGTGTTTAACGATTTTGATTTCAGTTTCTTTGTGACAGAACTACCTGCGACAAGACTTCCAGTGAGAGTAGCAGTGTAGCGAGGATTCCAGTCAAACCCAAGATCGTCCAATTTGGAGAGCTGTTCTTCGGTTAACAACCCGTGCGTGGCTTTGTATCTCTGATGGCGCACCCATGCTCCTAAACATCTCCCCTCGTCGTCAATGTAGGAGGCGGGAACTAGGTAGTCGCCGTGCTTCTTCTTGTAAGACTTGAGTGACTGCAGATATTGCTTTTCCAACCTCTTGTCTCGAACGATACCATGTTCTGAAGCGGTGCCATCTCCGTCCTGAAGTTGCCAGGCGAACCCGAGAGCAGTCAATTGGTCAATTTTGGGTTCAGAGAGATCACCAGCCGACGCCAAGTGACGCTGCAGTGTCACCCACTGCCCAAGGGGTCGCCCACTTTCGTCACGATACTCACGCGGAGGGAGGCAGTTTCCATGTTCAGCTTTATAAGCAGTCAGAGAGTTAATATACTCATCCCAGTGTGTAAAGGGATCGATGAATCCATCGTCATCTTCATATATTCCAGGAGCGACGGGAATCGTCCAAGCAAAGGCAAGAGCATCCAGTTGAGCCTTCTGTTCTGCTGAAATACTATTTTGCTTGGCGAGATGTTGCTGATGGCGAACCCATGCACCGAGGGCTCTTCCTTGAGAGTCCTTGTAGTAAGGAGGAACATTAGTACTGCCATTATGTGCAGCCTTGTAGTCCTTTAGAGCCTTCAAGTATTCCTGCCACTTTTCCGGATCAGTAATAATTCCAAAGTCTTCAGAACTTCCATCGACGTCTTGAAGCTCCCAAATAAAATCGAGCTTGGAAAGTCGATCTATTTTTCCTGGAGGCAATTCAGAGGCCTCAGCCAAATGCTTTTGCAGAGCCACCCACTTTCCAAGTGGCCGTCCATCTTTCGGATCGGTATAATCGGAAGGAACAAGGCAATTGCCATGTTCCTTTCTGTACTCGACTAGGGATTGAAAGTAACTCTCCCATTGACTCTCATCTTCCAAGTCAACAAAAGCGCCACTGGCAAGAATTCCTCCTCCGATGGCTGTTTCTCCCATCATACCATTGTTGTAGATTCGATCTCGTCCATCCGTCAAACTAGAAACATCATCATTATCGTTTGGAGCAATGTAGGTACCATTTGCTGGCATTGAATGAGCTTCTTTGACATCACCCTTTTCCGCCGGTATCTCCTTCTTGGTATCGTCTCCTACTTTGCTGCTGTTACGTCCGGGAAGATTCTTGCCTCGATTACTACTACTACAACGACGACTCCATCCACCAAAGCAAAAGAAACAAGTAGCCAATAAAACTAGACCAGCCAACGCTGAAATGCCCACACTTGCCCAAACACTGCTTGCATTGTTCATCGACTCACTGTTCGACTGCTGGTCAACAACTTCTGTTTCTGCTCCAGCAATCACGGCATCATCAGCTGACAGAGAATCGTCTTCGCCTTCTTGCTTGTCATCTTGCGTACTAGAATCATTGTCATCTGTGCCATTTCCAGTGGGATCGACATCCGTGCCGTCATCGTAAGCATCCTCCTCCTCCTCCTCATCAATACCATTCTCCGCGGTCTCATCTGTATCTTCATCCGTAGCATCATCGTCAACGTGGTTCCCACCTGGAGTAGCTTCGTCGTCGTTGTTATTGTTGCTGTTGTCGTCTCCACTGCCATAATAAGTGTCGTCCTCGCCATTATTGTAGTACACTTCGTCATCATCATATTCGTAGTCATCATCATTCCAGTCGGAAAGTTCCTCACACTCAATGCGAAAGTGCGTACGACCAGTACGTTTGTCAAGTCCTAAATTGTAAACGTGACATTCTGGTCGAAGAACAAAAAATGTGCGTGGATTCTCCTCTAACGAATAGCTACTACTACTACTACTGGTACTGGTACTGTAGCTTCGTCGAAGATTACGGGATGAGTCAAAGTTGATATCTTCATATGGAGTAGCGTTTGCTGAAAATGGGTCGGAGAGAGCTCTCGACGCCACGACCAGAAGAAACGACAACAAGAAGACAGACATCAGCAGCAGCAACAACAACAACAACATAGTTGGCATTGTCTTTGTCATACTGGAAGGAGGGGGGGGAAAATACTGTCAATTGTCACGTTAGCTTTCGAACTGAAATATGGCTGAATTCTTGAATTGCTTTTATATGATACGTTCGTACCAGTGGAGTCTGTTTCGTTTTTTGCCAAAAGAATACAAATTTACTTTTGATGCCTGTCTGCTATTAGTGCAAATGAAAAGAGATTGTAGCTGCAGTTTTTCTTATCATAAGGCATCGTCCGTTCGGCCAGTCTTTGAAATGTTATGTCCTACTCTAGAAAAGTGAGAAGTTTCTTGCAGTAGCACGATATAAGATAATGCAACACTAAACAATCACATTTATTTTTACATTGACCCGAAGCATGTATGTGTGTAATCGTGTGTGAAGCATACATGTATATTTTGTTTATCGGAATGGTTCCTTCTGCTTTGTTGGCCATATCCGGCCAATGATTTGCAGAAAACAGAATCATTTTTCGTCCAAGAGTGCCTTAAAACATGTGAGTTTGTGGCGGCAGCCTGTGAGAAAAAATACTAATAGATGTCAGGTTCGCTTCTTGCTTGCGAAAATTCAATGATCCAGTAGGAACAGAGTTTACTACTAGTACCAGGTGGCATTACACAGTACTCGAGTATTACCTAAACAAACAAGAGTACACCCGGACAGGGAATAATAAAAAACAATAGCTACGGCTATCGAAAGGATGTTCTTGTTGTTGCGTACTGAAGATGCACGTCATTATAACGAAGAGCTATCACCAGATTTTATTCATACTAGCTAGTAGTAGCATGAAAATATTACACCTCCAGATAAATTCCAAGAAGAAATTCCAATGACAGGAAAGAGTTATTATTTGTTCCTTATTAGAATTTGTGGAATAGCAATCTTGTTTTAAAGAATGAGCTCTGCCCTGCTGCATTATGAACGCGCACGCAAGAGTCAGCAACGGGAAAAGCATGAGCACACTCGTTTTGCATTTCACTGTTCCTACTTATCATGTGCACTATTATTTCTTCAAACTTACTGCAGTAGAAACGAAGAGAATTTACAATAGGCGCAGCGGCAGACTACAAATAGCACATCCTCTTGTCGTAAAATACTGCTAGAGTTGCCTTTTCACCATGTCTTCTGATACATCCAGAGGGTCCATTCCACCACGGCGAGATATGATGCTGGAACCATCCAAAGACGGATGCGATAGCATGGTAGCATCTTCCTGTGCAATAGCAGTCGTGTTAAAAGGAGCCCGTTCATCCGCAAACACGCTCTTTGTGGAGACAAACTGCGATGAGTCCCAGTTCGATAAAATCTTGTCGTGGAATTCACCTTCGTGGTCACTGCTTTCAAAACCAGAGGCTTTGTAAAACAAAAAGCTAGCGTCTTGAAGATTGCTGGGATGCCAATCACTCAAGTCTTGAGCAAAGGCTCCCGTATTTTGAAAGGCGCCTCGCATAGTCTGAACCTTCGAAACATCCCATTCCTGAATAGAGCTGTCGTTGAAATTCTTGGCATAAGCAAACATGTAGCTCATGTCTTCTAACTGAGACGTATCTTGCATGACGGGATGGTTGAACTTGGGTGTTCGATAAAACATATACGAAGTATTACGGAGGCTAGGTGTCGCCCACGAGCTGAGATCTTGATCAAACGCCTTGGCTACACGGAACATACGACTCATACTTTGAACCTTTTGTGTATCCCAAGAGCTTACGCCTGTTCCCTGGAAAGCAAATGCGCACTCAAACATGCTTTCCATCTTGATGACATTTGAAGTATTCCATTTGGAGAGATCACCATCGAAAGAAAATGCTGAACGGAACATGCCAGTCATATCAGTGGCGCGAGCCAAGTTCCAATCTTCAATGCTTTCCAATAATCCCACTCCCTTGAACTTCCGCTGGTTGGCAAAGACGTCCCTGAAATCACTTAAATGGTCGACACACCAATTGTTAATGGGCCAACCATACTGGTGGGCAGTCTCGGTGTGCTTGGTCGAATTGCGCATATAATCTTGAACTGCCTTTCTCAATTCGTCAGAGTCCTTGAAGCAATGATGACAGGAGCCACAGTAGTTGTCGGGGTGGAGGTTCAAATGAAGGTTGATCTTGGGCTGTCGGACACACTTGGTGCCAAAGTGTTTCTCTTCTTCGTTGTACTCGCATATCACATAGCCTTTTCCACTACCACAAAGGACCAGGTCTTCTTCTGTGCATTGGCGGTCTTGTCGTATCACGTGTTGGCGAACGCCGTTCGTGGCTGCTTCGCTGCTGTCGTCATCTAACGAGCTGAGATTTCCATCTGGCCTTCCTCGCAGTCTCACAATCGCTACGCTGAGTTTCAGCGACGAAAGGACCAAAATGACAGCCAGTCGAAGCGCTGATCTCATTTTAAAGATCTACTCGCCTCGCCGTCGCCTTCACTATATATTATAGATCCACCGCAAGAAGAATGTTAATTGTTAGTTCTGTGTTCTGTCACTAGAACCAAGGAGGCTGGTTGCCAATGAGCGATAGGAGAGTTACTGGAATTGATCACTCCTCGGTTTGCTTTCTTTACTGCTATCTAATCTCGTTGATTGTTGTTTTAGATATGGCGAATCTTTACCAAGTGAGCTTGTCCATACCAGATGATCATTCCAATGAGAAATAAAACATGATGCCAGATACGACCTGGCTGGAGATGATATTGAGTCGTGTGACAGCCATCCTCTTGTCTAAACAATTGCACCTTGCGGTACTCATGAGATCTGCTCCTTTGCTACTACTACTAGCTAGTAGTGTAGTAAAACAGAAGAAGTCTAGTAGTACTAAGTAGACCCTACCGCTAGTGGTATGGTGGTGCTGTACTTAACCGAGTACCAGGTACTAACAAAGATAGCATCAATTGTAGCTACCGTACTACCAGGTACTACGTACTACTCTACTAGTTAATACCCGGTAGTAGTGAATACAGTAGTACTGAAGTACATTCACAAAAGTTGCTTGGAGATCGGCGGAGCATTTTTTTGATCTGACGGAGTCAATCAAACAGGTTCTTGTTGGCTCGAGGAGAAAGGTTGGACGCTGCGATAATACGACGCGAGCAGCTCAAAGCAGCCATCTCCGCAAAGAAAGCAGGAAATAAACCATGAATCAGGCAACGATCAGGAAACGTGGCGATGATCATTCAAATTCATTTCAGCAGTCAATACCAGTCAGCATCTCAAGGAATGAAATAAATCATCCAGAGGGCCGTATCCTTCCTAGCTGCCTGCTGGCTGGTCGACTGAACTAGCTATCGATTAGTAGTAGTAGTGGTAGTAGTCGTCGTCGTCGTAGAAGTAGTTGTAGGCACATCACGGACCAAGGCATTCCGAAGCAGGCTCCAGGCTGAACGGTCGATATCTTGGCCTAGTACCTTATCTACAAAATTCTGTCAATGCCAAGGACATAACTCGAGGACGAATTTTTAAGGTTAATGGCATTTATGCGGAGGAGAGCATAGCTAGCTAGTAGAGCATCAAAATGTCAAGGTCATTATTCATTCTAAAGTCTTCGCCATCAACCCTGATCACGAGCATGACCCGAAGTCAAGGCCTCAAAAGCCGTCCAATGTCAGTCATCGATACGACACAGCGGATGACAAGCCAAATGTTGCTGAGTACCATACTCTATTAATAATTAAACAGTTCTACCAGAAATTAACCAGTCCATCATCAACATCCTCCAGGGTTTGCTCGTACTAGACTACTGGTAGTAGTCGTCAGTTCCACAAATATTATATATTTCAGTATTCGAGTATTCATTTGTAAGGAAAAGCGGAAAACCACACTTCAATCAAAAGAACTAATATTACCAGTCTCATACATCCAGGACTTGTTGGAGGACTCTTGTCGAGACCTTGGATTATCTGTAGTAGTATCCATCATTCGATTTGGGTTAGACTTTTTTACAGCCAGATACGTACTCTGATCCATCCGTGCTTTTCCCCATCCATTATCGATATCTAAGCATGCCGGAAGAAAACGCAATAAAACCTCCTCGAGGAGAGGTGCCCGAAGGGGAGATCAAAAAGAAGAAAAAGAAAAAGAGGGGAGATAAACACAGTAACGAGGAACGATCTAATCTCTCCAAGCAGTACGGAAAACAGAAAGATCTGTTTCCAGAACTAACGAGCTTACCAGAATTTACCAATTATGAAAAGTTTGCTGGGGACGATAGTTCCTTGAACTCATCCGGTACGCGGTACGAAACAAAGGAAGACCAGGATGTGGCGGTGTTCATGGCACTGGCGGGTCGCATGAACCTTGATTCACTTCTGTTCATCTTGAACGGGCATGCACGCGAAATGAATCTCCCCTCGTCGGAATATCTGCTGCCCGAGAAGCGGAAGGAACTCGATGCACTTCGGGCCAAAAGGGAATTCAAATGGAAGGAAGACGAGAACGGCAACGTTGCGACCGAAGTCTTTGAGATTGAGAGTATTAAGGAAGAAGACTTGTGGTTCGAGGATGAGGTTTCGCAAAAGATTCTCATGTCGGCGATTCGAGATGTTCGGTACTACCAGGCGAACAAACCGGAGTATATCAATTCGGTAGAGACCTTGGCCACACAATCAGATAACAACGAAACAGAAGGACACATGAAGGCGTTGATCAACGATAAGCATGCACGTGGATTGGAAGTTCATATTTGCTCGTACATTGAAGAGATTCGTAAGGAATTTATCAACACTGTACTGGATGAGCAAGACGACTGCGAAGACGCTGGCGAGGACTATACGACGACCGCTGAGAGAATGCGCCACGCCGCACTCCAGTATACGGTGCAATCTCAAGAATTTGCTTACAAGTTGGCCAAGTGTGATCATATTGTGGCATTGAAAGCCTCGCTTTCGAAGTGGGATAAACCAGAGAAAAAGAAAGAGAGGAAAAGTCAACCACGAATCAGGCGCGACAAGAGCAGCAGCAGCAACAACAACAGCAGCAACAACAACGGAGTGCCTGCAGAAGCAGCAGTGCAGGAAGCGGCATAAGCTGCTTCTAGCTAGAGTATTGCATCAGAACCTTTAGTGCAAAGAATGTGCAATGTTGTTGCATTGGATTGTTTGGTACACACAAATGTCATTGCTGGTGTGAACGGCAAACCATATTCTCATTCTATTATTTCTATTGAAACCGCTCTACAAACCGTAATAAATTACTAACCTTTATATTCAATAATCAAACAGATGTGCAGTGTTCTTTTGGTATGTTTTCTAGCTAGCCGGAGTACCATTGATGGCTGGAGTTTCTAACGCGTCCTGTGTAGATTGCAGAGGTGCATATGAGCGGAAAAACACTGACTCGTTGGTAGTGAGTGTGGGCTTGATAGGCTGCTTCACTCTAGCTAGTACAGTACTAGCTAGTAGCCTACTCGTCCCTACTAGCAAGTAGTACTCGAGTAGTATGTAGTAGTAGTAGACTTACCCTGGTAGTGCTAATGTGTTGTCACCAATCGAGGGATATCCCTACCCCGGGATTTCCAAAACTGCCCCGGGATGGGGAAAAACACAATCCCGGGGTTGTTTTTGGAAGTAGCATTTGTTGGGCTTAAGTAATAT
>Ga0100380_10004991_pt1 | contig 13768 bp, 8 predicted proteins | sample CryGeymeta201504_FD_80417 | JGI IMG/M metagenome (GOLD analysis project Ga0100380, IMG submission 80417) | Groundwater microbial communities from Crystal Geyser aquifers in Utah, USA - Crystal Geyser metaG 2015-04 | ecosystem: Environmental > Aquatic > Deep subsurface > Groundwater | place: USA... | reverse complement strand
CTAACCACTAACCACTAACCACTAACCAACAATCACCCTCTGTCTGACAGCTTCATATAAAATAGCTCCACAAGCCACAGAAACATTCAACGATTCTATTTCTCCAAGCAATGGTAATTTTGCTTTAAAATCTACCAATTTTAAAATAGATGGATTTACACCTCTATCTTCTGAACCCATAATGATTGCAATGGGTTGATTTAGATTTATATCATATACCAAATCCTCTGTTTTTTCGGTAGCAGCAACCGTTTTAATGTCTGATGCTTGTAATAAAAATAACGCATCTTTGATATGATCTACTTTACATATAGGAATTTTAAATGCAGCTCCTGCTGATGTTTTTACAGTTTCGGCATTTACAGGAGCACTTCCATTTTTTTGGATAATAATGCCATTTACCCCAGTACATTCAGCAGTTCTGATAATGGCTCCAAAATTTCGAACGTCAGAAAGCTGATCAAGGATTAAAAATAGTGGAATTTTATTTTCTTCAATAGTTTTTTCTATCAATTGTTCCAAATCATAAAAAGAAACTGGAGATATTAGAGCAACTGCACCCTGATGGTTATTGTTTTTTGATAAACGATTTAATTTTTCAACAGGAACTATGCTTGTCGTTAATTTGTGCTCAGCAATTAGTTTTTCAAGTTCAATATGAAGGGCACTATTGATCCCTTTTTGAAGATAAATTTTGTTGATAATTGTGCCACTTTGAATGGCTTCAATAATAGCTCTTAATCCAAAGATGGTTGTGTTTTGTGCTGTCATTTTGCAAATGTATGGTAAATTTTGAGCAAAAAAAAACCATCTCGAAAGATGGTTTTAGTTTTTAATTTTTTAATTATCTTCCGTTATTAACGCTTTCGTCAATATTAATGTTTGCATCAATTTCAGCTTGTGGAACTTTTAGGAAAAATCTTTTATCATCTGGTAATAAACTTGAGTTTCCTTTCAATCTTTGATTTCCATTTCTAGTGATTCCCTTTCTGTATCGTTTAGCATCAAACCACTCAACACCAATTTCAGCATACAATTCTTTTCTTCTTTCCACTAAAATCTCGTCAAGTAAAGCTTGTCCTGTGTTTGTTGATTTTACAGCTAATGGATCTCTTGTAGATTGCAATGCAAATAAGATATTATGAGCTCCTGTTGGATCTCCGTTATAATATTTTGCTTCAGCTTCTACTAACAACATTTCAGCTGTTCTGATAATTGGATGGTCGGAGTCAAAATTAAATGTAAATTTTCTAGAGATATAGTTTCTGTAATCTGCAGCAGGAACATTATATCCTTCTAAAAAAGTATTCCTAATATCCGTTGGTGAGAAAAGAGCCACAAAATTATTATTAAAAAATGTTGCTGAGTAAGACAATACAAAATGATCTGCATGTGCATGAGGAGCACCCCAATAATAATTAGATTGATCTAAACTTTGAGCACTACCCCAAATCCATTCAGAATCTGAAATATCATTAAATCCATTTTGATAATTATTATTCAGAACGCTTGTTGGAGTTCCGCCTCCATAAGCTTTTCTTGCAGCATCTTCGGCACCTAACCAATTGCCCATCGTTTGATATACTCTTGCTAAAATACCATAAGCAACATTTTGATTGATATATGATTTAGCTATTCTGTCAGAGGTTAAATTCTGAGTTGCATAAGTTAAATCTTCAAGAATCAAATCATACATTTCTTTTAAAGTACTCATAGGATTACCTTCGGTTGACAACTCAGTATAAATTGGTGGTGCAGGTAATGATGGGTCAAAGGTGTATGTATGTTGGAATTCCATTGCTAATTGGAAGTAAAAGAATGCTCTAATTGCTTTACCCTGTCCTATAATTTCTTTTTTATCTAAGGCTGATAATCCTTCTGATTGTTCAGCACCGTTGATTAAATTATTTGCTTGATTAATCATATAATATGAGTAATTCCAGGTAAAGTTTGTACGTCTATAGGTTGGCTCTCTGTTATCATTTTCATAATCAAAAGAAAACCACGTTGCTCTTTGAATGATGTCATTTCCTTTGACAGTTCTTGCGTAGTAGAGTGAATTAACACCTGCTGCGTCTGTTGCTGTAAATTGTCCTCTAAAGCGTCTCATAATACCTGATACAAAAGCATCAGCTCCGTCTCTTGATCCAAAAATCACACTCGCTGTAACAGCATCAGTTGGCTGAGGATCATTCAAGAAGTCTTCGTTACAACTTAACATTGAAAAAGCCAATGTAAGTATGAATACTATTTTTAAATTAATTTTTTTCATTTTTTTATTTTATTTTATTATTATAATTCTAAATTTAAACCTAAAGAATAAATTCTTTGGTTAAAAGATCTATTGTCTGTTGTTCCTGCTAAACTTTGTTCAGGATCAATACCTTTGTGAGATTGAAAAGTTAATAAATTATCTCCTTGAAAATAAATTCTCAATCTTCCTAACCCAACATTTTTAGCAACTTCAGAAGGTAAAGTATATCCGAATGTTACTGCTTTCAATCTTAAATAATCATTTTTAAATAAAAATCTAGTTGAAGTCGCATTAAAATCATTTTGACTATTTTGAAGACGAGGTATATCTGTAACATCCCCAGGGTTTTGCCATCTGTTTACTAAATCAACAGAAGCAGCACGTCCAAATTGTTCAAAACCATTCATTAATGAAGCGTAGGTACTATCATAAATATAACCGCCAACACTAAAATTCATAAGAACGTTTAAATCAAAATTACCATATTTGAAGGTATTTGTAATACCACCTTGAAAATCTGGTAATGATTCTTTACCTGTTTGGTAACGTGTTGCAGAAGCATAATTATTAGTTGTTAATCTATTTCCTGTAGGTTCATTGTTTGCGTCTAATTCATCAATAGACCATAAAGCTTCTCCTGTTGCAGGGTCTACGCCTCTGTACTCTTGAATGAAAAATTCATACAAAGAAGTACCTACTTGCCATCTTTTTGTACCATTGATAAAAGATTCCTGTGTTAACTCGGTAATTTCATTTTTAACAAAAGAAAGGTTTAAGTTTGTTGACCACTCGAAGTTTGCTTTTGAAATATTTATAGTATTTAAATTGATCTCAATACCTGAATTTTTCAGAGCACCAACGTTTGTTGTAATACTTGTGTTTCCTGTTGAACCAGGCAATGGTTTGTCATATAACAAATCAATTGATTCTTTTTCAAAATATTCAACACTACCATTGATTCTGTTATTAAATAAACCAAAGTCAATACCAACATTTATGGAAGATGTTTTTTCCCAAGAAAGTAATGGGTCGCTCACTGAACCTAAAACAACCCCTGTTTGGTCTAATTCATTATAACCAGTTTCAAATAGTGACAAATATGGGAAATATCCAATTCCTCTATTATTACCCAACTCACCATAAGAACCTTTAAGTTTCAAGAAATTTAAAACAGAACTGTCTTTTAAGAAATTTTCTTTAGAAATTATCCAAGAGCCACCAACTGAGAAAAAATCACCAAATCTGGTTTCTTTTGAAAATCTTGTTGAACCATCATTTCTATAAGAACCTTCAACAAAATATTTTCCATCATAGTTGTAAGATGCTCTTGCTAAGTAGCTCTCTAATCTTTCTTCATTTAAATATCCACCTACAGATTCAGGGGTAGTACTACCATTTAATACCTTAACATTAGGAAGGAAACCTACTCCTTGTGCGCTTAAACCTTCAATTTTAAATTTATAAGCCTCATGAATTAAACTTGCAGAAATATTATGAACATCTCCAAAAGTTTTATCAAAATTCAATGCGTTGATTGTATTCAAAGTTGATGTAATATTTCTGTCTTGAGATACTCTACCTCCAACGTTTGCAGCAAATCCAAACTCGTTGTGAACATATTGATAACCGTCAAAAATTACTTTTTCGAATCCAACTGTAGTTCTAAAATTAAGATAATCAGTAAAATCGAATTGTGCATATCCATTTGCTTGTATGTTATCTCTAGTATTTAAGTTGATATAATTAAATAATGATCCATAAGCATTTTCACCCTCAAAAACAGCTCTTGTACCGTTTACATTTTGACCTGAGGTATTCCCATAATCAAAAATTGGATTTCCAAAATTATCAGGAATAATAACTCCGTTAACATCTCTTCTATACAAAGAGTAGACAGATGAAACAGAGGTAGTCCATTGAACTGCAGATTGAAACGCAGTTCCAGATTGTGTTGGATTGTTTTGTTTTGAAGTTGAGTAAGAGGAATTAAAACCTATCGTTAACCAATCTTTTAGTTTAGAAGTTAAATTAAGTCTTGTTGTAATTCTCTTAAAGTCTGACTCGGCAATACTTCCTTCTTGGTCTAAATAGTTAGCAGAGAAAAAATAAGTAGAGGTAGCAGAACCACCTGATGCAGTTAAACCGTGTTCTTTTCTTAAAGCTGCATCATTGAAAAGCAGCGCTGTCCAATCTGTTTCCCATAATTTAGAAGAAGTTACCAAGTTACCATTTACATCTACAGGATTTGGAACGTTTGGTCCATAAGGATTGTAACCAAAACCAGAAATTAAACCGTTGGTTGCATTTTGAGCAGCAACATTAGGAGCTAAACCATTTACGTAAACATCTGAGTTTTTCATAGCTTCCCAAGTATATCTCATTTGGTCATCAGTGTTTAATAACGCATGTTGTTTGACGGCTTGATTCGCAAAACCCATTGTTGTTCTGAACGTAATATTTGTTGGTGAATTTAATTTACCTTTTTTTGTATTAATCAAAATCACACCATTTGCACCTCTTGAACCATAAAGCGCAGTTGAAGAAGCATCTTTTAATACGTTCATAGATTCAATTTGATCAGGACTTATTGAGTTAATATTCCCGTTGTAAGGTGTACCATCCAAAATAATCAAAGGAGATGCATCAGCGTTGATAGAGCCAACACCTCTTACTCTTATTTCTGGGTTATTACCTGGTTGTCCGCCAGCAGAAATTATTGTTACCCCTGGGACAGTTCCTTGTAGCGCATTTGTAACTGAAACAACCTGTTGTTTTTCAATAACATCATTTGTTAAGACAGCAACTGAACCTACAATAGATTCTTTTGTTTGTGTACCAAAAGCTACAACAACAATTTCATCTAATACATTACTCTCTTGTTCTAACTTCACATTGATTGAGTTAGCATTTCCTACAGTTTTTTCAACAGTTTTGTATCCCAAATATCTAAAAACTAACACATCGCCAGTTTTAGCTTTAATAGAATACTTACCATCAAAATCTGTTTCTTGACCACTTAAAGTTCCTTTTACAAGGACACTTACACCAGGCAAAGCGCCAGATTCTTCGGTAACTGTACCAGAAATAGTTCTTTCTTGTGCAAAGGTAATTTGCACTACAAACGCTAGAAAAAGCGTTAAAAATCCATTAAACTTTGTCTTCATTGTATAATTATTTGAATTAATTAATATCAAAAGTCTTAAATTAAACTTTAAAAAACAATTTTTTAACACTAAAAAATTTACTTTAAATGAAAAATAAATAAAAAAACCAACCTATTTAGGTTGGTTTTGATAATGAATTGAAGTTTTTGTTGCTATTTAAACAACCAAAGCACGGTATTTAATGCGTCAGTTCTTTGTGCAGCAATTGTAGCATTGTAGTTTACTGTAATTAAACAAAAAAACCACTAACTTTTGATCGTTAGTGGTTTTAGGAAATTATTTGTATTTTTTAATTTTTATCCCAAAACAATTTTGTTGTTTGGGTATCACCACCAATTGCGGCAGATGCTGCTGTCCAATTAGCTTCGTTTAAGTTCTGCTCACTAATAGGATATGTATATCTTGTTGGAACAGGATTTCCACTAACTGCTGGTAAGTTGAAAGTGGGTGTATCATAAACTCTCCAAGCAGTCCAGGCTTCAAAACCCCTATTATACATTGCTAACCACAACTGATTACCAATTTTTACTTTCCAATCTCCAGGCGCAGTAGCGTAAGCTACATTTGGATTTGCCAAATAAGTAGCAACATTCGAAGCACCCCAGTAATTAAATGAAGCAGTGATGCCGTTGTTATAAAAACTAGCTGCATTAGCTGGAGTTCCAGAAATTGATCGTTCAGCTGCATCTGCTAGATAAAAACATACTTCAGCGTAATCAATTAAACATGCCTGAAATTCAGGGCTGTGCATTGATGTGTTATCATCTTTACCTCTTATGTGAGAGTAACTATTGAAACTGTTGTTTTCACCATAAGGGCCTCCTAAGTAAGTGTCTGCTCCGAGGTTTTGGTCAAAGTAGACAGATCTTCTAGGATCATTTAAATTATTCATAAAATCTACCAATGTATTAGCAGCAACAAAATCAGATCGACCAGATTGTACTAAATCAACCCAAATAGGATTGGTATTTGGTGTAGCACTTTCATAAACAAGGGCTGCATTGTCAGCATTTGACGAAATAACACCTCCACTTACAGCAGAAGTAATCGCAGTTTTTGCTTGAGCTGACATACTTGGAACATCAATAACACGCAATCCCATTCTTAATAATAACGAATTTGCAAATTTCTTCCAAGAAGTAGCATTTCCACTGTAAATTGGATCAGTAGCACCAAAACCAGTTCCTGAAATTGTTGGGATTACATTTGTCAAACGAGTAATTAAGTCACTATATATGGTCTCCGCATCATCATATTTTGGTAAAACAAATTGAGAAGGATTCAAAGCTTCAGAATAAGGAATATCTCCAAATGTTTCAACTAACTGTGCCCAGGTGTAAATTGCTAAAACTTCTATTTGAGCATTTTTAGAATTCTTTTCTGCAGAAGATAATCCCTCATCAGCAGTAACTACCTCACTAGCTGTTTTCAAATCTAACAATACGTTTCTGTACATTTCTGACCAGTGATTTGCAGGAATATTTCTATTATTAAAATCATAGTTCGCCTCGTCAACGTAGGTTGTTTCTGTCCAGTGTTGTCCTAACATTCTAAAAATGTTTCTATTGACATTTGTACTTGTCATTTGGTCATACAAACTTTTTACAGCAGCATTGTATAAGAATCCAGCGTCAACTTGAGTTGGATTTTTTGGATCTCTGTTTAAATTCTCATATACCTCGTCGGTTTGACAAGAAATAATTAAAATTAGAGATAGAATTGTTAATAGTTTATTTCTCATGATTTAATTTTTTAAAATTGTAATTTAACACTAGCTCCTACTTCTCTAATAGAAGGGTATGCACCAGATTGATATCCTTGTATATTTCCTGAGCTTAGACCAGCTTCTGGATCAGAATAAGGAGTGCTTTTGTTGATTATCCATAAGTTTCTACCAATTATTGAGATAGATGCTGATGTAAATGGAGTTTTTTTAATTGTTTCTTTATCCAAATTATAAGTTATACTAGCTTCTCTTAATTTAATATAACCAGCGTCATAAACGTGTAATGCATTTGGAGCTCTTGCATATCCGTAAGGGTTTGCATATATATCAAAATTAGCTCTTACTTCGTTTTTAGTTCCATCTGGAGCAACACCGTCTACAATCAATCCGCCAGAATCAGCTCCGTAGTTTCCTGGTGTTCCTGTTACAACATCTCTTATAGGATTTCCTAATTCATTATTTTGTGCAGACCAGTCATACATTCCTGTTGCATAACCATACCAAGTATCTAAAGAGAATACATTTCCTCCTTTTTGAATATCAATTAAAAAACCTAAACTAAAGTTTTTATATCTAAAAGTATTGAAAACACCTGCTTTCCAATCTGGATTTATGTCGCCAATTACTTGGTTACTGTCACTGGTTCGTTGATAAGTTCCTATTCTACTTGCTGAACCTGTTTGGTTTACAATTCTACCTCCATTTGCTGCATAAATAAAATCAGATCCTCTAATAGTTCCGTAAGGTTGACCAGGGGTTGCATTGATTGATATACCTCCTTGTAAGGCTGCTATCTGTAAATTCTTAATTCCGTTAAGCAATTCAACCACTAAACTTTCGTTTTTAGCCCAGTTAGTGGTAATATCCCATTGAAAATTTTCTGATTTTAATGGTGTTAAATTTAATTGAACCTCCCAACCTTTATTTTCTATTGTACCAGCATTTAATACGGCAGATGTGTATCCTGTTGCGGTAGAAAGAGGGATACTTGTAATTTGGTTGATGCTTTGAGTATTGTAGTAAGAAATATCAACTCCAACTCTTCTGTCAAACATTGACATTTCTAATCCAATTTCATAACTTTCTTGTCTCTCTGGTAAAAGATTTAAGTTGGCTTGTGCATTTGGATTTGATGCAATTCCATTACCATTAAAAGGTGTTCCAATTCCAAAGGTATTGAAAACTCTGTAGGGATTTGTATCACTTCCTACTTCTGCATAATTTGCTCTTAGTTTACCAAAATTTAACCAATCTCCTTTGATGAGTTGTGAAAATATTAAACTTCCCGAGATAGAGAAATATCCATAACGATTATTTGCTTTAGGCAAAGTGGAAGAACGGTCAGTTCTGTAAGAACCTTCTACAAAAGCAAAATTGTCATATCCCAAACTAGCTCTAATATATTCACCGTCAACCATACTTGTTGAATCATATTCTGTTGGTGCATTTATAGGATTTACACTGTTTGAAAGTGAATATAAACTTCTGAAATTAAGGCCACCGTTAGTTGATGCGAAAATACTATTACGTACATTTCTTCTTATATTAACACCAATATTTCCCTCTAAGTTTAGTTTATCAGTAAGATTTTTATTAAAATTTAACATGAAATCCCAGTTGTATTCTGCAACATTATTGTTGAATCTCGAATATGAAGATACATTTGCACTTCCAACATTTGTTCTTTCTTCTTGTAATTCTGAATAGGTGTCAAAAGAAAATTTTCCTGTGGTATTTAACCAGTCATTGATTTCATAGTCTAATGCTAAATTTCCAAAAAATCTACTTCTAGTATCAGTTTCATAATTTTCATAAAAAGTCCAATAAGGGTTGTCAGAGTAAATAGGAGATAAATCATCTGGACCATTAGGATTCCAAGTGATGTTATCACCAGTTGCGAAGTATGCGTCTCTCTGTTCTTTTAGATCAACGTTCATTTGAAACCATTGTCTAAATTGCTGCATCACGTTATTTGAGTCATAACCTGTTCCATTTCGACCTTTACCACTTGTTTTTATGAAGTTAAATGAGCTTGAAGCTTTAAATTTATCAGATAAATTGTGTGACCCGTTGAATGAAATAGTATTTCTTTTAAGTAAGCTATTTGGTAAATTTCCTTCTTGATTAAGATTAGTAACTCCCAATCTAAATGCGCTAGTATCATTCCCTCCATCTAAAGAAAAGGAGTTTACAGCAGTAATTGAAGTTCCCCAAACGAAATTTGGATCATTTCCCTCTCTGTGAGATAACCAAGGAGTTGCTTGCTGATATGTGCTCAATTGCGGGTATATTGAATTCCATTGGTAAACCAATAAATTAGGATTGAAAGCGGCACCATAAGAGGCATCTTCTGTAAAAGGAGTTGTCAAATCAAGTGTCCCGTCTCCATTTACATCAAATAAATTAAAATATCCATCTGCTGAATCATAATATGGACCATAACCAGCACCATACTTATTTTGGTATTTAACTAATGTACTCTTATCAGCAGTTCCTGATGTAATACTTGAATTAATTGTTACTCCAATACCTCTTTTAGAAGTTCCTTTTTTAGTAGTAATCATTATAACACCATTTGAAGCTCTCGAACCGTAAAGAGCAGTTGCAGCTGCACCTTTTAATACGTTGATCGATTCAATGTCGTCTGGGTTAATATCCGAAGCAGCGTTACCATAATCATATCCACCTCTTCCTGTTTGCTGACCAGAAGAATTTGAATTGCCATTGTCAACAGGAACCCCATCTACAACGAATAAAGCCTGATTGTTCCCCGCAATTGAGTTGTTACCTCTAATTACAACATTGGTAGATCCACCAAGATTTCCTGAAGATTTAATATCTAAACCTGCAACTTTACCAGATAATGAATTAACAAAATTCTGACTTTTTATACCAGATACTTTGTCACCCTTAACTTCTTGAGTTGAATATCCAAGAGATTTTTTATCTCTTTTGATGCCTAATGCAGTAATTACAACTTCATCAAGAATCCCAGCATCTTCTTGCATCACAACATCTATTGTGTTTGCATTGCTAACCTTTTTATCAACGGATTTATAACCTACATAACTAAAACTCAAGACGTCGCCAACTTTAGTTTTAATTGAGTATTTTCCATTGAAATCAGTTTCTGTTCCAGATGTGGTTCCTTTTACTAGGACACTAACTCCTGGTAAAACACCAGAAGCATCGGATACAGTTCCAGAAACTGTTTTTTCTTGTGCAAACGAAATTTGCACAACCAACGCTAATAATAGCGTTAAAATCCCTTTAAACTTTGTTTTCATTATTTATTATATTTGAATTAATTGCATCAAATATCTTAATTCTATGTTAACTAAACAACAAAAAACGTTAAAAAGAGTTAAAATAACTGAAAAAAAATAAAATCCCTTAATGTTTAGTTAATATTAAACTCATTTTAAAAATAACTTTTCCAATTTACTATCACCTTAATGTCTTTAAAATCAATAGGATTTCTATTATTTTTTCCTACGGAAGTGTTTAAATTTATTTGAGAATTACCTACATTAAATAAAAATCCGAAGCCAATTCCGAGGGCTTTTTTTTGTTCTTTAAATGAATAAAATTGACCGAAATCTGTAATTGAGTATAAATATGACAACGAAGATGTTAAAATACGGTATTCAATTGTAAAGAAAGTATAGCTTTCTGTGAAAATACTTTGTTCATTGTAACCTCGAATTGAATTGGCACCTCCAATTCTAAACAGTTCGTTATTTAAATAGGTATCAGAATTCAAGTATCCTGTTTCGTTTTTTATGTAAATGCTATTTCTAGCATTTAAATCCCAAATGTAAGAAGCCGTAGATTTTAGTTTAAATTGCTTAGAATTTTCATATTCAATTTTTCTATTTCCAAAAGCTGGATTAATTTCAAAATAAAACTTATTGAAATAAAACAAATCGTTTTTTGGTTTTGAGTATGAGAAATAAATGCCGTAAAAATTGTTTGAAAAAGCAGCAATATTGTTACCTAAATTACTTTGTTCAAGATTTTCTGAGGATTCAGCATCGTATTTTAGTCCAAGTGTATAAAAATCAGCAATGCTAAGTTTAAAATTCGCATTGAAATTCGTATTTAAAAAAGTAGAATCTTGTTTATAAATCGAGAAAGAAATCTCAGGACTAATTTTAGAATTGAAAATATAAGGAATTGCTGTGGTTACCTTAAATTCCTGACGCTCTTCGCCAATACTATTCCAAAAAATTTCAAAACGCTCTCCAGTAGTTAAAATATTATGAAAACGCACATCAAGCATTCCATTGAACAATAAATCACCATTTTCTTTGGATAAAAAATTCACAATCCCATCAATACTATTGTTTTGTTTTTTTGAGAAATATAAAAAAAGTAAAGTTGAATCCTTTGTGAAAAGAACTTCAGGCGGTTTTATTTCTTTGATGAATGGTAAATTTTTACTTTTCTTAGAAATGTTTTCCATTTTTTTTTGATTAAATATGCTTAAAGGTTTGATTTTAAAATAATTTTTAAGAAATGATTTAGGGAAAACGTCATATCCTTTAACGATTACCTTATTTATAATTCTTTTTTCCGATAAATTTATTTTTAAATCGGCGAAAAGTGTTTTGTTTTTAATAATGATATTTTCTAGATGAATTTTTGAAAATGATTTTCCTTGATTGTCAAGCGAATTTGAGATTTCATTTAAAGTATTTTGAAGTTGATTGATATGAATTGAAAACGAATTATTTTTAATAACAATTGTTTTTATGTCAGAAAATGCTATTGAATCAATTTTTATAATGGCTTTTTCAATCAAATCATTTAAAGTAAAAAATGCATTATAATTATTGTTGGTATTTTTAACACTGTCAATTGTATTGGTAAAATAGCCGAAATTTTTAAGTTGGTCAGCAATTTTTTCAATCTCACTTTGAATAGAAGCAGGGTTTTTAAATTTTTTTTGATACTCAATTTTATCTAAAACGATTTGCTCAACTTTATTTTTTGAAATCAATTTCAATGTGAATTCTTGAGAGATTCCATCAAAAGAAATCATCAGAAAAAATACTACATGTATATAAGGTATAAAAGTTGTTTTCAAATATGACTTTTTTGTTTGTAAAAGTAATTGAAATCCTTAAAAAATGTCAAAATAAAAATTTGAATCAAAAAATAACTTGTTGATTTTTGAATAATTAGAAATTAATTGTACATTTGCACACCCAAAAAACAGGGGAAAGTTTAATTATAAACGAAAAACAGTAATAATTTAGTATGCCAACTATTCAACAATTAGTTCGTAAAGGAAGAACCAAAATAACTAAGAAGAGTAAATCGGCTGCTTTGTCGTCTTGTCCTCAAAGACGTGGAGTTTGTACACGTGTTTATACTACAACACCAAAAAAACCTAATTCAGCAATGCGTAAAGTTGCCAGAGTTAGATTGACAAATGGTAATGAAATAAACGCCTACATTCCAGGTGAAGGACACAAATTACAAGAGCACTCGATAGTATTAGTTAGAGGTGGAAGAGTAAAAGACTTACCAGGTGTAAAGTATCACGTAGTTCGTGGCGCTTTAGACACAGCAGGTGTTGCAGGAAGAACCCAACGCAGATCGAAATATGGTGCAAAACGCCCAAAACCAGGTCAAGTAGCAGCTGCACCAACAAAAGGTAAGAAAAAGTAATTTAAAATCTTTTAATGTAAAGACATGAGAAAAAGAAGAGCCAAAAAAAGAGAGCTTTTACCAGATCCAAAGTTTAATGATCAGTTAGTAACACGTTTTGTAAATAACTTAATGTGGGATGGTAAAAAGTCTGTGGCGTTTAAAGTATTTTATGATGCACTAGACATCGTAGAACAAAGAAAAACTGACGAAGAGAAGTCAGCTTTAGAAGTTTGGAAAGATGGATTGTCAAATGTAATGCCTCACGTTGAAGTTCGTTCAAGACGAGTTGGTGGAGCTACCTTTCAAATTCCAATGCAAATTAGACCTGATCGCAAAGTGTCTATGGCAATAAAGTGGATGATTACTTACACCAGAAAGCGTAATGAAAAAACCATGGCACAACGTTTAGCTGCTGAAATTTTAGCTGCTGCTAAAGAAGAAGGAGCTGCTGTTAAGAAAAGAATGGATACACACAAAATGGCAGATGCCAATAAAGCATTCTCACACTTCAGATTTTAAAAAATGGCAAGAGACTTAAAATATACAAGAAATATTGGTATTGCAGCGCATATTGATGCTGGTAAAACTACAACTACAGAACGTATTTTGTATTACACAGGAGTATCTCACAAAATTGGCGAAGTACATGATGGTGCTGCGACTATGGACTGGATGGAGCAAGAGCAAGAAAGAGGAATCACAATTACTTCTGCAGCAACTACTTGTGAATGGGTTTTTCCAAGAGAAAATGGTCAACCTACTGATGACTCTATGAGTTATCATTTCAATATTATTGATACTCCTGGTCACGTAGATTTCACTGTTGAAGTAAACAGATCTTTGCGTGTTTTGGATGGTTTGGTTTTCTTATTTTCAGCAGTTGATGGTGTTGAGCCTCAATCTGAAACTAACTGGAGATTGGCTGATAACTATAAAGTGCCTAGAATCGGTTTTGTTAATAAAATG
>Ga0100380_10004986_pt1 | contig 13778 bp, 10 predicted proteins | sample CryGeymeta201504_FD_80417 | JGI IMG/M metagenome (GOLD analysis project Ga0100380, IMG submission 80417) | Groundwater microbial communities from Crystal Geyser aquifers in Utah, USA - Crystal Geyser metaG 2015-04 | ecosystem: Environmental > Aquatic > Deep subsurface > Groundwater | place... | reverse complement strand
GGTTTAACGGACCAAGCCATCAAAGAGCTGATGTATTTTTACAAAGGCCCTGGCGAAGGGGCTAGTGAACAAGAAAAACAAGACTTTGAAATGGCGAAAGATCTACAGCTACAAGAATTAAGAAAAAGTTGCAGTTAGATTTGTAGGGGCTCGCCTATCGAGACGATATTTTCCGTTCGTCCTGAGGAGCGACGAAGTCGCGTCTCGAAGGATGAACCGAATAACCGTAGGCCGGATCAAGCCGCATTAGTGGCGGATCCGGCATCATTCCACTATGCCTCAAAAATTATCCACTCTCAAGATTGAACTTTCCCTATAAAAAGGGTAGAATGTACAAAATATGTCCTTTCCAAAGATGAACATAAGAAACGGAGAAAATATCCCTATGCTAAAAATAATCGCAAAACCTATGAAACAATGGTTTGCTTTACCGTTGTGGGCAAAAATATTAATCGCTTTGGTATTAGGAATTGTCACCGGCCTTATAGGCGGCGAGTCGGTAGAGCCAATCCGGGTTGTTGGTTTAATGTGTATTAACGCTATCCAAATGTTAGTAGTCCCTGTAGTATTTACCGCGATATTATCCGCAATTATTTCGTTGGAAAAAATGGACAGATTAAAACGCATCATCAGCAAAGCGATGCTCATGTATATCCTTTGTATGGCGTTGGCTGCAACTGTGGGTATTTTTGCAGCGTTAATTATTGCCCCAGGTAGCGGGATGAGCATCCATCTACCACAAGCAACCGCACAAGCGGCAACGTTACCATCATTTGGGCAAGTGTTAGTTAACTTTATTCCAACAAGTCCGGTGGCTGCATTCGCATCAAACAATGTATTGCAGATTTTAATTTTTGCCGTATTGCTTGGTGTTGCAATTCGTTTAACTGGCGAGCAAGCAAAACCCGTGGTTGATTTTGTCAATGCATTTTCCAAAGTATCATTTCGTTTTGCGCAGTTAATCGTAAGTTTTGCGCCTTATGGTGTGTTTGCATTAATAACCTATGTATTTGGCAAATACGGTATCGTTGCCTTAATACCGTTATTTAAATTTATTGGAACGGTTTATTTTGGTTGCTTGATACAAATTGTGATTGTGTATGGTTCAGTATTAGCAATTAATCGCATTAATCCATGGCATTTTATCAAATCAATTTTTAATGCAGTCGTTTTTGCGTTTACCACGGCAAGTTCAATCGCGACATTACCGGTTACGTTTAAATGTGCACAAGAAAATTTAAAAATATCAAAAAATCTTTCTGGCTTTTTGTTACCATTGGGCACCAGTTTTAACTTAAATGGTTTAGCGCTTTATTTAAGTGCCGCAACGGTATTTGCCGCTAATTTATACGGTATTGAATTGACCATGACGCAATATGTAACCATGGTCATTACCATTGTCTTTACCGCAATGGGGGCTGCAGCAGTCCCTGGTTCAGCATTGGTTGTGATGGGCGCTGTGATGAATTCAGTGGGTATTCCGTTAGGCGCATTACCATTGATAGCCGGTGTTGACAGGTTTAATGATATGGCGCAAACCAGTACCAGTGTAGTGGGCGATTTATTCGTGACCGCCGTGGTTGCCAAAAGCGAAGGTGAAATTGTTGAAGAAGATAATGTTGGTGGTATTACGCAATTGTCTTAATTGGTTTGTCGGATCCGCAAACCTGCCGTTTGCTTATAAACCGTCTTAAAAATCTTTCATGCGTTGTCATGCCAGCGAAGTAGGGCAGATTAGAAAACGAGTAACGGTTTCGTAATCTGCCGAAATAACTCGTCAGATTACGCATGCTTCACATGCTAATCTGACCTACATTTTTACTTAATTTTATATTTCATCCACGGACTCAACATTATTGCACCCGCTAATAAACTAGCGGTTACCACAAAGATAATGAACACATGCGCCACATCAACGGCGCTTATCACAACACCACCTAATGCCCAAGCGACTGCAATGACTGCATTACCCACACCCATTACCCAGCCCTGATGTTCTTCAGAAACAGCAGAGGAATAAAGCGATAACATACAGGCATATGCCATACCAATGCCTAAACTAATAAACGTCACACTTACCCACGGCATCCACACAAAAGGCAGTAAGATATTTAAAATGACACCGAATAAAGCCATGGCGCATGAAACCATGACTAAAATCCTTTCTTTCATAAATTTTAAGAAAAGACGAATAATAAAAATCATCGTGAAAGTTACCACGATACCAATGTAAGCATAATAAAATCCAATTTGTTTCGGCAAATAATGATATGATTCAGTAAATACCAAACTCACCACTTGAAAGTAAATCGCCCATGCCATTTGCAGCAATAAAAATATTACGGATAAATGTCTAATTCTTACCTCGGTAAAAGCAGATTTAAAAATAGTCAAACCACGAAATAAATTCACTTTAACCGTTTTAACGATATGTGTTTCAGTCAAGGTAAACCATAAACAAATTGCATTTAACATCGCTAAAACAGCTGCAATAATAAATGGCGTAATATAACCAAACCAATGACTAATGGTTTTATCAGAAAATATACCACCGACAAGCGGGCCAATCACAAAGCCTAAACAACCCGCAACAGAAATTAAACTTAAATTAATGGTTTTACGTTCAGGTGAACTGATATCAATAATCGCTGCTTGCGCGATGGATTCACTACCAGCAGCAAAACCATCGATAGTACGACCCAAGATAAATAACCAAAGACTTTTATAAACAAGTCCTAACGCACTAACGATATAACCAAAAGCAACCACCGACAAGCATGCGATAAGCACTTTTTTACGACCATATTTATCGGATAAATCACCAAAATACGGTGCTCCGAATAACAAGGCGACAAATACGCTGATATTGGTTAAGCCATAAAAAAAACTGCGCTCAGTTAGACTCGCACTGACCGGTAACATGCCGCCATTAGGATCAAATAATAAAGGGCCAATGATCGGAAAGACCAAGCCAAAACCCATGGCATCAACAATAAGGACAATAAATAATGGAATGAAGACTTTAAGTGAATTTTTCATGGTTTAACCTACAATGTAATAATCAAAGAAGTGACTTAAGTCACGGATAATAAAGTTATTTATTGCCTTTGATTTTCATTGGAGCACCATTGAGTAATAAGTAGAAAAATCAATATTATCTTATCTTTATACCAAAATCAAGTAAAATTTTGCTACAATGCTCTTTTTGACGAGTGGCATAAAAAACCATTAGATATTAAGCTAAGGGCGAAAATACTGTCATTGCGAGGAAAAGCGCCTTATAAACTTGTTAAGCGATAAAAATTGAACGCGCTTTGACGAAGCAAACCGGCGTATTTGCTCGCAACGACAAGTGTTGAATATCTTAGCTTGACGGCTATGGCATGAATGCCGCCCCTACAAGTTATTATTCGAGAGGGTACAGTACAATGCAAAACCACATATTCGGCATACACGCAGCACTTGCCGCCATTGGCAAACAAACAATAACAAAAGCCTACCTATTGGCAAACCGTCAAGATATAAAACTGCAACAAATACAAACGCAATTAAAACAACAGAATGTCAAAACCCAATTTGTCGATCGTCAACAATTAGATGAATTAGTCGATGGTGCTAATCATCAAGGCATTGTGCTAGAAGTACTATCGCAAAATAAATCTTATAATGAAGCAGATATTCAAAACATTATTGCAGCTAACGACCAACCCAAAATCATTTTAATTTTAGATGGCGTACAAGATCCCCATAATCTAGGCGCTTGTTTACGCAGTGCTGATGCATTTGGTGTTAGTATGATAATCGCACCTAAAGATAATGCAGTTGGTTTAACGTCAGTCGTACACAAAGTCGCATGTGGTGCAGCAGAGACAGTACCATTTATTGCAGTGACAAATTTAGCGCGCACAATGCGCTTATTACAAGAAGCCGGTTTTTGGCTTTATGGATTATCAGGTGCCGCAAGCGATACTATTTTTCAAGCACCCTTAACCGGTAATATTGGACTCGTTATGGGCGCGGAAGGCAAAGGTTTGCGCCAGCTAACCGAAAAAACGTGTGATGGTTTATATCATATCCCGATGCAAGGTACAGTCGAAAGTCTCAATGTTTCCGTCGCTACGGGTATTGTATTAGCAGAAGCAACAAGACAACGTAACAAGAGGTGAATAAAATGCCACGACAAAAATCTGGAAAACCAGCTCAAGAACCAACTCGAGTAACGGTTATTCAAAAGTCACGATATGGCTTTTCAAGTAGAAATTACCAAAACGAAATAGAGGTAGCAATAGCGGAAGCAGCTGATGGCAATACAGCAAAATTAGAAAAATTACTTGCAGAAGCAGATACGACACAATTGATAAAACACACTCTGGAAAGAATTGTATCGAAGTATTCAGAAATAAAACATAAAATGGTTTGTCATTTAATTAACACAGAAAATACAGTAATTTATTTAAAATTACTTGAACTAAAGTTATTTCGTTTTCATAAAAACAAAAACAATGAAATAGATTATTCAGATCTGTGGTATGCGGTAGAAAAGAAAAAACATGCTATTTTTAAAGAAATTTTGGAGCATGATAAAAACAACCCCAAAAAATCAACATCCATCAAAAGTAAAATTGATGAAGGTCTTCAAACATTTTTAGAAAACGACGAAGAAGCAAAAAACATTTATAATCAATGTGTTGCTCAGCCAATCTTAAAAAGGTAGCTTTTATCAAAACAATGAGATTTCTCAAATGTCCTCACGTCTTCCCGAGCGTAGCGAGAGGCCTTAAGTAAAGAAAAACTTTAAAAATCAGCGAATTATAATAATGATTATTTTAAAAAACACATAAATTTTCAGAATGGGATATAATTAAGATTAAGGAATAAACAATAAGGCGGTAATATAGTGAGTATTACGCTTCGTGATTTAATGCATAGTGATTTGCATAATTATATAACACCTTTAGATCAAGCTTTATATAATCATGAACAGTGGTTTAATGACTTAATTAGAACCTTAGTTTGTCATCTCTCTCCAGATCAACGAGATTTAAGTCCAACGTCATTTAAAGAATGCCGGTTCGGTCAATGGTACGATAGCGTACAATCAGAAGCATTGAGTAAGCATCAAGGGTTTATCGCAATAGGATATGCACATCAACAGATGCATGGTTTAGCTACTCAGTTATTATTAGCTAATCAAACATCTAATGTTGTACCGTTAGATTATGACAGTTTTGCTAATTCACTGACAAGATTAAGATTAGAAATATATACGCTCAAGCGTGAACTAGAAGATTTATTATATAATTCAGATCCACTTACTAAAGCGCTTAATCGCATTAATATGTTACCTATTTTGCGGGAGCAACAAGAATTAGTGAGACGAAATACACAAGAAGGCTGTTTGGTGATGATGGATCTTGATAATTTTAAAACGGTAAATGATACTTATGGACATGCGGCGGGTGATAAAATTTTAGTGGAGTCTGCTCATTTAATTATGAAAAATTTACGACCATATGATAAAATTTTCAGATATGGCGGAGAAGAATTTGTTATATGCATGCCTCATACAACGTCAACAACAATGCTCGATATAGTTGAACGGATTCGATTAGAGCTAGAGCAAAATAATATCGATATTGGTGGAGGTAAGAAAAGCCATATAACAGCTTCATTTGGTGTTACTATGCTAGATCCATCTTTACCCGTAGAACAATCCTTGGATAGAGCCGATAAAGCAATGTATGCAGCTAAACAAGCAGGACGTAATTGCGTTAAGCTTTGGACACCTGAGTTTGAAACATTGCAAAAATAATTGTTAGAAGTAACTAAAATATCTACAGATAGACTTCAACATGAAAGTTTAGAGATTTTTTAAACTAAAAAATTCACTATAAATAAAATTTCAGCGAGGTAAACAATTATGGATTATTTTCAAGAAAGTGATGATGAAATATTATCTTTTTCTAACTCAGAATCTTCAGATGAAAGCTTAGAAGAAGATGAATTAAATGAACAGTTATTAGATGCGGTTACGACAAACGATTATGACATAATAAAGAAAGCCATAAAAAATGGTGCTGATATTAATTGTGTCGATGAAGAAAATGGGATGACGCCATTACATTATGCTATATATCTTGGTTATGTTGATGTGGCTATTTTATTAATAGAATCAGGTGCTGATATCAATCATCTAACTGGTTTGAATGAAGTTGAAGACAGGGGGTCTGTGCAAGATATTCCAAGAGGTTTATCAGCGATTGGGTTATTAATTTATCAGCATAGTGATCAAGAAGATGAAGAGGGATTCTGTGATTTATTAAATACACTATTAGAACACCAAGATTTTTCACCGTTTCTTGAATTCACATTGGATGAAGGCTTTTGGGAAATCACAGATAGGGATAGGTATCGCCCTTATGACATAATTGAACAATATCTTGTTGATGATAATGAAACAAACCAATCAACGATTCTACACCTAGCTGTCGAGAGAAATGCGTCACATATTGTTAGCATTTTATTAGCGAGACTAGAAGAGACATTAATAAATCAATCTCTTTTCAATAAAAGAGTAGTATTTGGTGCTATAAAACATTACATAAATTATGCTGATCAAACATTACTGCAATGTTTTTTGAAATGTGATAAATACAATCCTAATTTATTTTATGATAATAAAAATTTATTATTACATTTTTGTGTACAAGATAATAACTTATTGCACTTGGTTCGACTGATTGCGGAGCATCCACGAGGAAAAGATTTTGATATTCGTAATGGTATGGGGCAGCATATTTTGGATTTACCTCTATCTGATAAGGTGAATTCTCACATTGTCAGTTTTGCGAAAGAATACGAACTTAAACTTGATGTGCATGCGGAAATTGCCAGCGAGCAATTTTTACAAAAAATTGAATTGTTAGAAGAAACTCCTGAATTACAAACTTTTGTCCCTCAGCAATATTTTGGCACGTCAAGCAGCAGTTATGCTGATTATATCAATGGACAACAAATCTTAAATGAGATAATAGCAGCAAGTGGAGAAAAAATAGCACAAGATAATTCAGCACTTAGAATCACAGCATTACCTGAAAAACAAATAATACGACTGGCACCTTTACCAAGCTTTGATGAACCAAGAGCTAAATTTACCGATCCATTATTACCTATTAGAAATAATGATGAACTTATGGAAAAATGTCGTAAAGCACAAGCACTACATAACAATACTACTACGGGTGCTTCAAGTTTATCATCAGTGCATGCACGATTTGATAATTACTATGAACCTTTATTGCGATTATACAAAGCAGGTAAGCAATATTTAAGCTACGATCAGCAAACACTTGATAAAATAACACGCTTAAATAAGGAATTCAAAGAAAATGGAAAAATAAATGTTGGTGCTTACCAGGAATTTGTCATTATTAATTATCGAGGATTTAATTTTGATCGTGGTAGGATTGATAAAGCGTTACGTTATGAATATTTAGCGTCATTGTATAACCAAGATTATTTTTGTGATTTAGTAGAAGGAAACTTTGAAAATAGTAGCGTAGCAGAAAAAATAAAAATCAGCAATAAAATTATTGAATTTACCGAATCGGTTTTAATTAAACGGACGCAAACGCCAATAAAGCAAACATGGAATAAAGGCGATCAAGAATTTAATTATCCTATACATTTTATTTTACAACGTTTTTCAAATAATAAAGATGGTACTACAGGAGAAAATCCTAAGCGACCCCCTGCATTTTCTGATGATATTTGGGAAAGTTTAGTTGAGCAAATGCCAGACTTAGCAAAAAAAGCTAGCGAATACGGTATTCCTTTACAGAAAAGTTTTATTATTGCCTCTTCTAAACATCCACGTCACCCTATACGTTATGCATTGGGAAAAAGTGGGTTAAAATGTTATCGGAATATGCGCATGGATGGACGTGCGCGTAACGATGGTAGCGGCAATAAATATAGATTACTTGGTTGTGTGCTAGCGATTACTTTTTCTATTGAGGAATATATTAAATCCTGTCCTCTTGATTTACATCAAGCTTATGCGCATGGTTACATAGCACCACATTGTCGTGTACGGAATGAAATTGAAGTCGACTTTCCGGGTTTTATTCTTCAAGAAAGCATCGAAAAAATTTTCCCCATTTTTTTACCCAGCTTTAGGGAAAATAGCTGGGATCCTTTATATAAAGAATTTTATGGGTGGTCAAAAACTGGATATAATAAAATTGTAGAGCAGCTCAAGGATTCCAAACGCGGTGATGAGGCGCATAAAAAAGTAAAAAATAAAATAAGAGCTCATTTGATTAATCATTATGAAGTTTTTATCTTAACGGTTATGGCAGGCATATTAGGACAAAAACAGAAAAAAATAATTTATGTTGACGAAAAGGGTTTTTTCAAACCAATGCCTAATGATTTACAGCATTTCCACAAAAAATTACGTCAAAGCGCCATTGAAGGAAATAAAAAAAATTATCCTAATAAACAAGGAACTGAAACTCCTGAAGGAATTTTTGTAAAAAATAATATTGTAACGGGCAAAAAGCGGAAGCGTGATATAAATTTAATAGAAAAGCGACCAAAAATTTCTATTTTCTCGCCCCACAAAGCAATAATAATGGAGAAAAACAATTCGTTAACAGAAGGAGAAATTAACAATTATTTTTTTGAAAAAGAGATTAATAATTTCCAAGATATTTCTGGTGATGGAAATTGTTTTTTTAGAGCAGTACAAGTTGCTATAGGGAAAAACCAAGAAGAACATTTAAAGCTTAGGACAGATGCAGTGAATTATATGCATGACAATCGTGGTAAATTTCAAAACACATTTGATGTTGACAAACGAGGAGAATCATTCGAACAATATCTTTCTCGTATGAAAAATAAAGGTGAGTATGCAGAAGATGAAATTATTCAAGCCGTAGCATTAATGTTGGAGTGTCAAATAAATATTATTCAATTATCTAAAGACCAAGATGGAAATATTGAAGAGTCTAATTTTGTTGCAGCATCTATAGAAAATCCTAAAAATATTTTGAAATTAGTACGCGTTAACAATAATCATTATCATGTGCTCTGTGAGCTACCTATGTTTGAACAGGAATTACATCTTTCATCACAAGCGTGTACTTCTAAGTTTTTGCGACATTAAAAATTTACAATGTTTAGATTAGAGTCGGACGTCCAATAGATATGTTTGTAGCGGTTTCATGAGATTTTTTGTGCCAAGAGGTGTACATTAGTGTATTTTGCATTTTTTGTTGTTGATTATATGTATCTAATCCAGCAGCAAGAGATGCCATTTGTTGCCAGTCGTCATAAGTAAAACTATCGCTAGCAATAACATGCGGAATATTTTCTTGAACTCTTGAATTATTAATCTGAAGGTCACTCGATTCGACTAGGTTATATTCTTCTTTTTTATCATATAATGGCGTGCCGCGTAATAACATTAATGGAAAAGCATAAATGCGAGTCACTTCATGTTCTTTACAGAAATCAATTGAATGTTGAAAAGATTGTAACGTTTGATTGGGTAAACCAAAAATAAGTGACGCCTCTGTCTCAATGCCACGAGCTTTAGTTTCTTTGAAAACAGCATTGATTTTTTTCATATTATTCGGTCTTTGGATAAGTGCGGCTTCCGCTTTATTCGTTGTTTGCAATCCAAACTCTAATACAACATTTGCGGTATTATTTAATTCAGAAACAGCATCAAGAAATTCAGGTTTTACCATTTCTGTTCGACATTGTAATGCTAATTTTCCGGTATATTTTCTTTCAATGAATTTTTCAAGCACTTTTAAATAAAGTGATCCCGAATTAAAAGTTGGATCTAGTATAGCAATGTCTTGGATAATTGGATTATCAATAATCCAATTTATTTCATCTATAATACGCGAATGTGAGAATTCACGACGCACCATGCTGACATCAGATTCACGATGTTGACAAAAAGCACAACGGAATGGACAACCACGTTGTGTTTCTAACCGTATAAAAGGTTGCGGTTTGATAAGATCAGTTAAAAATGGTGAAGGTAAATTTTCCAGATCAACAGACGCAGATAAGCCCATATCAGGCTCACCGGCATAATGCACGCCTGAAACAACTGGTTTTTCCGCATCAGACTTTAATAGTTTTACTAAAGCTTGTTCGCCATAGCCACGCACAAACACATCAGCTTGAGGATAAAATTTTTCTAAATTCTGTTTTGTATAACTTATTTGAGGTCCACCTAAAATAATACGCCCTGGGAAACCCTCTTTTTTTAATTTGGTTAATAGCGTTTGCGTATGCGGTTCATGCCAAACAAAAGCGCCTAGTGCCAAATCGGTATTTGGTCTTGCATGCTGCATCACATAATCATGTACTTCGTTTATATCAAAGTTTGCATGATTAACAGACCATGCATTATGCACAACAGGGATATTATGTTTTTGCAGGTTAGCCAACATAGATGCTTGTCCTAAAGATAATGGCGGGTCTTTGGGGCGCGTCCAGTCTAAGGCGATTGAGATGAGCTTTCTTGGGCTTCTTGCTATAGTTGAAAAAAAACGCATAAATATACCGCATAATTAATTTTTCGTCATAATAACAAAATGTACGTATTAATACTAATAATTAAATATGAAATAGATTGGCTTGTTCTCAGAGACCCTCTCACTTTTTAATTAGCCGTAAGACATAGGTCGGATCAAGCAAATATCCCGTGCCGTGACATAAATTTTGCAAAAAATATGACATTTGCGGATCCGATACTGGCCGCTTTTATTACTTCAATACTAGCAATTGTTAAGGCGACAGTGAATAGAGTAACAGATACCGTAGAAAATGAAAATACATCTTTTAATATCACAGTAGATACAATCATCGAAGTGACACCAATAGTTTCAGCTTTTTTAGTCGCAATCATTAAATAAACCCAAAGCGATCGCTTTGGGTTTATGCAAGAGATCGATTAATTAGTAATAAACAGAACATAGAAGAAAGCAAGCATGTTGTGGGGTTGCAACCTTAATAACATAACACTGTCATTGTTTTTCCACATGCTGCATTATATTTAAATTCCGAGCGCACGCATGTCTTGATTCGACCTACTGGTGTGAAATATCAACAAATGACTCTCATTTAAAATGAGGGGATCTTTGAGTGTTTTTTATTTACTATCTTTTGAAGCTTTTATCTCGTTGTTTAGCGATCACATTTTTTAATTTGCGTAGTTTATCTGCATATTCACAGCGACGGCCGGTTGAAAAATTTGTTATATGTTTATCTAGGAGAGCATTTAATTTTTCAGGTGAAATATTTTCATTGTCAACTAAGCGTTTTAATGTATCCCAACTATCTTCGCGAGCCTGGTTATCTTTTTTAGTGGAACCAAAGAAAGTATTCTTACGTTTTTTATTTTTACTGTTATCAAGATATGTTTGAATATCAACTATGGCTTGTGTAAGTTCCGTATTTTGTGATTGAGCAGGTATGGAAGCTTCATCTGAATAAGTTTGGCTGGTAAACTCCTCAGATGACATTGTCTCCGACGTAGTTGTTAATAAAAATGATTGATTGAATATATTAGCGGCTATTGAAATAAACATCTCAGTGACATTTTTATTAGTTTTTGCTGAAGTTTCAAAAAATATCATATTATGTTTTTCAGCAAATGCTACACCATCTTCATAACTTATTGCACGTTGGGCTTGCAGATCAGTTTTGTTGCCAATTAATACCGGTATAGTAGCAGGATTCGTTTGTTTTATTTCAAGAATTTTGCTTTCTAACCTGCACAGTGTTTCTGGATTGGTAATATCGTAAATAAAACAAGGAGCCGATGGCCGTGTGTTATGCGGTAAAAGCGTTGATTGCAAATCATATCGATTTGATTTTGTTTTAACATTTTGCTCAAATATAGCAAGTGTATCCCATAATACTAACAGAATCGCTTTATTATCCATTTCTATGTATTTACTGAAAAAATCAGGGGCTATTGAAGGATGCACGTCATCGGAAAATTCATTTTTGATAAATCGTTTAATTAATTGAGTTTTTCCGACATTCGGAGCGCCATAGAGCACAATTGACAAAATCTGAGGAATTTTATCTTTCATTGTTATACCTATTAAAAGTTATAATTATTGATGTTAAAGTATACTTAAATTTGTTTAAAATGACAACAAGTTTTTCATAAAGTTAATTTACTACCCAAAATAGCTGCGCTATAATTCCCTAAAAATGGATTGCTATAGGTTTATTCAATTCAAATAAAAGGAGCTTTATTATGTCAAAAAGGTTTAGTGATTATGGATAGTTATGTTGGATCTGAAACTGAAGATAAGCAAAAACTGTATTATAGCTTAATTGATGCGGCAGTTATCCATGATGGATTTCCAGAAAATATTATTAATATTTTAGTGATGGCCGGTGTTGAAGATAAACCAAGACCACCCATAGAAGCGCAAGAAATGGCTAAATTAATTGGTTGCGCATGTGTTGAAATTCCTAATGCGGGACATATTGCTAATTTAGAAAATCTTTCATTCACAAATGAAAAATTAAGTAAATTTGTTTTCCATGCAACATCATGACGAGAAACAACAGGCTTAATTTCTTGATTAATCATAAAGTTATGTAGCCCTCATTAAAGTCACGTTAATAGCTGAAAAAAGATATGATTACATGACGTTAATGAGGGAAAATAGATTAAATTGCTTTATGATTCTTACTGGATCCGCAAATCAATAAATGTCGATTTGCGGATCCAAAAATATCCTGTATAATTGATCCGTAAATCAACAAATGTCGGTTTGAGGATCTAATCGTGAATAAATTTATTGGGCGCCAGTATGAGCTAGAGAAACTCATTGCACTATCACACAAAAAAACAGCTTCATTTATTGTATTGCGAGGTAGACGGCGCATTGGTAAAAGTCGTTTAATTGAAGAGTTTGGTAGATCTTTTGATAAATTCTATGCCTTTGAAGGTTTAGCACCACAACCAGGCGTGACAGCCAAAGAACAATTGGAAGAATTTAACAGACAAATAGCACAGCAATTTAACGCACCTTTTGCACGATACGATGATTGGAGCGATGCTTTATGGGCGGTTGGCGAAAAAGTTAAAGCCGGGAAAATATTATTGGCTTTTGATGAAATTTCATGGATGGGGATGGATGATCCAACATTTCTTAGCAAAATTAAAATTTTCTGGGATAGGTATCTTAAAAAAAATTCGAACTTGATTTTTATCATATGTGGTTCTGCATCAGCATGGATAGAAAAAAATATATTAAGTAGTACAGGTTTTGTCGGTAGAATTTCATATAGATTGACATTACATGAACTAACTTTAAAAGATTGTAATCAGTTTTGGCCAAAAAATATCGCCGCGTTTGAAAAATTAAAAATACTTGCTGTTACTGGAGGTATTCCTAAATACTTAGAAGAAATAAATCCAAAATTACCAGCAGAAGAGAATATTAAGCAGCTTTGTTTTACACGCGGTGCAATTTTGACGGAAGAATTTAAACAAATTTTTTCAGATTTGTTTTTGCATGATAGTATCTTTTATAAAAAAATTATTGAAACATTAATTACTGGTGCCAAAGAAAGAAATAAAATCTGTGAAATTTTAAATATTGACCCAAATGGCCGTATTTCAGAATATTTATCTGAACTTGAGCTAGCAGGATTTATAACTAGAAATTATACTTGGAATTTAAAAACAGGAGTTGATTCCAAGCTAAGCGTCTATCGACTCAGCG
>Ga0100380_10004980_pt1 | contig 13791 bp, 9 predicted proteins | sample CryGeymeta201504_FD_80417 | JGI IMG/M metagenome (GOLD analysis project Ga0100380, IMG submission 80417) | Groundwater microbial communities from Crystal Geyser aquifers in Utah, USA - Crystal Geyser metaG 2015-04 | ecosystem: Environmental > Aquatic > Deep subsurface > Groundwater | place: USA... | reverse complement strand
TTCATATTACTTAAGCCCAACAAATGCTACTTCCAAAAACAACCACGGGATTGTGTTTTTCCCCATCCCGGGGCAGTTTTGGAAATCCCGGGGTAGGGATATCCCTCGATTGGTGACAACAGAATATTAAAATATTATGATGTTGTGTGGTTGTTTTGCATCGGCTCTAACTTGAACCTTAATATTAGCTGATAACCCAAATTCGCACACTCTCACCACGAAACGTACACCGCGGCGACAATCACAACATCAAAAAATCTCATCACCAGCTAACAACAACGGCGCAAACCGCAAACCAAAACAATAGTAGTGCAGACAAGTTACTCTACTTTTGCTCATTTTCGAATCGAGTGACTTTGGAGCTGTCGTACACTATAGACTACTACAGTCTGCAGCCACGTTTGTTTTGTGAAGTCTGCAGCATTGACTATCACTTCACTCAACGACACAAGAACACAACACATCATCCCGCTTTCACAAACAAACAGAAGCAAAAATGAGCAACAAGGAAGGAGATGACAACAACAATGAAGAAGGCGAGGTCTTTGATGTTGATAATCGTGAATCCACAACTACCGCCACAACTGCTGCTGATATCAGTGCTGTTTCGTTGTCTTCTGTTAAACGAAATCGAAGCCTCGATGCCTTGAATTCCGTTGGTGGTGGAGTTTATATTCCTCCGGCAAAGCGTCGTCAATTGGAAAAGTTGGCATTGGAAGAAGCTCAAAAGAAACAAGAAAACAACAACAACAACAACAACGAAGAAGAAGAAACAGAAGACCTGCAGCAATCCATGTTGAAACAGCGCAAAACGTGGGAAGACGAAAAACGCGTCGTACATGGCACCATCAATCGCTTGAATGCCGAGACCATCAAACCCCTGATCCACGATTTATTTGACAAGGTCAATCTCATTCGTCTTCGGGGTGTCCTGGCCAAATCGATCCTGCAGGCGGCTCTTAGTTCTCCACGGTACGCCAATGTTTATGCCGCACTCTTGAGTGTTGTCAACAGCAAACTTCCAGAAGTGGGAGAACTCGTCGTTCAACGTGCCATTCTGGCCTTTCGTCGTCACTATCGTCGTCGAGAAAAACAGCCCTGTCTGGCCACGGCAATGTTTCTGGCACATGTATTTCACCAACAAATGGTGCACGAATTGTTGATTTTGCAAATCTTGTCGCTGCTGTTGGATGGAGATCCCACGGACGATTCCGTCGAAATTGCGGTCCAACTGTTGACCGTTTCGGGACACATGCTACTGGAAGTTAGTCCTGCCGGTGTCCGGGCCGTTTTGGAACGGCTGCGGTCTCTGTTACACGAAGGTAACCTCAACAAGCGCGTCGAATACAAAATGGAAAAATTGTTAAAATTGAGAAAGACGGGATTTCGAGATCACCCTCCGGTACCAGAAGAGTTGGATTTGGTAGAGAGTGATGATCAAATTACGTTTGAATTTGGTTTGGATGATGAAGACATAAAAAAGGACGATCATTTGGACGTCTTTCGTTTTGATCCCAAGTACGAGGAGACGGAACAAGAGTGGAAGACGATTCGAGCGGAAATTTTGGGGTTGGGCGATGGTGACGATGATAGTGGTGATAGCGAGACGGACAACAGTGAACCAGATGACGACGAAAGTGAAGAAGACGAAGCAGATACCGGTGAAGTAGCAGTCTCAGCACCAGCATCTGCCACTGCTACTGTTAAAGTGACAGATCTTTCCGAAGCTGATCTTGTACACTTGCGTCGTTCTATTTATCTTACCATCATGTCGAGTGCTACATTTGAAGAATGTACCCACAAGTTGGCGAAAATCAGCATTCCAGAGGGCCGGGAAGAAGAACTCATCAATATGCTGATTGAATGTTGTTCGCAGGAGAGAACGTTTTTGAGATACTACGGATTAATTTCTTCCCGGTTCTGCCTTATTGATGATCGATGGAGGGATGCCTTTATGGACGCCTTTTCTCAACAGTACAGTACCATTCATCGGCTGGAAACCAACAAATTGCGCAACGTGGCAAAGCTGTTTGCTCATTTGTTGCACACGGATGCCATGCCATGGAGTGTTCTCAGTGTCATTCACTTGAACGAAGACGAGACCACATCCTCGTCGCGTATTTTTGTCAAGATTCTGATTCAAGAGATGGCTGAAGCCATGGGCATTAGCAAGCTCAAGTCTCGTCTAGAAACGGATGATCCAGAACGTATTGAATGGTTCAAGGGTATGTTCCCCAAAGACAATCTGCGAAGTACCAGGTATGCCATTAATTTCTTTACTTCGATTGGGCTGGGTCCTTTGACGGATGGTCTACGCGCACACTTGAAGAATGCTCCCAAATTGATTATGGAACAAGCCCAACGTGATGCCTTAGCAAAAAAGAAGGAAGAAGAAGACGACGACGCTTCCTCTGTCTCGTCGTCAAGTTCTTCGAGCAGCTCAGACAGTAGTTCTCTTTCATCGTCTTCGAGTTCGTACAGCTCGTCTTCGGGAAGTTACTCGTCGTCATCATCTTCTTCTTGCAGCCGTCGGCGTGGACGCTCCAGAGGACGAGGTCGCAGCAAACGCAGGACACGAAGTTCATCTTCGTCTTCCAGTGACGATTCTCGCTCTAGGAGCCGAAGCCGCAGATCCTCTACTTCCTCCTCCCGAAGTAGGTCGAAAAGTAGGTCGGTGGAAAAGCCCAGCGGCAGTCGCGGGCGCGACAGGGAGAGTGATAATCGCCGCAAGAGACGTTCTCGCTCCTGCAGTTCGTCGGGGGATAGTAATGCGAGGGACACCATGAAAGACAAGAAGTCGTCTCGCCGGCACAGTCGCAGCGATTCGCCATCTCCCCGTCGAAGTTCCGGTGGCCGAAACAGTCGTTCGGTATCCCGCTCGCGATCGGTCGCGCGGTCTCCTTCCAGGTCTAGATCTAGGTCTTAGCCTAGATTTTGGTCAAGGTCGACTGAGTGAAACAGTAACGCGTCGAGTGCCAAGTGAATAGCTAACGTTTTGTTTTGACTGGGACATTGTATGGAGTATTGTTGAAATGTCATTATTTATGCTCGATCACAAGTCCTGTAGACAAGTCAGTTGTAGAGGTATCTTGTAGAGTTTGGTTCTACGATTAGCTGCGGGAATAGTTTGTTTGGTTTGTTTGAGTCGGCATGTACTAAATAATAGTATTTTAGTAGCTGTATCGCCTGAAAAAAAGAAGTGAGAAAGTGATGATTCGAGACAACAAGCAAGGCAAAAACATTAAATGTCTGCATGGGATTCACACTTTAAAAGTATGAAAATGTCCAGCAGCACGCGCCTGTTTAAAGGCCCTTCTTAAGGTGTAGTCATCGAGGTTTTTAGAAGGAAGACCTTTGATTGTTTTCCAAGGTCTTACCTTGTTCTGGAAAAATAATAACAGGTGGTTTGTTTTAGCAGCCTCATGAACATCTGCACCGCCAAGCTAAAATATGCCTGTCCTACTGCATTTTTTTTTCGGTGCTGATCTTAAAGACAGCACTTGCTATCTTTTTTGGCTCGTTCGCTGGCTGTAAAAAACTGCTACTCTAGTAGCTAGCACGCCATACATCAAAACCCAGTACGCCAGTATCCTCTTTCTTGAAAACAAAAACTCATTTAAAAAAAAAAAGAAGAAATGGCAACACCACGGCATGTTCGCAACGCATGAAACCACTGTGAGGCCAAGTATTGCTTTGCTTGTGCATTATTTTTTGATTGATGTAGTAGTAGTCCACGACTGGGTGGTGTAGTAGTTATTCTCTCGGTGCTCGGATGTTGGAGCCAAGGAATTTACCAGATGTTGCTCATACTTCAATAATACAATGCCTTTTAGTCAGGTCACGTTATGGAAGCACTATCAAATCGAGAGCTCAAAGTTGATGACCGCCCGGGATCGATTTCCCTTAAATAATCATAATATTAACAATAATAATAAATAATCTAAACAGATGAAACCATTATTTATTCTAAAAAAAAAATAGTCGACTCCAGTGTGTTCGACTTCCTTTTTCTTTTTCTTTTTCAAACCCAGAACAACAACACACGACATCATCTATCTATCCTCATCATCATGAAGGAAGTTGCTCCAGTATCTAACGACCCCAAAGCCGACGAAAATAATAACGACAACAACAATCACAACAATAGCAACAATCACAATAATAACAATAACAAGAAATCGAGTCCACGTCGTACCAGAAGCATGAAGGTTGCAGAAGAAGATTTGAGTTTTCAAACGTTGGTAAGTTTGAGTTTTTTTTTTGTCGGAAGCAATGCATCATTCTTTGTTCCTTCTCCGTCATCCGACTACCACAAAAGGTTTCTCACATTCCTATTGATGATATAAATATTATGATATCCTCGTAGACGGTGGAAAACAACGGTCATACCGTTACCAAAGAACACAAGATCAAACTTCGGGAACGATACGGGTATTGTCTATCGTGTCAAGGTGTTCCTGTTCTGTGTTTTGACATTCAAAAATCACGTTTCAATCCATTGTCGAGTACCAAAGTACCTCGAACAGTCGATGGTGAATGTCTGGACGGGACTTGTTTGAAATGTCATCCAACCAAAGATCCACGTCGTAAAAGTTTTGCCATGTCCAAAGTGGCAGTGGCTTCATCATCATCATCAACATCATTCAGTGCCCGTATGAACCATGCCAATGGCAATGGCAGCGCTGGTAATACTACTGCTCATAACAATACCGGCTCGTCCTTGCTTCTTTCTCGACAACAAAGTCGTAAAGAAATTCAAAAGGACTTGTCCAATGGATCATTGGCCTTGTCACGCAGCCGTCGCAATTTGTTTCATGGTAACAACAACCACAACAGCAATTACCACCACCACAACAACATGGATGCTGCTTCCAACTATGGCGGCGGCGGCGGCGGCGGCGGCGGCGGCGTCAACAACAACATTAACAATAACAACAACAGCATCAACAACAACAATAGCAACAACAACAGCAACAGCAACAGCAACAGCAACAGCAACAGCAACAGCAACAGCAACAACAATAACAATAACAATAACAATAACAATAACAATAACAACAACAGCATCAACAACAACAATAGCAACAACAACTTTCTCTTGTCGGGTGTTCACAGAGAACCTTCCAATCGATCTCTTCAAACCGGTAGTACGCATTCTATTTCGACCAACAATACGCGTCGTGATGCCAGTGCCAGTACTCGCAGTATCATCAGCGGATCTTCTGGTGCTTTGACAAACCTGAGTGCTCACTCCCACAGTGCCCACTCCACATCCTACTCGCTCAGTTCTGGTTCGTCGTCTCATCATCGTCGTTTAGAATTGAGTCACAGCCTGCACAATCAAGGCAACCATAATCACAACAACCACAATAGCAATCATGCTCAGCCATCCACATCCACATCATCCACATCACCATCGTCTCTCTTGGCACATATTCAAAACAACACACTCCAACGCAATAGTAACCACTCGGCAACGACCACAACGCCACCGCCGATGATGACGACGGAAGGAGGATTTGCGTTAGTGACGAGTCCAGAAAATGCAGCGGTTGAAATGAATCCCACGACGCGTCGAGTATCGTCGTTACGAGTCCGAGCCACGACGACGAGTCGATTGCCACCATCCATTACCACTGCCACGACGACGACAAGTAGTAGTAGTAGTAGTAGTAGTACCCGTAGTGTCATGGAGCAACAGGTTTCATCTCCAAACCTGTCGACAGTAACATCGTCCACGTTTGCTACCGCTACCGCTGCTGCTACTACTACTAGTACGACAGGTAGCAATGTCCCAAGTGAAACAGAATTGTATCGCTTCATCCGTGAAGGATCAACATCATCATCATTATCACCATCGTTTCAAAATCCTGGTCGAGCTGTTGCGGCTTGTCATCGTCGTCGTCCTCCCACCAATCATCAGCAGGCAGTGGTACAGGGAACAAAACGAATGCCTACGTATCAAAACACGTACCTTCATCGAGGCGTTCCCGAATATGCATCTCATCCAACCAATGCGACTGCGACAGCGAGTGCAACTGCGAGTGCGATCGATACAAACAACAACGGCAACAATAACAATGGCATGATGGTGACCAACAGCAGTAGCCAAGATGAACATCATGGGACGGATCCTACCACCGCCACCATGAAACATGAAACCTTTGCCAATCTCTCGTCTCTGTTGGACGGACTTGCCACGGCGGGTGATTACGACTTTCTTTTAGAGGTTTTGCTGAATGCTATGCAGACACATTACTCGTCCACGGATATTCAGTCGCTTTGTCTAGAGACACTTGTACTGATGTGCCAACAGGATCCTTCCAATTTGGAACGCCTGGGAGAATTGCCCGTCGTTATGGAAGAATTGGTCATATGCAGCAAGAACTTTCCTTGTCCATCTCCCCTGCGGGCCATTGCAGCTCGCACCATGGCTACCGTGGCAGTCAACTCCAAGGCTCGTTTGGCTTTGGTCCAAGCAGGAGCTTGTCGGATGCTGGTACGAATGTTGCAGAATTGTTCTTCTGGTACCACCCGTCACGCCAATGGTACCATCACGTCAACGGATACGTCCGAAGCTGCAGAAGCGGCCATGGCAGCCCTGCGAGGATTGTCTACGGAACCAGCAGCTCGCGACTCGTTGGATTCTATGCTAGCTTGTAAGTATGTCTGTCAGGCCATGGATGGCAATCGTGCAATGTCGCCACTCTTGCGGGATGGTTGTGCCTTTTTGTCCAATGTTTCGGTGGACATTGAACACGAAGACGTGGCCGTGGTATCTCGTGATGTCCTCCAAGCCATTGTTGGTGCGCTCCGAATGCATACGACAGACATTGGTCTGGTCTCGGTTGCATGTTTTGCTCTACAAAACTTGACATGCAACAATTACAATCTTCGTACGTTGCGTAACATCGAAGGTGTGTTTGAGTTGTTTACCGACTCTGGTGACGACGCAGAGAACACAATGTGGGATTGTCAGGAAGCCTACGATGTCTTGGATCGATTGCAATTGTCGCGTGCTGAAGACGAGTCTCTCGAAGACCAGGCATCGGAATCGCTCCAAGTGATGATCGCCATTAAGGACGGAAAGCCCGACGTCATTCCAGAGGTCGTCGACCTGCTCAAGAACTTTGAATGGTCCGTGCGAATCAACGTTGAAATTCTCCGTGCATTGGACAATCTTCTAGTAGCATCCTATGATCAGTACCGTCAGATCGTAGTAGACGCTACCCAGGCTGCGATGCAAGCCCATCAGAACAGCGATGTCCAATCTTGTGGAAAAGCTATCCTGAATCAACTTGACAAAAGCCCCGAGCCTTGAAATCGTTGTTGCTCGGATGTGGGCTATCTAACTCTGACTAGTCTAGTAGAGGAAGAGCATTCTTCCAAAAGCTAATAGAATAATCATGCATGTATCTAAATTTATCTACTCTTGTAGCTAACAGTACTGTAGTCCGCTGGGCGCAGACTGCAGCAGGAACAGAATTTCAATAATGATAGGTATGACTTCATATTGAATTAAAATTTAAAAACAATGCTTGCACTTGACTGTCATTTTCCCAACAGCTCCATCGCTCTGCTGCCGTGTCTTTCGTGGAATGTCTTTCCTTTTTTTCTTATCTACCGTGTACAGTAGGCTTTTAGGAGTACGGTTTGTTCCACGAACAAATAATAATAATTTAAAGAGTATAAAACATGTGTTCCTTCTCGCGGTTACTCACGGCTTTTTTGTAGGCCTTGTCGAAATCTTTGGGCAGCACGACGTACCGATTTTCACGAACCGCTTGCAATCCAGCTTCGGCACAAATGGAACTAATGTCGCTCGAAGAAATCTTTTCGCTGCGATTGATGTAATCTTCCAGATCCAATTCGTCGCTGAGATTCATTTTGGACGTTGCGGCTTGGAATACCATACGTTTTTGACGGCGATCGGGATTGGGAAATTCAATCTTCCGGTCCAACCGTCCGGGCCGCAAGAGGGCAGGATCTAACGTATCTGCACGATTGGTAGCCATAATGACCTTAATATTGGTAGTCTGGTCGAATCCGTCCATCTGATTGAGAAGTTCCAACAGAATACGTTGTACTTCTCGGTCAGCACCCGTTTGTGCATCAAAACGTTTCGTGGCAATGGCATCAATCTCGTCAATAAAGACAATACAGGGTGAGTTTTCCCTTGCCAGACGAAAGACATCTCGGACCATTCTAGGTCCTTCTCCAAGGTATTTCTGGACAAATTCGGATCCCACCATGGAAATAAAAGTGGCTTCCGTGGCATTTGCAACCGCCTTGGCCATCATGGTCTTTCCGGTACCGGGTGGTCCTAGTGTGTAAGGATGAAAAAAAGAGGGCGCATATGAGAAGCATCATTCAACATACTAGTATCATTCATCATATTATTTATCATAGTAACGTGATGCTTGCGTACAAAGGTACGTACCGTAGAGCAAGACTCCTCGAGGAGGATCGATACCAATTTGTTGGTACAAGTGATGCTGAATCAATGGAAGTTCGATGGCTTCCCGAACTTCCTGTTTTTGGATATCGAGTCCTCCAATGTCCTTGTATGATACTTTTGGTTTTTCCGTCATGAGTTTGACGGTGCTGTCCGACTCGGGTGGCAAAATATCTACCACGCTGTGCGAGTGTCTGTGCAATGCAATGCTAGTATTAGGTTTGAGCAGTTCTCGATCCAGCGTGCTCAAGATGCGAACGTAGTAATTGCTTCCGGCCGTACTGGAAACGATGCCGTAGTTGGCGTCGATCATTTCGTTGAACTGACCAATTACCAACGGCACGGATTGGATGCGTCGAATCTCTTCCTTGGCTCGCAGCAATTCGCGTTGCAAATGACGCATTTCATCCTTCAGGTACTCTTCTTGAAGTTCCACGAATTCCAACTGCTTCTCAAGACCCTTTACTTCTTGATAAAGATCAAGCTCTTCTTCTTTGGCGGCTGCGACGGCCTCGTCCATTTGGAGGGGCTACATAAAGGGGATGGGTTGTGGATTGATTGGATTTGAGTAGTTGTCGTGTTAATGCGTACGTGTGATCACAAATAATTATTGTGTATGCAATTTTCGGTTTTGTTGTTGTTGTTGTTGTTGTTGATGATGATGGTTGACGAGGGGAAAAGAGATACAGAAAATAGTTGAGAATAAATAGTAATAATGATAAGCGTTGCTACGAACAACACATTACATTCAACAGAGCTGGAATGATTATCATGAGCGAAGCCAAAATCGGTCACCACTGTTGAAGAAAGCAAAGACGCAACCATTTCATTTTTTGTATCGTCACTTCGAAAAACGTTTCAGTCACAACATCACGTCAGTCGGCACAGCTGATTGAGTGTTGAGTGATTTCTTCTCCTTACCATTTCGGTTGTAGCCGGAAGCACTGCTGCAGATGCCATGTTACTAATTATTTCGTGCTTGTCTGTTTGTATTGTTCTAATAATGTAAAAAGAAAGGAAGGAGGATAGGTAGAATCTGTCCAAACAAAAATAAGAGTACCGTATTATGCTTTCTTTTATTGCTGCTGCAGCTGCCGCTGCTGTTGTTGCTGTTTTGTTGCGTTGCCCAAAAATCTTCTCTCGACTTCAGTGAAGTTCTTTTTCAAGCTCAAATGAGCGTCTATATAGTTTGATTCTGGTCTGCAGATGGGCCTACTAGAGTAATAAAACTACTAGCTAGAGCAGACCCCTGCCCTGCCCTCCTTTTGACAATAGTTTTTGGTTATGCACCCATTAATTCCCATTCCATTTGGCTTGGTGCACCACCACCAGCGCCAGCACCACCAGCACCAGCAGCAGCACCACAACCACCACCACCACCGAGCTGTTGGAGAAATGTGTGGAACTAAGAACTTCTTTCCACCAACGTTGAGAGTTTGGTTGATTTGCTTTAGGTCCAGCTGCAGTGCACTTTTTTTCGTTTTGCTGAACAGTTAATGATCTCTCCGTCATCATACATTTGCCTAGAGAAAAAAAATTTTGGTTGGATTTCTAAAATGGCTTTGTGCGCGCGGGCTGCTACATGGCATCAAGTCCCGACCCAAGACAAGCACGTCGCGCGGGAGGCAAAAAAGAATTGGCAAACAATGATGAAAAGATAGATGAACCCAGCCAAATATATGCCACTCGCGTGCGGTGAAAATCTAGGCTTGTTTGGGTCGACTGTTGGTAGTTGACAAAGAAAAAATACTGTTGTAGACTAATAAGTGTGTCGAAATGGGTAAATAATAATAAATAATGTACTCCAGCACGGTAATAAATACTACAGTAATCAATGAAGAAAAAATACTCAAAGTAATAACAATAGCATCAACAGGCTTGTGTGCGTCGCAAATATTGCTCTACTTCAGAAGAAGTCGCACACTTAAACTCAAATCTATAACTCGAATACGAATTTTATTAGGAGCCGCGAGTAGACTAGACTACTCTTATTATTATTATAACAAACCAAACACATAGAGTACATTATAATATTATCATTAGTTGCAACTTGCAACTCTCTTCATTTGTTCTTACTCCAACATAATATATTTCAACACAGCAACAGGATGAGAAAACTGATACCGATTATCCTATCCCTCTTGTCGGCCACCAGGGTCCATGCTACCACTTCCATCAACAATAAAATTGTCGTTGTGGGAAGCATGAATGTTGATACCTTCTTGCCCGTTGCTCGGCTTCCTACCGAGGGAGAAAATATTATGTTGTTGCCTGGACGACAACCCATCGTCGATGTACCTGGAGGCAAAGGTTGTACGCAAGCGGTAGCTGCTGCGAAACTAGTACAACATGATGATAGGAATGTTGTTGAGTTCGTGGGACAATTTGGCAATGACGGGGCAGCAAATATGTTGCGTCAAACATTGGAAGATGCGGGCGTCAGGATTGCCTCTATATGCAGTCAACCCCACCAAGATTTACCGAGCGGTAGGGGATACGTATTTTTATCGGAAGATGGATCTGTGAGTGCTGTAGTAAGTGGTGGCAGCAATCAAGATGGCTGGGGAAAATGGAAAGAGACATGGGAAGCGCAAGCGCAACAGAAAAAGTCATCGTCAAAAAGTACGTCCGAGACGACCAACGACAATACGCTACTTCAAAAATTGGACCATTTGTTAGAGAATACCCAATGTGTCATGCTGCAACGAGAAGTTCCAGAATACGTTAACCTGCTCGTGGCTCATGCAGCACGAAGACGTGGCATTCTCGTCCTCCAAGATATTGGTGGCGAAGGACGAAGTATGAGTCGCGACATGATGGAGGTTTGTGACTATTTAATGCCCAATGAGAGTGAATTTCGGCGACTTGTTCGATCAATTCTTGAAGAAGAGAACGATGCGAGTCAAGAGATGCTACAGGAACTGGACAATACAGTTACTAATTTGCCGGAAGAAAGCATTTTGAAAATGGTGCAACTCTTACAATCCAAAGGAGCACGAAATGTGTTGATCACACGCGGGAGACGTGGGTCGATGTTGATTACAGAAGGCGGGGAAGTGTATCATCAACCCGCCTTTCCTTTGGAAGCATCTGATGTAGTCGATGAAACGGGAGCCGGGGATTGCTACCGAGCTGCCTTTGCCGTAGCCTTATTGGAAGGTTACTCTCGCCAGGAATGCTTGGAATATGCATCAGCGGCAGGGTGTTGTTCCGTCCAAAAACAAGGAGCTGTCCCATCGACTCCTTCCAGAGAACTTGTCGAAGAATGGTTTCACAAAATACGTGCAACTGACAATATTCTCAATATACCACGTGGGGCTGGAGACAACAAATTTCCGTTTCTGATTGGATCTCGGCTGAATTCCATGAAAGACCGACCTGAATTGTGGATGGATGGCCCTCTCAACAATGCCCGCGACTTTGTCCAGCGACAGGCCAACATAAAAGGTTTGACATGCGTGGATTTTAACTATCCACAGCATTTTGGAGAAGGTGTATGGTCAAGCACGGAAGATGCGAGATTGGCCTTGGAGAAAGCCGGTTTGGTAGCAGGTGCTGTCTGTTTGCGGTATCCAGGAAAATTTGCGCGGGGAGCCATGAACAACCCTGATCTTGAACTGCGACGACAAGCCATTCAGCTCACCAAAGAAGCAGCTCGCCTTGCCAAGGAACTTGGTTGTGACGAAGTTGTCGTTTGGTCTGCGTATGATGGATACGACTATCCCTTCCAGGTCGACTACGACTCGAAATGGCAAGAATTAGTAGAAGCCTTCCGAGAATGCTGTGATGCCTATCCCGAGATTAAGTTTTCCCTAGAATACAAACCGACGGACGAGAACACTCGCTTCTTTACCGTCCCATCCACAGCTGCGGCACTGTTGCTGGTGGAAGAAATAGACCGACCCAATATGGGTCTTACATTAGACGTTGGGCACATGCTCATGAGCGGAGAGTCTCCCGGTCAATCCATTGCCATGGTAGGTCGCAAACAAAAACTCTTTGGTGTACAGCTCAACGATGGCTACACTCGATTAGCTGCTGAAGATGGCATGATGTTTGGGTCCATTCATCCATCGCTGGCCCTGGAAGTCATGCATCAGCTACGAAGAACGAATTTCAAAGGTCACTTGTACTTTGATACATTTCCTCAACGGACAGATCCCATCAAAGAAGCCGAATACAATATTCAGCGGGTGAAAAAATTCTGGTCGGCTGCTGTCAATTTGGACGAAACCAAACTTCGAGAGGCTGCTGACAATCACGATGCCATTCAAGCTTTGGAACTCGTCGACGAAGCCCTCCGGTCCCACTTATAGTACAACAACAAGCAAGCAACGAAGGTGCTTTATGCTTTTTTTTATTTTTTAAACGGAATTTCTTCAACACTACTAATTTTTATAGTTTTAAAATGGAGCCCAGCGATTTTCATGAATGTCCATTACTATTCTGCGCATTGTAATCTGCATCGCGCAGTTTCAAAAATTGTTTCACGGCTGGATGAGACGCAACAAAGGGCCTCTTTAGAGCATCCGATAAAAAATCGCGTAATTCTTCCATTCGATTTTGAGCAAAATCGTCGTCTTGAACTTGCCAGGGACAGGTTTTGGGTGGAAATTTCAGTGGTTCCAGAGAAGTTGTGCCTCCAACTCTTTCTTCTTCTTCGTGTGGTAGCAGTGATGGTTGTGGTGGCGTGTAATGAACGATTTGATGGTAGAGCCATTGAAATTGTGAATAGCGGCGAAGGACGGAATAGCGCTGTCGTTCCCGTGAAATATCAATTTTGTAATAAAACGCAGGAAATCGATGTTTGCCCGGTGGTTCTTCTCTTCCATTATCATCGGTGTCAGGCGGAGATTGTAAAAGTCGTTTGGTGTCCATGTTGAACGTGTAAAAGTTGGAGTCGAAACGAGGACTCCACGATTCAAAGCTGAGGTACATGAGCTCAGGCGCAGCTGACGATGTGGACGATCTGTTGGATGCTGCTGTCATGGTATTTGCTGTCTTTTGTGACTGGGAAGTACCTAGTAATGGAATTGGATAGTTCAACTTCTCGTACGAGTATTTGTGGTAGCGCTTTTGATTATTGTCGAACTCTTCTTGAACTTGAACTACTCTAGTAATTTTGTAGGGTCCAGCTAATAAAAAATAATTTGAAAAAAAATGAGAAACATAAATGGAAACATGTCAGAAACATCAACAGAAGATCGTGGTCGATCTTCAGAGCCAGCCGAAGGGAACGTGAGACAAGGAGACCCGAATCCGACGTCACCGGAATGACCCGAAATGCCCCATCCCGTCTCCCACTCAGAAACAGGAACACATCGGGAGAAATCGGA
>Ga0100380_10004978_pt1 | contig 13792 bp, 10 predicted proteins | sample CryGeymeta201504_FD_80417 | JGI IMG/M metagenome (GOLD analysis project Ga0100380, IMG submission 80417) | Groundwater microbial communities from Crystal Geyser aquifers in Utah, USA - Crystal Geyser metaG 2015-04 | ecosystem: Environmental > Aquatic > Deep subsurface > Groundwater | place... | reverse complement strand
GTTTTTTTTTTTTTAATGCGGCACCTTGAGGACAGAGCAGACAGCAAATGTGCAGATGTGTTACCGGTCACCAAGGCAGCGCGAAGCATAGCAGTGAGGGCTTGCCTTCAACTAGACCCTAGTCTTATAGCTAGAGTGTTAGGTTACTTACTTAACCGTGGCTCAGTTTTTTAAGAGCATTACTAAACTACTAGACGTCTAATTACTTGCTTGGAAGCGATTGGATATTACTACCTGGTACGTAGCAGAAAGGAGCGACCACGTGAGTGAAAAGTACTCGAGTAACTTTTTCCTGGTATGATGTCATACTCATCACTCGAATTTCTTTTCATTCGCGGAAAAAGATTTCCAAAATCTTCATTGAAGCAGCAGAAGTACTAGTAGACTGCTACTAGAGCTATAGTAGCTACTCTAGCTAGCTACTGTACAGTAGTCCTAGAGTAGTACTTGTAGGAGTCTATTGGATGGCTACTAAAAGCTAAAAGTAGTAAAGGGTAGATAGATGATAGATGATAGACCTTCGAAATACTTAACCTTCACTCATCCTGTGTTCGCAGCGGACGAATGATGTGGCCAAGCAGGATAAGAGAGTTGAAAAGACACCTGCATGTAGCCGTCTGGACGAGGCAGATAGTAAAATCATCCACAGGGGACACTTCTTCTCGTTCCACGACTTCGCTCGTCCACTCCGATTCGATTTCAAGTTCAAGTTCGAGTCCATCTTTGCCTTCCTGGCAAACCCTACGTACCCAAAACCAACCAGGACGGTGCTTTTCATCCTCAGACCGAACCGAGCGTGTATCCACCATTTTATCTCGCAGTATGGTCCCCACTGACGCAAATATAGCAGGCAATGTTCATGGTGGAACCATTATGAAAATGATGGAGGAAGCGGCTGGTGTGGCAGCCGCTCGTTATTTTAATGCCACGACTAGCAGCAGCAGCAGCAGCAGCAGCAGCAGCAGCAGCAGCAAGACGAGTGATGGTACAACTAAATTATGTACCAATAATCGCGTAGGAAGAGTTTGTGCTTTGACATCACGGGTGGAACAAATGACGTTCTTGAAACCCGTCCATGTAGGTGACGTTGCAAAGGTGGATGCTGCGGTTGTATTTTCCTCGATGCATACTGTTGCAGTATCAGTTCAAGTCTCGGCCGAACGAATGCCTTGGTCTCACTCTACGAATCCGCCGTCTTCGAAAGAAGAGGTTGTTTGCAATCATGCATTGGTCTGGCTCGTGGGTGTGATCTTGCCTGATCTTACCACTACCACTGTCACACACAAAATTAGAAATCCCAGTCAATATGCAAGAGCCTTGGCGCCCTTTTATCCACAACCCGATCCAGAGACGAATTCAGATGGCTTGAAGGCCTACCAACAAGCTTCCAGAGCCTACGAGAATCGCAAGAAGTCTTCCTCTGCGATTCCGGGAAGTAGCTTTGACGAAGCCATGCCGGAGTTGGTACCATCGTCGTTATCGTCATCTACAAAGTCCTTGGTCGATAGCAACACTCAATTTTCATCTGAGTCTGCTGCAAAAAAGAACGAAATCAATCACTGCTTCACACCGGATTACAGTGCTGTGGAATTGGCACAAGTCATGTTGCCATCGGACTGTGTAAATCACACTGGTCTAGTGGGAGGCGGTGTGGTTATGAAACTCATGGACAATGCCTGTGGTGTTGTGGCTGTTCGGCATTGCGGTACAAACGTTGTTACGGTCAGTGTTGATAGCGTTAACTTCAAATCACCGGTACTTTTGGGTGATGTACTGAGAGTTCGTGCACGTCCCACCTTTACGTCGCAACACTCGTTGGAGATTGAGGTGTCCGTTATCGCCGAGCGCTTTGGCGTAATTACTGGTGGAGTGGACGGTGTAGTAGCTGATTCTTGCACTGCGCAAGGAGAGGAGGACAATGAACGACGGTTGACACGACAAGAGATTTTGACGACAGATCGTGCCTACTTTACATTTGTCAGTCTCCCTCTTCAGTCGTTATCCACGACCAATGGAGCCCTACCGCCGTCCGCACTGTCTATGCGACCTCTGGTCTTGACAACATCCATAGACCGGGAAAGTTTTGAACAAGGAAGGCAACGATACAATGCACGAAAGGCGTTGCGTAATTCCAATACTTACTAAAGAGTATAGAATTGCTAGTTACCATGCCATGCAGTTTCGTTTTACCGTTGTCACGCTAGAATATGTCATTAGGCGAAACAAGACTATTGGCTCTCAAACGAAAATAGTTGCAGTGGTGGAGCAGGGGCAGTTAATAAATGTTGGTAGGCAAAGAGTCAAATTCCAAAAGTTATCGTTCTCGCGAAATGCAGCATGAATTGTATTATCAGAAGAAAAAAGACGATCGATTCAAAAGCAACGTCCAAGCAATCGATTTCCGAATGCGGACTGCTGCGGCAGGAACTTACAAAATTGTCTACAGAGACCGAGCGCGATTCTTCCCGCAAACTTTTTTTTTTAGTTTCTGCAGTCCATTTTTCGTTTTTCGAGGATGCCGCAATGGTCGCCGAAAGACACGGAAAATGCTGCTTATGATGATCATCTACTCATTTTACATTCATAAAGATTGGCAGTACAATGCTGTGTTTCGCGAAGAATGCGAATTGAGCCTTTGCTAGTGTCGTGATAAATTGGGCATTGGTGCTATTGGTTCTCAATGTCGACTGGGCGCTTCTTTATAATAGCTTCCGATCCGCAAACTCGTGGCGTAGACCTGGTCAATGCATTGCATCATACTACTGCTGCGAATATCTCTAGCTAAAAGTACTACTACTAGTATTAGCCTAATGAAGAGCGAGGATTCAATCAGCAAAAAATATTTGCGAACGAAGGCTAATAATCATCGAAGAAAAACGAACTTCATTGTTGGGAATCGTTCTGATCTCATTTCCAATGACACCTGAGAAGCAGTTGTCTCGCTTATTGATGCATTTCTTTCTCTTCACTTTTAAAACCATCACACAACTAATATAACATACAAAATTAAAACAATTAAAATGGCTGATCCTACTTGTGAGCTTCGCCGCGGAGGTTGGACTGTGAGGTACGACGATTGGTTTCTGCGATACACCGCGGCTGTTTTTTCTTTCTTTCATTCTCCAGTGTTCACAATTTACAAAACAAGAACGCCTGCCTCATTCACGAAAAACTCTTTGTCTTCTTGATGACACTTCAGATTCTTTGTCTTCTTGCTGGCCTTCATCGCCTTTGTTTTGTCTGCGCACGCCATTAGCTCTTGCCGTTTCCTTGTCACCGAGCCAGATGGCCGCGTGATTGGTCTCTTCAGGTACGAGTCTACCAACAGAGACTACTCTGGAAGACCCGTTTGTCAATCCATTTCGTTTTTGCAGGACGTGTCCGAAGAAGATATATTTGCGGACGAGGATGCCTGGAAGGCGGCTCAGGGTCTTGGCACTGCCGGTGCTGCAATTGGTGGAATTGCCATTCTTTTCATGTTTTTGGGTTTCTTTTCTGGCCTTTGCGCCAAGAAAATGATCTTCAAGTTTCTCATCCCGATCATGTTCATGACGGCTGGAATTTGTACGTTGCTGACTAGCATTGCCTACGACGTGGACATGTGCAGTGACATCGAGAATTCTTTCGGACGAGTTGTTCAGCAGCGATATTGTTCACCCGCTGCTGCTAGCACCGGTACAGGTGGAGCCTTTCTTTTGTATTGGATTGCTGGTATTAGCATGTGCTGGTGCATGACACCTTGGGAAGAACCCATGTACAAGTTTGTTGACGAACTCAGTACAGCCGAATCAGCGGCGTTTGACAGTGAAAGTCGTCGCGAAAAACCAGCAGATCCTGCAGATCATGTCGATCCTGCCGATCCAACCGAAGGAATGGTAGAGCATGAAGCAGCGACGTTGGACACTGAAGGTCACGGTGAAAACCCAGCAGATCCTGCAGATCCTAGCTTGGGAAGGGTTGAGAATACCAAGGCACAGCAATACGTGTAGTTCGGTTTCGTACACATGCAGTTGCATGTCATTTTATGTACTGTAGGTCATCTTTTCATTCGTCTGTCGGATCCTGTAGAGGTTTCGTCAAAGGCCTTTATTATTTAACACGATGGTTATTCATTCAAAATCCTAGATGCTACATGCCATAACCTTACCTAGTCTCCATTGGTAAATAATGCTCTACGTCTAACCTTCAAATCTACAACTCGACTGAGTACTGGCTCTACTAGTAGTGACAGAGACCAGTAAAAATTACTCGAGTAGTTTTGTTACTAGTAGACCCTCCCTACTAGTACACTACGGTACAGAGCAAAGCTCTATTCAACACAGAGCACTACCGTAGTCTACTTGACTTAGTCAATGTATTGCTTGTGCTTCTTACCTTCAAGACTACTATCGTACCAGGTACTTCAGTATGGTAGCACGTAGCAGTAGCTCGAAAATTCGTAGGGCAGTAGAGCTGGGTTCGGGTAAAATGTGACGCGCTCCATAGGTCCGGATCGTGGGACTGTTGTTTTACTTCGTTTTATTGAAGCGTATCTGTCGAAAGGCATTCGTGACCAAAAGATACGTTGCCTTTTTTCGAAAATTCATTGACATCATGTTTGAAAAATAAATACAGACAAAAGACAAAAAAACAGAAGACGGCCAGTGGTGGTCTATTAAAAGATTATTGATAGCATTAGATTTTCTCAAAGAAAGAACTCTACGAGCTGTAACTTACTACGGCGCAAGAAGGGATTGAAAGACGGCGATCATTTGGGATAGACTGGAAGGTGTGATAATTAAGTCTCCATGCAGATTGATACTTTCACCGGCATGATGACTACTACGAGCGGCAATGACGAATGTCCTCCTTTGGACGTTATTGACATCAAAACCTCTAGGGAATCTTTCGAATCCAACACTAGCTTTCAAAACGCACCTGACAAGACGACGGTGATTCGTGACTGTCTTGGATATGCCACTATTGATCAACGCCGCCAACAACAACAAAGCCAACCACTCTCCAAGTCGGACAAAACCGCAATTGATTTGTGGCAGCTGCGTCAATTGGCATTATCGCGCAGTGGACTTATCAATTCCCAATGGCGTGCCAAAGCGTGGCCTTTATTGATGGGCATCTCAACAGCACAATCTTCGGACGATGAAGTTGAAGAGGAGCAAGCAGTGGTCATTGACAACAATCAAGCCATGGAAGAGGATATTAATGCGGCCATTTCATGTTGGAATGTTCACTGTAATACTTCTGAAAAATCCACCACTAAAGAGTTGGAACAACAGGAAAATGATGATGAAGGGATTCCAGGTCTGGCGTTGTCATCCCCCTCTTTTACTAGTGCTCTTAGTAGTGGTGAGTCATTTCAAGATGAAGAAGACCATAGCAACGACAACCCAAACAAAAACGACGCCAGCGAGTTGGTAGATCCTGTTAAAATCTGTTCTATCAATGACCAACAAGTTCCAACAGAAAAATTATTGAAACAACTGCTCACACAAGTCTTCGTCAAGTCGCATTCCGCAAGGAAAGAACATACCCAGGAACTGGTTCATGTAGCTTTGCTCATCCAGACAAATCTTTGTTCATCATTGGCGTCCCGAGTCTTGGCACGAGTCTTCAAGTATCCATTATATGCGGCCTTCTTTTTGCCTGTTGAGGACCAAAACTTGTTGCGATCTATTTTGCAATCCAAGTTAGGAGTGACCTCAAATGGCAACCACCACAAGTTGTTCGCGTCCATAATGACACACAGCTCGACCTCAAAAACCACAATGATACGAGCTGCCAACCGTATTTTGGATGCGTGTATGGCAAGTCATCCACTCTTTTTGGTATACTTACAACTTGCTCTGTATGAAAATTTCAGTAAGAAAGATGGCATAATGGATCAGGTCGAAGATGCGATCACTCTGACCATCGCCTATATGTATGTACTCTCCGCCTCAACCTTCTTAAAATTCACATATGTTCCATTTCTCTACGGTGCATTTCTAAACCCCCTTTTCCTTTAATTCTAACAGGCAAGAGTGTCCTCCCGTCCAGCTCTTGGAAGCCTCCCAGATTGCACTTCCCGCCGCACCAGCTTGGACAGCGGCGGTAAGTGCGCCCTTGGATTGGGTGCACTTGCCCACACAGAAACATCAAACTGTGGAAGAAGAATCAGCACCTGTGGCGACTTCAGTCTTTACACAGCAGCAACAACAAGAAGTCCCGTTCAAGGATGATATGTCAGAAGCCAATTGGGAAAGTATGTCTGTTGCAGAATCAAAAGGTGCGACCATTGCTACCCAAGAAGTTCAAGGGGGGCAAGAGTATAATATCACCACGACGAAGAAAGTGTCCAATGAAAAGGCCAACATGTTTTATCAAGCTTATCCGTTGGCTATGATAGCAGCAGGATTGATAACAGACACCAACTTGAAGACCCAACCCACACCAGCTACTCAAAAGGCTTCGCTCTACGTTGCAACTACTTTGGTTTTGATGATGCATTTGGCACTCACAGGACAAATGGGGAAGGTTTTCTCTTCCCCCGCCTTCATGAAAAATCAATCCTCCGCGCTTTCAATTTCAAGTCGGACTGCAGTTCCTTCAGCTGTTGTAGAAATCTCAGCTTCCATGGCACCGAGCAGGTTGGTGTCAAATCCACAAAAAATGAAATCTCGACCCATGATTAACAACTCCTCCTCCTATAGAACGGAAGAATCTTCCACGCTTCCACTTCAAAGTCCGATTGCGCTTCCTTCGGCTGTTGTTGAAAGCAAGGCACCGAGCATGTTGATGTCCAATACACAAACGAAATCTCAATCCATGATCAGCAGCAATAATGCCGCCATCAAGTCCGCCATTGTCGTCAAAGAATCAGCAGTTGTTTCTCCCGCTTTAGAAGCTCGTCCATCAGCGGTTGGTGCATCTCAGCAACATCAGGCACTTGCCCCTCCTACACCTATCAGCAAGTCTACCATTCTTAAACCCGTTGTCCGACAGCTGAGAAAATTACAAAAGCTTTGGAAGAAGGTTGCATCTGTATTGTTCCGCCACCGTGGAAGTGAAAACTAATTTTGTTAAAATTAATACTTGTATTCCGAAATTTGCATACTACTTGTGTATCAATATATATAGCTCCGCACCTGATTATTGCAGCAGCCGACGATGACCGAGCTCAAAAAAGCTTGTGTTGGGAAGTTTGTTTTTCGTGAGCGCAAAAGCTAACCTTCCCCCCAAAACTAGCGGTGTCTTTTCGTAGAACATCATTACCAGGTTCCAAGCAGGAAAATAAGAAAATGTTCCGAAAGAAATTCAAAAGTAGGCGGCGTACCAAAATACGTGCTGTCGTCCCAACAACCAATAGAGTAGTAGTTATTAATAGTGTAGGTATTCCCGGCTGCGCTCGCAACAGTCGTTGACCAGCTATTGGTACTGATCATGTTGACTGTATTTTCAGCAAAAGCGTGCTCTCATCACTACGTAGTAAAGTCGCACTCTCCTGAGTAAATCTTGAGATGGCTGCTAATAAATTATATCACTTCACTCTTGAAAACCTCAGGAACTGTTTCGCAAGCTTGATAGCTACTATTACACACATAATTCGAGTGGTAGATAGTCGGAAAAGCGTGCAATGGGTTCGTGTGGGATGGTTCGTCGCATGTCTATTAAGGCCTGAGGCCTGACAAGAAGAGGTACCAGGTACGGTACGAGTGGTAGAAGAAGGGCAACGAAAATCTGTGAAAATGTCGTTCTTATTTTTGTAGCATGTGCACATGCCTGTACAGTAATTCTTTTAAGAAGTAAGTACAGTAACGGAGTTAGAAACATCGACAAGATCCAGAAGATGTTGCGTGTGGTAACGCCCGCTTCCGGAGTGTGCATAGCAGTTGATTGCTTGCCGAATTTGTAATCAAATATTTGTGACCAGTATTGAATTACTATTATTGACGCTGAGACTTGTGTCTAATAGAAACCGCAGAAACAATGTGACCATTCTAAAAGGAGCAGCAAAGATGAATTTAAATCTACAATTTCGCGGGTAATGAAATATTTAGGCATATTCACTCTTCATGATGAAGGCTTCCATAAAGCTTGAAAATCCGATTTGTATTAAATACCAAATGAACACACGTGAAAATGCCCAGGTGCACAAAATCGTTCGTGCGAATACGAATGCAAAATCTCGCAGCGTTAATTTTCGAGACGGAGTCCCCCAACTAAGAAAGTACTGTATTGAGTAAGGCGGAAACATCCAGCACCGCGGCTCTGCACAAAGGATGAGAAATAAATTAAGTTTTACGAATAAAAGAGGACAATAACTTTTTTTGGAGTATACAAGATTAATATAACCATCCTCTTGCGTCTAATAGATCAACGATGACAGACATGAAAATTCACTTTGAAGAACCTCCCATAGTCGGCTGCAAAACTGCAAACCTGACGCAGCTCGCCAAATGCAAAGAGGACGGGAAATTATTGTACGATGTTGACTGCGCTTGTCGTAAAGTCTGTGCAGGAGTGTTTGTCTTATTAGATAACGATTATCTCACTGTCTCTCCCATCTCTCTGTAATGTTTGAATCCCCGCAGTACCCGGCAACTGTCCTTGCCACCCGATATGGAAGAATCAGTTATTGCAGACAGTGCCGCTAGCTGCAATAGTAATCGGGATAATGATGAGGTTTCCTTGGCTTCGGATGCATCTCGGCATACGATATACATTGTGAACTCATTCCTGAAATACGAAGCAACGACAGCAGCTGCTACGGCGGCAGCGGAACCTGGCGAAGATGAATTTTCTATCGAGGAATGTGCGGATACAAAATCATTCCTGTCCTTGAGGTTCACGTACTTGATAGTTACTCTAGTCATCATGTTGGCTGATGGTCTGCAAGGTACGGCCAATGTCGATTTTTTGCGGCGTGCGTTCTTATTTAATTGTTCATCTTTAACCTTATTCAAATCAAATCCAACAATACAGGAACACACCTATATGTCTTATACGAAGGATACGGCTTTACTGTGGCCAACCTTTACTGTCTGGGCTTTGTAACGGGAGGATTGGCTTCTCCTATCACGGGTCCTCTGGTAGATAAACTGGGCCGCAAGAAGTCTGCTATTCTCTACTGTGTTTTAGAGATTATTATTAATCGCTTGGAACAGTATCCAGTATTGGCGGGTCTCATCATTAGTCGAATGGTCGGAGGGATTACGACCAATCTCTTGTCCACTGTCTTTGATACTTGGCTCGACACGGAATACCGTCGACGTGGAATCCGCAAAGAGGGGGGATACGAAATAATTATGCGGGATTCTGTGATTGTCAGCAATCTGGCTGCCATTGGATCTGGGTATCTGGCACACACGCTGGCCGAAGCCTACGGTCCCAAGGGACCCTTTGAAGGTGCCGTCACGTGCACATCGATCGCCCTCATTGTCATTATGTTTATGTGGTCCGAGAACTACGGTTGCGGCGAAGACGAAGTCAAGAGCGTGACGCAGTACATGCGCGAGACCCTTACTGCCTTTCAGTTGGACAGTCGAGTCTTGAAATTGGGAATCATTCAGGGCATGACGTGTGGATCCATCCAGATCTTTATCTTTCTTTGGTCACCTGCGCTCCGGCATTTCGCGGTCAGTGCTCCTGTCGGATCTTTCGGACTAGATCACGCCGGTGAGCCTGCCTACGGTCTTATCTTTGGCGGATTTATGGCCGCTGGTGTCCTCGGCGGACTGACGGCTCCAACTATTCGACGATTTGCAACTTCCATGATGAGCCCTGCTGCGTCCAATGATGGCGAGCAGACAAACGAAGACAGACCTCAAAGAGTAGAAGTCCTGACGTCGCTTTGCTATTTGGCATCGGCTGGACTCCTCTTACTGCCCTGCTTGTTGGACGGAGAAGGCAAACACTCGTTCTCCATCTGCCTCGCTGCTTTTCTGTTCTACGAATACATTGTTGGTCTATACCTTCCTTGGGAGGGTGTTTTGCGGTCCATTTATTTTCCCGCAGAAGGTCGATGCTCTATTTTGACTCTGCCTCGGATCATTGTCAATGTGGCAGTTTCTGGCGGAGTAGTCCTGACCAACTACATGACGATGAGATCCGCTTTCTCCTCCATTGTTGTCCTGTTGTTGTTGGCTGTTGGACTGCAGTGGTCGCTGCGAGACTCTGCTGACAAGAAATCTACTGAGAAGGGTACAGGTGCAGGTGCCCCGGAGCTTACAAGGGCATCGTTCTTTTGCACTACTACTGACTGTGATGACTGCAGTGTGGCTACCGAAAACACCGCCATCATTGATTCCTTGTCGTCTCTAGACAAGATCAAGAGAGAATAAACCGTGGATGCACACATATATATCTCAGTCCTTCCAATCGGGCTTATGGGGAAAATAGCCAATCTGGTGGCTTATCTTTTTACGAATGAATATTGGATATTTCTATTTTTACATCCATAATGTTGCAAATAATGGACAGTAGCTACAACAATGTTGATATCTTTGCCTCTGAAACAGTAGCAAGGTTAAGGTATTGTTAGGAATTCACATACTCACGAAGAGTAGACTTTAATATTCTAATTGCACAGTCGGTTTGCCGGAACTGCTGCCTGTTTTGTTGTCCTTGTAAATTCGAACGCGAGATTGATGAGCCGCTCGTAAGTGTGCCTTGCTTTTGGGGATTTTACAAAGGTTCGCCATACCACTAGCATCGCACTCCCGACAGGGCAGAGTCGAAAAGACTACATTTTGTCCCGGCAACACTTCAAAACCTAGTCGAAAGGCAGTTGCTGCACGGGGCCACAACTTTTCGAGCGCCTCGAGTTCGTCGTGGGCCAAGATTTCTACACAACAATAATTTTCACGATCGAGTTGTTTTCCCAGGTCCAGTGACGACCGATGTCCCTGTTCTTCTACTGCAGCAATGGCCTCATTCTGAGCTTCTCTTTGTCTTTGTTCGCGTTCCAATGTCATCATGGCTCGCTGCTGTTGAGCAACTTGGGCAGGTGACAATCCTAGCACAGCAGGTAAGGCCATTTCTTCCATGGAAGGAGAAGAAGGACTCAAACCTACTACCGATCTTCGGGCAACGGACGGTGAAGCCAACAGCTCGTTCACGGAATCATCCGTGTTGTTGTTACTTTCGTTGAGGGCTTTATTAGTGCACCACAATTGAGGTGCTTCACCGTAAAGGTACGATTCGAGATGTGGTGGAAGAAGCGGCAATCGATGAAACGAGCACAACTAGCAGTATTGCCCAGAAAAGAATTGTGTGTTAGAGCAAATTGTTCGACTTTAACAGCAACAACAAGAATAAAGCACACAACGTTGTTCAGAGCAAAATGTTGGGTGTCGGCAACGTACCAGGGATGATGCATCCGGTGGACATAGTTGACCACCTTCACCCGTCTTCATATATTTTCTCCAGGCATGACACCAGGCTCTGGGAATTGCATAATAGGTTCCTGGAATTAGGGGACACATTCCTTCTTGTCGTGTTGCTGCTACTGCTGCTGAAGAAGACGACGCACTAGTTGCAACAAAAGCTGCGTTCATGGTTTCAGATGCTTCATCCTTATCGTCATTGCTATCCAATTGTGTTGTTGTTGTTGTTGTTGTTGATGATGATGATGACGATATTAAGCAGTGCATAGGAACTCCTCGTGTTCGTGTATAAAATCGTCGCAATACGGCTTGTGCCAATGGTGCCTTTCGTTCATCTCGTTCCTTGTTCTTTTGTAATTGTTCTTGTCGTTTCGTGGCATTAATTTGTAGCAAACACTGTACGCATTCACCTTGCGATACCTCGAGAGGTATACTTTCGGGATACAACTTCTTGAGACATTTCCATGCCTGCTTGTCCAACAATTTACGTCGCGCCCGTGCTGATTTTCGATTGCTGCACAATTGTAATTGATCATGACAACACACAATATCACTGTTCACATTGGGACCCGGTGGTGGTATTATCATACTACTACCGTTGCTGTTGCTATTGCTGGCATCACTGTATTTGCGTCGGCTCAATCGCTGTTGTTTTTTGGAAATCTTCTTTTGTTGTTGTCGACGAGTGTTCTTACTGGTGGCTGCTGCTGCCAATAGTTGTTGTTGTTGTTGTTGTTGCTGTGCAGCAGCATACTGTTGCTGACGTTCTTGTTGCCATTCGAGCCACTTGAGAGCAGTCTTGCACCACGACTTACTCACGTAATATCCACCACTACCACCACCACCACCGCATGCCGACGACGCCGAATAGCCGTCATCATCATCATCATTAGCAGCAGGAGCATCATCATCAGGATGATTCCAGGCTACTGCGGGTACAGGTTCTGGACGAGATAGGACTCGTGCCACCACCAAGAGTTCCATATTGCGCAAATGTTCAAACGTAAAGAGAATGCTGCAATCACTACTGTCAGCAGCAGTAGCAGGTGCAGTACTGCTAGCAAGACTTGTAGTAGTAGGTGTGGAAGGGGTTTGAGTTGAAACCACATTATTCTTTTTATTTCCCTTTCGTCGACCACCATTGTTTCCATCTTTGTTATGAATCTTGATAGTAGAAGGAGGAGTTGTAGTTGCAGTTGCAGCATCTGCAGCAGCAGTTGTAGTACTGTTGTTGTTGTTGTTCATCACCATCATCGTTGTTGTTGTTGTTGTGTTTGTCATGACGGGTTGCTGTTCAAATCCTTTGGTCAATTCGTAGGGGTAGACACGTTCGGCAGCATGAACGACACAGGCATGAACCAATATTGGATCACGATAATAACGACATGTTTGATGAACGCTTGCTAAATCGTACGCACGTAAATAGGTTAAAATGTTCACCTGAAGTTCACGTGGAAATTCACAAATGTTCGTCGTACTGGTAGCGGGAGAAGATGACGAAGATTCTACTGCTTCCACCTCATCATCACCACCACCATCATCATCATCATCACCTGGAGTCATGCACATGCACCTAGTGCTATTAATTTCTTCTCGTTTTTGATGTTTGGACAAAGACTTGCTTACCGGTGGAAGAAGAGGTTGCAAGGACGAAGATGTGTCGAGAAGACGATTCTTTTCCATTTTCTCCTCCTCCTTGTTCTCTTCCACCAAAAGGTTGGATCCTTCCAGGCTTCTTTCCGGAGCAGTTGACTGGCATGATACCGACGGCATTTTCTTTCGTTATATTATGACTCGTATAGCCTATTCAATTGGAGAAATGGTAGCACAGCACACCACGTTGTCTTATACTGTAGAGTGCCTGGTACTTAGCTATGATGTGAGGAGTGAGGAGTCAGGAGAGCTTTGTGAGAATTCTCTGTTTCTTCAACAGTTCAAAGTTCAAAACAAAAAATAAACACAAGATCGCTTGAATTCGATCCAACAGTCAGATTTGGATAGAGGTGTCGGTGTTTGTTTTTGATTGCTTAAAATAAAATTTCTGATGTCGTCATCAGTATGCAGATGAATCAAAACTAATAGGATTATTATTGTATTCCAACAATATAATATAGATATTGCAAGGAGAATTTGGAATACCTAATTTCTAAAGGTGCGCGTCTCATTTGAAGCAAAATTCTGCGAATCTTTTGAAAGTGTGATTGTGTAAGCCCAGGAGGAACTGTAGTGATGTGGATGTTCTTTTTTGGAGAATCGAATCTATCGCAGCAAACTCTCTCAGAGGTCTTCATTATTATTTTATTCGTCGTGGTAGTCTACTATCCTAGTGTATCCATATCACTGCTAGTACTAGTCTAGTCTACTCATTTCAAAATCTCTCCACTATTACAACTAGCTAGTAGTAGTAGCAGTAGTAGTAGTAGTAGTAG
>Ga0100380_10004966_pt1 | contig 13819 bp, 11 predicted proteins | sample CryGeymeta201504_FD_80417 | JGI IMG/M metagenome (GOLD analysis project Ga0100380, IMG submission 80417) | Groundwater microbial communities from Crystal Geyser aquifers in Utah, USA - Crystal Geyser metaG 2015-04 | ecosystem: Environmental > Aquatic > Deep subsurface > Groundwater | place... | reverse complement strand
TCAAAATTTGGGGCTCGCTCCGAATTAGGTCTAAGACTTTAATCAAAAAGTTAGTGACTGCCTAGACTAAATATTTTTGACCAAATTATCAGGTTATGGGTTTATACCAAATAGTTAGTCTTATGGTTTAGTCTGAAGAAGTTAGTGGATGCTCTAATAGGACCAGGTACCTGGTACCTCGGTGAATCTTTAAGGTTCAAATAAGAGCAAGTCTGCTACCTTTTGGTATGATCTTTTTCAATGCTGACATGTCGAACCGCAACCATCGCACATTTATTTATTTAATTTATTTTTTCCACTTCTCTCACATCGGCATTTTCAATTTTCAACTTGCACTCTATAAACTATAAACGCTTGCTTGTTGTACTTCTTCTCTATTTCAATCTAAAAATCATACTTTACATCATAATATTGGAGAAGATTGTTTGAAAGCGTAATAATCATGGCTACTGAGATTGACGTTTTTGCTATTGCTTCCTTCCTACTCCTTGGTATTGAACGCGTCCTGTATGGTTATTGGTTCATCTATCCCGAAAGTTTCAAAAGCGAGCTTCGGAAAGGTACTTTTGGTAAATCCATGAAAAAAGAACCTCTATTTTGGAAAAGTGCCATGTCAATGGGAATGTATGTGAAGGTGTTTCAATTCTCTGTTGTGGCGTATGATATCATTGTCCGATCCACCGTACTGGAAGACTTTATGATATCTAGAAAATTTGCATTAGGCTGTATTATGATGGGAATTGGACAAGGACTGAATATGGCAGCCTTTAAAGCTTTGGGTGGCATTGGAATTTATTATGGCCATGAATTTGGCTACGATGTGAAATTCGTCAAGAACTTTCCGTACAATGTGACTTGGATAGCTGATCCTCAATATTGGGGTGTGGTCATTTTTATTTGGGGTATCTATTACGCTCTTAATGTGCAAGATTATACCATACCGATCTGTGAAACATTTTGGTATCTCATGTCGATGAAGGTGTTTGAACATGAGCGAGGGAAAAAGTTGGCTCATAGGCTGCTTGGTCCTGACGTCAAATTTGTCAAGGTGTAACCCCCTACGAATAATCGAATAATTTCAAAATTCAAGAGGCTCTTTTAACAGGTTTTCGAAAGTTTGAAAAATATGTCTCTTAGCCCAGCATTTTCATGCAAAACCGGTTTGTGATCATGAAGGTGAATGCGTAACTTTCGCGTTCCAAGCACCTTGAGTTTCTGAGCTATGGTAATGGAGCAGGTAGCATGTTTGACTTTTATGCTTGACAAATCGAAACTGCGAGCCGACAAGCTGGAGCAGGTCCAAAGCCTGCTCGGTTGCTTCCGTCTCGCCAAGTCGGACCGTTTGCATATAATCTAAAAAAAACTGCAATGAAGAGCTCCTGCGAGCTGTACAGCTTTACAACATGTTGGAACTGCACAGCTTTAAAACAAGTAAATACATATGCTCTCGCACGGGCACATGCACAGCTCAAGCTCGCTAGCTGGAGTAGCAAGGACTAAGACGAGCATGTAACACGAATTAAGAAATAAATAATATAGAAACTGTCTACTATTCATGAAAGAGAGAGTTGTCGCAAACCCAAATGCTTGCAAAGTGTTTGGGGCGCTTCTTTCTATGTACGTTCTTTGTATGAGCGGTAGACTGCCGTCGCGAGATGTCAATCAAGGAATAACCATCAGGGAGTACCGATTCTAGAAGCAAGTCCTTCAGCTTGCTAAGGGCTCTTGTCAAAGGGTACAAACTGACTCGATGACAAGGCAGCAATTCCAAAGCACCAGGGGTGTCTCTCCTCGTTACTTGTTTCGTCGCATATTGTTTCCATAATCCAGTCTCTATGGTAAGTGATGGAAACATAGACACCAGGATACTCTTTTCGGCCGCATCCAACGCCCCAGCTGACGACTCCTACCAAAATTGGTACCCTGGCAATCCAGCCGTCACTATTCGAGGTTGTCTTGTAATGTATCATTCCGGATCCACTATCACTGCAATGATGAAAATCAAAATGATTGAAATGTGTTAGTTCTGGGAAATGAGGGAGTTCTATCACGGTACAGAAACGGCGATCTCACCCTTGACAAGCATCCTTGTTTCCATTGACGGTGTCACCAGCACATATCATGTCGCCTGCAAGACGATTACGATAGAACTTTTGACAGTCTTCATGCGAGATAAAAGGCACGCCCACTTCCCGCAAGACCGGCGCGGTTCCTTGAGCGGTTTCGTAAGTGCGCCCAAATCCAAGCACTTGCATATTAAGCAGAGAATCAGGTTGGTTGCTGTTGCTACCGCGTGATTGTATGCCTATATCCTCGTTTCGCGCCAAAAAGGCGGGTGGAAAATTCGCTGGATCGGTGCACGTCTTCATTTTGATCACAAGTAGATCACTTCCCTTACTAGCTGTGTCGTATCCAGGATGTATTTCTGTCCATTCAACTTCAGAAAAATGGAAGCTGTTTCCTCCGTTACCTTTCTCGAAGGGTTTATGCGCATTCACGAAAATACCTTGTATAGGGTAACCGGGTAGCCAGGCACAATGAGCGGCGGAGACAACATGGCAATCGGAAACAAGTGTAGCCCCACAGCCATTGTATAACCAGCCGTAAGACTCATGCGAGATGAGTGTCAAAACATAAAAGGGGTGGGCCAAAGTCTCGATCCCCCCCACAATCCGAGCCGTTGGTTGTACGAGTTGATCAAAACCTTCAATGACAACGGGGCGACCAAGGAACGGAGCATGTCGCGTTGGTAATTCGTTGCTCTGTTCAGGAAGAGTAGTGTTGAAGGACGGTTCTAACAGATCGAGAAGAAAATCAGAATCTTCTTGAGCCCCAGGAGGCTCTGACGGTGGCTCCTGGCGAAGGTATCGCTGGTGTTCGGCTTGTGTCAGTACTGCATTGATCGTCAATGCTGCTTGCACGGCCAAGAAAAGCACTTTGATTGACAGTCTTCCGTGATGTTGTCGCTTGTGGGGCGCCATTGTCGAATTATGATGCGAAGCCACTCTGGATGCATTCGTGCAAATGGTACTTGAGGTCCGAGGTGAATAAAAAGTACTGTAATTATTGATTCTATTTGCCCTCGGATCTTGGCTTGGCTGTAAATTATGTTGTGAAACGTTCGATAATGGTCAAAACAAGGAGAAAAATGAGACTCTCGGCAAGCCAGCCATCAGAGTATGACCTTCTATTTAATAGTTGACGTCGAAACGTGGAGTGTTGGGCATGCCACGATCCTAAAAAAATTGCCTTGCCAATGCGTAAGCTAAAAGCAGTACCTATGATAGAATCGAATGATCCAGTGAATACGAGATGAGCCGTGTGGAGACATATACGCATTGCATGCCTTTGCATTTTCTTCTATTGTTTAATGGGGGCATAAGAACTATTGATAATACTTTCAATGTGTAAGATGACATGAATATGATTTATGATAATATTATAATATTATTATCAAGACTGGCGCGCCTGAGATACACGTGCGATCCTCCAATGGTAGGTCTAGTAGTAGTAGTACTAGTAGTATAGTACACACTACTGTATGCTGTTGTGATATTATATTCATTTTAGGTCGCCGAGATTCGCAACTGTGATGAGTGTACAGTTTTATTTCAGTGTTTTCATCAACGCAGCTTCAGCTGCTGAGCTATCTATTGTGCAGCTTAGCGACGCCGAGATTCACTACCATCCCAAAATTTCTTGGATTGAAAGTAGAGGAGACGTCTCTATTTTTTTATATACTGTGCTTCCCGTATGAATCACCATTTAAGAGGTCGTGTCACAGTCCAGAATATCCTCGAGAAAATCTGATGTCAGTGCCTCGACAAAAGGTTTTCCACCCGAATTCAATTTGGCGTAAAGCTCCGACTTGGAATTGGCAATCAGCATGGTATGTCCAAAAGGAATGCTCCACCTCTTGTCCACAATATTTTGACTTGCCAATGAGGATTTTAAATCATGAGAGGACCACGATTCTTTGACTTTGAATTCACTGCTATTCTCGTCGCTTCGGAATGGTACAGGTACTGAAAATAGCTTATCGCGAACATCGCAAAATACTTTAGTCCATCCACACGCATCAAGTGTTCGTGCAATGGTCGACGCAGGAATGTGTCCTTTTGTAATTTTGGTACTTTGGTCGGATGATAACGACGAAGAGGAATCTTCGGTCGAGGAAGCCAATGCCGATTTCGCCTCGGTCACCGACTTTAAGATTGTTTCGTCGCGGGGAGTTGTAACTGTCAACAAAAACGGCGGCTTGGATTCTTGAGTGTAATGAGGAGATTCCGTATCCGCTAGAAACGCTGCTGTCGCAGTAGGAACTTGCAAATCAGTTCCAAAGGCATTCGCGTAGGCAATTCGTTTTCGGAACTGCTTCAGGGGTTCAATATATTTGATATCTGTGGCCAAATCTTCTATAACTTGGTTTAAGCCAAAGAGATCTTGTCCTGTAGGTTGCAGAGCTAGTCCAATGCCAGTTTCGGCGAATCTTGGCAGACGAACGTAAGTCTGGCCTCGCTTCCCGAGATGGGGTGTGGCAGTTGTGCAGAAGACGTTCGGTATTAATTTCTTTCCATTTGGCAGCTCCCATTCCAGCTCGGCCAGGGCGGCACGAGCATACAGCCCCCCAAGCGAGTTCCCAATAAAGGAAATGGATATTTCCACATCTTTCCGAATGTAAGCCTCAGAATCTACCAATAATTCCTTAATTAAATCATTGACTTCCTTGGCCACTCTGCTCCCACCTGCAAGGACCCCATCGGTCGTTTTGTTTTCGTTGCACGTAACACTATGCATAAGAATGGATGTGTCATCTGGAATATTGTGTGCGGAGACAGGTGCACTAGATTCTTCTTCTTCTTCGCTGCTGACGATGCTACTGACATCATCGGCATCTGTCCTTTCATTGGTCCTCGGGAAGCTGTTTTCTCTATGGATAGGCAGTCCTTTCGCTTGGCGAATCTGTGCATCCAACGATCGTTGTATCGCGAGCATTTCGCTAGGAGACCCGAGCCAACCATGTATTAATACACACAGATGGATTTGTTGCGTCGCAGGAGGAATCTCCAAGCGCTTGGTGTCGGCCAAAGCGGAAACCGAGGAGGACAGGGAGAGTGAAGGAGTCTGGTGCAACAGGAGTGCCATAGTAGGATAAATAAACAAGGCAGAGATTAAAAACAGAAAGACAAATAATGCCATTGATAACTTATCCAAGGCCACGATTTGTTCCAATATCGAGAACATGTATGTACTCAGAGTAGTAGTAGGGAAAAGGTACAGGGAGGAAGATTCTTCGGAAACTTGAGCAAGAATGTATTTTTGTTAAGTTTCAACGGAACAGTAAGGATGAAATTTTGAGCGGCAGTAGACTCTTAGGCGTGGTGGACGTAATATGCTTGATTCATCCCTTCTTCGTCAAAATGACGAGTGTCATTGAGTCGCGAATGTTGTGGACTCAACTCGACTCCGTCAAATCTTTCAAAATTATTATTTTAGGGCCATTTTCGAATCAAATAAAAGTAGTGGCAAATTACCCCCTACTAGCTTCTCTCTAGTAGTATCGCAGTAGCTCTAGAAGTAGTTACAGGATATACAGGGCGAGTTTCACTTCATTTGGCTCGTTTTGCCAGAACTGCTTGACCTACCTTGCTTTTTGTTTCGCGCCCCAGCACTCCGCAAATGAACTGACTTGCGTCGACCAATTTTTCCAGATCAATACCTGTGCTTAGACCTAGTCCTTGCCTGCAAAATGAAGTAAATTTTGTGTAAAAGAGTATCTGTGAGGTATTGCGCCTCACTGCGCAAGACACGCCCGCCGATGCTACTTTTTGAAGGCCAAGGTAGAACTTACATCATGTAGACAACTTCTTCCGTGGCGACATTTCCAGAGGCCCCTTTAGCATATGGACATCCTCCCAGTCCTGCTACTGAGGAATCAACCACTGTGATGCCGTGTTCCAGTGCCACCAAAATGTTGGCAATCGCCATACCGTACGTATCGTGAAAATGGACGGCAAGTTTATCGGTGTTTACGACAGCCTGAACAGCTTCTAGCATTGCTTTGGTACTCGCTGGTGTCCCGATCCCAATCGTATCTCCCAATGAAACTTCATGACATCCTAACTCCAGGAGCTTTTCGGTAACCATGACGACCTGGGAGGAATCTACGGTACCTTGATATGGACATCCCTGTATTGTTTGTTGTTATTGTTATTGTTGGTGTTGGTTGTGTTGGTGATGATGGGGGGGGTGGTGGTGGTGGTGGTGGTGGTGGTGAAGGAGGAGGATGTGAGTTTTTCAGCAATGAATAGGTCTACTGCCCTCGCCAAACATAAAAACGATTTGCACACGAAAAAATAGACAAACGTACTAGAACACACGAAACGTATCCTCGTACAGGAATCTTATATTCTTTGGCTTGCAATACCACTTCCGCAAATCGTTCCATTGATTCATCAATGCTGCAATTGATATTTCGTTGCGAAAAGGTTTCACTGGCCGAACCAAAAATAGCAACTTCATCGGCTCCAGCCCGAAACGCCAATTCCAATCCTTGTATGTTTGGAGTAAGACAGGATAAGACGACAGGTCGTGCATGCTGTTGTTGTTGTTGTTGTTGTTGTTGTTGCTGCTGCTGCTGCTGCTGCTGCTGCTGCTGCTGCTGCTGCTGCTGCTGCTGCTGCTGCTGCTGCTGCTGCTGCTGCTGCTGCTGCTGCTGCTGCTGCTGCTGTTTCCAATCTCGCAAACCTTCCATGACTTGCTGGGAATTGGCCATATTGGGAACCCATTTCTTGGAAACAAAGGCACCCGCCTCGATGAATCCACAACCTGCATTTGCCAGCATTTGAATCAACCGAATTTTGTCATTCACAGATACCATTTGAGGTTCATTCTGTAGTCCATCTCTGGGTCCTACTTCGACAATTTTAATATCACAATTCTGCCTTGCCTTTTCAAATAGTAGTGGTGTTCTACTACTAGTAGTAGTAGTAGTAGTAGTAGTATTTGATGCTGCTGATGATGATGATGATATTGGCAACGGCGACGATGACAATGACATTTGCTGAATTCCCATACGAATGGTGGCGTATTTTTGGGATCGAACGATTCGAGTGGATTGTTTGGACAGACCTATGGTGACACCGTAGGAGGATGTTATTCTCCACATTTGAAATTTGAAACAATGCTAGACTACTGCATGTATTATTCTGTTGTGGCAAAAGGCACACAAAAAAAGAGAATAGAATGGAAGGACTTTGAATACAGTACTAGTATGGTACTATCCCAACAATAGGAAATGACAGGAGGAAGAAACTTTGTTCTTCAAGTTACTACAGATGACTTTCGTTTGTTGGATAACACAGTTTTTATTATTTATTTCAGACTCCAGTAGTTTCGGTGTTGTGATTCTTTATTTTTTGTGATGCTTGTATTCTGATTTCTCATTATTAATTATTTTTTGATTCTGGAAGTGGAAGACATCGTGATTAAAATCTTGGTGACGAGAAGATTCTCTGTTTGAGATAAGGATAAAAAAGAAATCACTATATTAGTATTTAGAGTTAAAGGTATTTAACGATTCGCATCCACTCGTTTTTCATCTCCAAACTCTTGAATCACCATCGATCACCAGCAGTTCTTCCGCCAATCAACCAAGCGAACTGCAAAAACGAACATGATGATGATGTGATACCCTAGCTAGCTACTGTACTAGCTAGGTCTATCTAGTCTACTCACCTCTCCTACCTGCACGAGACTTCTATTTTCGCACAAAAGAAGACAAGCAAATTCAAGGAATCGTACTCAAAAAAATATAACGTCTTCTACTCCAAAGCATCAACTCACTGACCAACTAACTTATTTCGATCACGCGCCAAGTTTTGATAGTATTATTTGGAAGGAAGATTCCTCTTGCTTTTATTGGTATTCATTATCGTTTTGCCAGCCAACCAACCAACCATCCAGCAGCCAGCTCACTTGTGGATTATTAGTATTCCATTGGACACCAGCCCGATCATACCACAAAACAGGGAGTAACAAAACAAGAAAGCCATAAACACACACACACACACACAAGCACGACTCCAGACTAAAGTTTGAGCAGGGGGGAGAAGAAGAAAAAATGTCTCAACAAAGATTTGATTACGATGATGAGATTTTGTCATCTTGTGCTCAATCACGTTTGTCCGCCATGGTGGCGAAGGAAATGTTAAAGCACGAGATCGAGGATGTGGAGTTTCGAACCTTCCTTGCAGAAACTGCTACTGCTAATAAAACCAGCAATAATAATAATAATGGTGATGATGACGATGCATGCTTTTTGCTGCATCAACAACACGCCAAACACTATCATCGGCTTCTACCGGATGAAACCAACAAGATCCAGTCAAAAGAAGAAGAAATACTTGGTCATGAAGACAAGAGTGGCAGTGATAATGATGCCGCATATTACCATTATGATTATGAGCTGAAGATGAACGACAGAGTCACACGGTTTTTGCAATCGGTCTTGCACGTCCACTACCACAATTCACAAGCCCAACATCATCGTCACGTGCTTCATCGTGTGACTTTGAATCAATTTGCTGATCAAGACGCCACACCGTTATTTGTCTCTCTCCTGCAACAGCAACAGCAACACTCTTCATCAGCAATAAACAGTTTACCAGGAGAGGATCTAGTAGTAGACATGAAAAAAGACGTTTGGAATACCATGTTCGACTATCATGCCCTGGACGATGAATGGATCTTAGATACAGACCTGTTTGAAATATCACCCACTACCATCCTCCTCGATGCATCGGCCAACCTTACCATTGGTCATGGTGGCACACATTATTTAAATCACAAGCATTGGAAAGTCAAGAACAAGCGGGTTCAAGACGCCACTTCGGACAATGTTAGAATTTCAAGACAACAAAAGGATTCCTACTTTGCGGTACCGATTGTGGACGATCCAAAGTTTGATGGTGCTTTGCTCAAGGTCAAGCCACGACGGAAGGTAGAGCAAGATTTGGAAGACCCACAAATTCGTGGAAAGGACAAATTTGGAAAATATTTGAATTGGGCCACAAAAAAAAATCCAGATGGAGTTGCGATTGTTAAAGATGCATTTGATCAGGTACGTTTTTGCAGGTGTTGGGGAAGTTTTGAAAGATATGGTGAGTCGGGAGGCCTACTGGCTAGGTACTCGGATGCTTACACTGACACTACTTAATTTTGTTTATTGCCTGGCAGGGAGAGTGTGGTTCTTGTTGGGCGTTTGCCGCAGCGGGATCGTTGGAAGCCAGTGTTTCGAGACGTCAAGCTCATGATGCCTACACAGAATACCTGGAAAGGGCCACGCTCCGAAGAGAGAAAAGAAGTATACGAGAGATCCATCAGGAGGCTGTCCAGTTCGCCAAGAATGTCGAACAAGCGGCGTTCCGAATGTCCAATCTTTCCATTCAAGAATTGATTGACTGTGATACCGCAGCGGATCAGGGATGCGTTGGCGGAAATCCACTCTTGGCCTTTTATTTCATACACCATTATGGTCTCACAAGCTGGAGTCACTATCCCTACGCGGGCTACAAAGATACATGTCACAAGAATCTAGTGAATAGGCCTGTTGCGAAAGTAAGGGCCTGGGGAGTTATCGCTCCCAATTTTGAGAACCATATAGAATTGGTCTTACGGCATGTTGGTCCTGTTGCTGTGGGCATCAATGGTGCAGAGCGATCATTTTTGGGTTACCAAGATGGAATTTTCGACAGACCAAATTGTCAACAGGGAGCCAATCATGCCTTGTTGATTGTTGGTTACGGCGAAGAAGAGACAGATTACGGTGAAGTTGTCAAGTATTGGATTGCCCGAAACTCGTGGGGTCTCGGTTGGGGAATAAATGGCTACGTAAAAATTCGTCGTGGGGACGGACTGAAGGGCACACCGGGTGTTTGCGGGCTTGCCAGAAGTCCCAGTGTGGCTCTCGGAGGGTTGATGCTGCAAGATCGCCACCGATTACAGCCATATCATGATCCGAGGCCAACACCGCCGGGATCACAACCGCTCAGTCGCGAAGAGTCCGGTAGTGTTTGCTTCCGATTAGGCATTGACTCGTGCAGCAGTTTTTTGGAGTAAGAGAACATTTGTTTGTCGCTTCATTTACTTGCTGCTTTGCTACTTGCTTCACTCACACCGATGCTCTCTCTTCGTCTTTTTTCAGAAGTTTTGAGAACCACAAAGCCCTGGTGCTGGGATTGACCGGAATTTTCTTTGCGACTTTATTAGTTGTGTGGCCACTCACCTATCAATGCAGGCGACGAAGACAATGGAGACGTGCTCGTCGACAAAGACTGGAACAGGAAAATATTATTTGTGAGAATGCTGTGAATGGCAGCGCAAACGGTGAAGATCCATCACCGCCAACTGAAGTAGATCCTTTGCTGGGTCAAAGCAAAGCTACTGTCTATGCTTCGTGACAGGAGTAGATAATATATTCCACAAAGAATGACATGAATACAGTATTTGATAGGATCCTAACAAACTCTGACTAGCTAGCGATGACTGGCGATGTCAAGAACGGAATAAGTTTTCATGTATTACAGTATATATTAATGTATTGATACTTTGTTTCATTTATACTGTACATGTATGCATTGATATGTATATGTATATATGTATGTTTGTTTGAGAATCATAAATAGAGGCAAATAATCATGTTGGTGCCATCCCTGCATTCCTACTTGTTTGATCACATGGCAGGTGCTGTCGCCGTTGTCAACCGAGCTTATTGCTGGTGCAAGGCGGCTGCTCTCAGCATGAGATCAGTTTTGTTCGCAGTATTAGGAGGTGCCTGTGATGCAGCGGTACGTTGTGCCAAGGCCGCTTGCAAGAGCGCAAGTTGTGCACCCGGACCAGAAGGAGCCGGTGCAGCTCCACAGCCCGCCAAGAGTAGAGCCAATTGCTGTTGCAAAGAAGAAGCCTGTGCAGCAGTTGGTTGACCAAAGCTGTTGCCCCCAAGACCGGCCAACGCTCCCAAGTTACCCCCACCCAAGCCACCCGAGGCCATGAGCAGTCGAGCCGCAAAGAGAGGATCTGTGGCGGGAGCAGGTGCCGGTATTGCTGGTGCAGGATTAGGAGCACTTGTGTTGGCGGCAGTTTGGTTACTGCTGAGTCCATTAAGAATCTGGGCCGCAGCAGTAGCCGAAGATGGAGCTGCTGCACCAGCCGACGAGGTTTCGGCATTACTGCTGCTACCATCTGAGCTGGACGATACTGCGGCTGGAGCATCTGTGGTAGGTACCGGTGGAACACCCGTCATCGGTGGAGCTAGTCCTCCCTGTTTGCGTAAGAGCTGGTTCTCCAGCATGGCAGTTTCCAGCTTAGCTCTGAGCTGATTTACATTGGTTCGTAAGTCTGCATTATCTTTGGATAAACTGGCTACTGTCTTTTGCAAGTCTTCAATTAGAATCTTTCGACGTTGACGAGACTGAAAGGCCGATCGACGGTTCGCCGCACGACGCTCCGCCTTGCGATCCTCCGAATCCTCCGGTACCTCTTTGCGCTTTGTACCCTTGTCAGTACTGCTGCTGCTGCTACTGTTTTCGTAGCCACTACTGTTACCACTGCTACTGGTGGACTCAGTAGGACTGGTGGACTCAGTAGGACTGGTGGAGTCGGTTTTTGAATCGGCGGGACTCTCCGTCCCGTCTCCGTTAAACGAGGACCCACTACTATTCATCAGCTTTTCTTCATCGGCAGTGTTCATCTTTTTTCTTTTATGCTTTATGAGGTGTGATTGATGCACAACAAGTCAGTGCGCGCCTGGAGGTATGATGATGGTCAATGATGCTGATGCAAGTTAATGCTGTTTGCTTTCTCTGCTACTAGCTAGCGTATGGTTATGTTCGTGGAAGAGGAGGAGTCTACAGTACTGGTAAATGTATTCCTAACAGGTGACAGGTGAGTACTGTAACATTTTGGAGGGGCGTTTTAGCTTCACGGTACCATAGCTACGTAGGGGAGCGGTACTACGGTAAACTACTGGTAACATCCAAAAATAAGATGGGAGTGATACGGTAATTGAAGCTGAAGGGACACGTCACCACCCCTGACGACATCAATGACATCATCATCAAAAATTCAATTGTGAATGCTGGTGAGTAAAAAATTAACGTCGCTGTACCAGGTACTACTACAGTAGTAGATACTGGTACAGTACCTGGTACTACACCACTAGTAGCTTATTGTAAAGCAGAAAAGGGAAGATAGAGAATGCTGAAAGAATCTCAAAATGTCCTGCGTAGTGGTACAGTACCAGGTACCGGTACCTGGTGCCTGGTACCATACCAGTTACTAGTAGTCTACTAGTGTACCACTAACAGGAAGTACGCTGACAGGGAAGAATCCTTTGCAGCATGATACTAGTAGTACTACGATACCATACTACCGGTACAAACTTCAACACTCATTTTAACCACTTGTGACTGAAATAAATACGGTACATAATGCGCGATCGTATCACATAATATTATTATTATGGTTGAATGTTGAATGTTGAATATGTGTTGAATGAATTAATTTGCAGTCTTGCCGTCGAAGCGGCAACACCATGTGGGCTATCCATTGTCTTCTTCTCCATCCTTCTCTGCAATCTGCGACGCTAAATAAATAATTATTATTGTCTTCCTTGCTACCGTACTACTTGAGCCGCGGGCGCTGCCGCCGCTATCATTATATGGGAAAGCATATTCACAGGTTTGTCTTGAAAAAGCACTGCGGCTATTCGTAGATTCGCAGCACATCCCGTAGGATTCTACCAACAAGATGTTTCATTATTTGTCGCCGCAGTGTAAGATGGGGGTGAACTTTAAAATTGGTATGGGGTACTGCGAAGAAAATAGTTCAACCATATTTTTATTTCGCATATGCCTTGATGTAACGTCCTTATAGCGACCATTTGAGCTGGCTCATCCAGAACCGTTCGAGCGCACCATTTTTCGTTCCTCGTTACTGCGTTACTGCTATAGACAAATTTAAAGTCTAGTAGACTCTTGATTAAAAACAGACTTTGTACTTTGGGAAGGATGACAGGATGAGCAATGGAACGAGTCCTCATAGCCGACTACTTTTACTTTTTTGCTTTCACAAAAAAAGATTCCAATCGATTCGGAGTCTTCCGTCTTACCCACTCCTGACATCACTATTCTATTTTGCTTGTTCGAAAATGTCTGTGGGAAGACGAGATATGGAGAAAGTGAAAATATTGTTTTTCTGAAAAAAATTGTTGCGAATGATCAAACGCAAAAATAGTGTAGTATCGTGTTATTTTACGGTTATCACAACTATGACATCGTTCGGGTGCCATAGATAGTGACCTCATGTCGAGAATTGCGTTGGTAACTGGTAACGTCATCAGTCATCATTATTTCTGCATTTCTGCTACCCACAGCCGAGTCCAAGGTATCTGTTCTTCTCTTCTCAGAAGCTGAGGAAGCCTTTGCATCGTTGTTGCTTTTCGACGTTAATACATCGATGAAGTAGTTCAGGGAAAGGAACAGAAAAATAATGACGAACTCGTTGGGGATCGATCCCTCATCAAATAAATCGTGATGATTTTGCGGAAAAGCGATCCTTTCCAGCTTTGGTTAACCGGGTGGGTGAACTATCTTTCCTCCTGGAATGCAATCTTGTCACTTCTTGTTGGATATCTGTTGAGCTAAGATTAAGACTCGTCACTTGTCTGGTGGGCTAGACCACCAGACAAATCTGGTGGGTTGGACCACCAGCCTACCGGTGCATCCCAAAGCTACGCAAACAAAAACTGCTCACAAATTAT